>Ga0066376_10005854_pt1 | contig 10293 bp, 10 predicted proteins | sample Knorr_S15_td_Bot_FD_77009 | JGI IMG/M metagenome (GOLD analysis project Ga0066376, IMG submission 77009) | Marine microbial communities from Southern Atlantic Ocean transect - Knorr_S15_td_Bottom_ad_5009_LV_A | ecosystem: Environmental > Aquatic > Marine > Oceanic | place: Southern Atlantic... | reverse complement strand
GATTTAATTAGATTTTTTAAAATATTTGTATATTATATAATAAAATTAAAATGAGTGCCAAAAAGAAAGAACAATTTCCTATTTACTTAATTGTACTACTTATTGCACTTGCTGTAATTTTGGGCGTTGCATTTATGTATTTTGGTGGATTTCCGATGATGTAATTATACTTCTTATTGACTAATGTTGATAAAAAAGTAGTAAGTAATTATAAAACATTTTTTTATTTACTATAAAATAAAATATTCTGTTAAAAGAATTTGCTGATTACGAGTCAAAATATCACTTAGAATTTATTTTTGATAAATAATTATTAGATTAAATTAATCCAAATTTTGATAAATAATGATTCGATTAAATTAAATTATTTTTAATATCTTTGTTTATGATATAAAAATAATTTAAATGTTGGGATTTTTAAAAAAGCTAAGAGCTTCTCACATATTTATAATTGCTCTAATTATTATATTAATTTTAATTACAATATTTTTAGATAGAATCACTGAAAGAACATTTTCAGATATAATTGAAAATTTTGGGACAACACCTGCAGCATTTATTCAAATGAATGCTCGTGATGATCAAGATGATAGAACAATTGGTGGTATTCGCGTTGGTTCTAATTGTGGTATTAGACCAACTCAACGAGGTTCTCCAAAAACTGGATATTTAAGATTTCAATAAATTAAAATTGAATAAATAATAAAAAGTTAAAATATTTATTATTTAAAAAGAAAAAGAAGAATATATTACAATGTTATTTATTATATTATGTATAGTTGGAAGTTGTATAATTAAATATATAGGTGTCAAATTTATTACAAAAATTCCTTATTCTTTTTTACTTTTAGTATATGGTTTAATTATTGGAATTATAGCAAAATATGTATTTTTTAAAGAACATGAAGAAGTTATAAATAGTTGGTCTCATACAGATCCTCATGTAATGTTAATGATATTAGTTCCTCCATTAATATATGAATCATCATTTAATATTGATTATCATATTGTAAAAAAATATATATGGCAACTTTTATTTTTAACATTACCTGGTGTATTATTTTCAACATTTGTTTGTGGTTTAGTTGTAAAATCATTTGAAACATCATTTGATTGGATTTCTTGTTTTGTATTGGGAAGTATTTTAAGTGCAACTGACCCGATTGCTGTCGTGAATATTTTAAAAAGTTTAGGAGTATCCAAAAAATTATTGATTTTAATTGAAGGTGAATCATTATTTAATGATGGAACAGCATATACTGTTTTTATATTATTAAAATATGGTATCAAACATACTATTACAGCTTCGTATATTGTAGGTACATTTAGTCAATTGACATTTGGCGGTATTTTATTTGGTCTTTTTATGGGATTTTTATTTAATACAATAATTAAAAAAATTTATGATGATAGTGCGGTTGAATTATCATTAAGTATTATATCGTGTTACGTTACTTTTTATATTTCAGAAAATTTATTACATTTATCGGGTATTTTATCAATTGTATCACATGGATTATATATAAGTTCTACTGGAAAAACTGGTACAACACCTAATCTCAGAATAACTTTAGAACATTTATGGGAATTTTTAAGTTCTATTATAAATAACATAATTTTTGTTTTAGCTGGTGTGATTATACTTTTGAATGTATCATATGATAATATTAAAGCTATTGATATTGGATATCTAATTCTTTTGTATATATTTTTAAATATATTACGATTTGTTATGGTCGGATTTATGTATCTTTGTTTTAAAAATGTTGGTTATGGCTTATCAAGAATTGATACAGTAGTATTAGCCTTAAGTGGATTAAGGGGTGAAATTACTTTATTATTATCATTAATTGTAAAATTAGAATTTGATTTACCAGAAAACATTAAAGACAAAATTTGTTTTTATTCGTTTGGAATTGTGATATTAACTATATTAATTAATAGTTTTTTTGTCAAATATTTTACAAACAAATATTTACAAAATAAGCAAGAATTATTATTGGATGAGCGTATTTTAAATATTGAAAATCATTTATGTAATGTATCGGACGAATTAATATATGAAATGAAGCAAAATGAATTTTTTGTAAAAGCTGATTGGGTTAAAATTAATGAACAATTTTTAACAAAAAAAAATAATAGTGAAATTGAATTAGAAGTTCGTAGTGATAATAGTACAGATAGTAAATGTGTATTAAAAGAAAGTAAGAAAATTTTCTTACAATGTTTGAAAAAACAATATTGGAATTTATTTGATAGACATATGATTTATGAAAATGTTGTTGTAAAATTAATAGAAATGATTGATAATGTATTAGATACTGAAGATTATGACTGGTCAATGTCTATTGAACAATATTGTTCTACTTCTAATAGTACTTGCGTTGAAGAATTTATTTATAATATGATTTCTAAATGTTTTCTTCGTAAATATATTCAAAAGTATCATATTAAACATCATTATAATATTGTTGCTGCTTATATAATGGGACAGAGAGAAGTTTTAACTAAATTAAATGACTTAATTGAAGATAGTCAAATATTTGAACAACTTGAAATCTGTTCTAATAAATCGGAAAAAATTGGAATTACATTTTTAAAACAAATTGAAACAAATCATCCAAAATTAGTTTCTGAAATTGAAACTAATCAAGTATCATATTTAATTTTAAAAAATCGTGAAAAATATTTGAAAGATCTTTTTAATGATGGTGAAATAAATGATAAATTATATAATAAATTTATAGACAAAATCCACAAAGAAGAATATAAAATTCATTTATAGTGGAGCATATCTAAGCTGAGTTTTTTACAAAGCAATAGAATGCTAAAACTTTTTTTTGTGTCAAGTTTTTATAATATTTCTATGACTATGAATATTAGACATAGAAATATTACAAAAAGCAAAATAATCCAAACTCATGGCCATAAAATATAAACTATATTTTATTATTAAGCAAAATTATTTATATCTTATAAATGATTGACTTTCATTAAATTTATTTTCGATTTCTTGTTCTTTTTGATGTAATCGTAATCTTCTCATCTTTTCTTCATATAATTTCTTTTTTCCACGTAATTGTTCTTTTTGTATATCTTCGTTTGACATTTTGTATGAAATATTACTTCGATTTTGAATTAATTCATCTACTGATTTAAAGTCTGTATTTCTTACATTTTCAGTATTTGATGATATTTGATCACATTCTGAATATGCTCTCATATAATCAGTAAAAGATATGTTCTGTTTTTTATCATTAATATTAAAACCACTGGTATAATCATTTGATTTATCTTCACCTAGATTATCAAAATTTTGAGTTGATGTCATTGATTCTGGTTCTTCGAAAATTATTAATTTACGTTTTTCGAAATTTGATACTTTTGTATTTTGTAAAGCATCATCTGTTAATCGTGTTTGCATTTTATCTATCATTACATTACCATAACCATGGTCAGTTGACGATTCTATACGATAACGTGAATACAATGTATTAAAACTATTAACATCAAAATTTTTTGAATTAACTATTGGTTGAAATCTTTCTTCTGTTTCTGTTTCTATTTCTTTTTTATCTTGATTTATTTGTTGCGAACGTTGTTTTTGATAATTTTCATATGTTTGTTTTTCTCTTTGTTGAAGATTTTCTTGTTTTTTTAATTCTTTAAAAATATATGAATATGCTCCTTTTATAATTTGAAAATTTTTGGGATTACCACCCCTATCTGGATGATGTATTATAACTAGTTTTTTAAATGCTTCTCTTATTGTGTTTAAAGAAGCATCATAATCTACTTCTAAAATTTCATACGGATCTAATTCTATTTGTTGCATTGTAAATATATAAATTATATAGAAAATAATATTTAACTTTATAAACACATATTAAAATAAAATATATTAAACCTACAGTTAATTAAAAAAATTTTTTTTTTATAAGAAAATCCATCCAGTAAAAATCTACTAAATTTTAATTATGTAAAATTTATTATAAAATAAATTGATTTTTATATTATAATAAATAAAATGAAATAAAATGAAATAAAATGAAATAAAATGAAATAAAATGAAATAAAATGAAATAAAATGAAATAAAATGAAATAAAATGAAATTTAATATTAAAATTGAATATTAATTATATGTAAAGTAATTAACATGGATTATAGCGATACATTTGATATTGATTTTGATAAAGCTGCTGATTTATTTGATGATTATATTAATAGTTGTAATGTAATTGAACGAAAATATGTTCCGCCATCACCATTAGTTATTTCTACTATAACAATAACTGGAATTATTGGTTCTTTTGTAAATAATAATATTATTTATAACTGTTTATCTACAAATCAAGATATTATTTATCTTGAAAATGGAAATAATATTAGAGGAAATAAACCTCTAAAAAAGAAAAAAAGACCTAAAAAAGAAAAAATAGATCGTTTTACAAAAATTGATAAAAGAAAAAGAGGAAAAGGAAAAGCTTTTTCTAATCAAGTAAGTTTAGGTATTAAAGGAATTTTACCAAAACATAAAAAACCAATTAATGTCAAATTATTTACTAATGGGGGACTTCATATGGCTGGACCTAGAAGTTTAGAAGAAGCCAAATTAATACTTGATATTATTATTAAACAAATTAATACAATTTCATTAAAACATTTGATACAAGGAACAAAAAAATATATTAATATTCAACCGATTGAAAATATAAGAACAAAAGATAATTCTGAACTTACTATAAATATGATAAATAGTACTTTTCAGACAAATTTTAAAATTGAACAAATAAAATTATTCAATTTATTACAAAAAACATATGAGATTACTGATGTTTTTACTACTTATAATAATTGTATGTCTTCACCTGTTAGAGTTTACTTAAAGTGTTTTTCTGAATATGATAAAAAAAAAAAAAGATATAAACAACCATCTTTATTCGTTTATAGAAGTGGTAGTATTAATATTGTTGTCCATAATATGGATTTGTTAGATAAAGCATATAATTTTATTAATGAATTCTTAAAAAAAAATTTTGAAGAAATCGTTCAAATCGATATTGATCTTATACCAGAGTTATAATTATTTAAAAATTTTTATTAGTTTTATTAAAATTTTTTTTTTTATATATTTACCATTTTTTGTAATTTTCAAATTTTTACTTTTGGCATGTTCTCTCAATTCTTTTATCGTCATATTAGTCCAATTATAATGTTTATCACAATTAACGATTTTGTCACGAATTTTATTTCGCGAACCATAAACAGAATCAGTGCAAATAGCATACGGATTTATTTTGGGATTTTTTGTTTTTATTTGTTGAATACAATGACAATAATTCTTCTCAATTTTTAACTTAGACATTATTTATATATATAATTTATATAATATAACAATTTGTTGTTATTATTATAAATAAGATGGAAAAAGATATAAATTTTATTATACGATATATTGATTTTCATATTTATTATTGTGATCAATGTAATGAAAGAGTTCAATGGCAAACATTAACTAAAAATATTATGTTACAACATATATATTCAGAAATACCAAATTTTGATATTTCTGATATAATTATAAAATATATTAATCCATTAAAGAATTTTTGTTCATCAAATTGTAACAAAAATTATCGGAAAAAATATCCAACCGATTATATAATTTGCAAATATTGTAATGAATTCGTTAATCGTGATTTTATGACCATAAAAAATTTCGGTTGTGGAAATACACTTATACTTGACACATCATGTCTTGATTGTTCGTATAAAAAAAAAATATATATATAATAATTTTTAATCAAATTCAAAATATATTGGTTTTCCGTCGTCGTCTTGATATAATGAAAAATTATTATCTAAAACAAATGGTTTTAGATAATTTTTACATTCAGTTGTTATTTCATATCCATTTTTATTTATATAATTATTTGGTAATTTTTTTTCAATATTAGCAATTTTAGATAATTCTATATCTATTATTTCATATTTATAAGGATTTGTATTAATTTTCTTTATCATTGGCATTATATTAGTTTTACCATCTAAAGCATATATTACTGCTTTTTCACCAACAGCTTTCGCTAATTCTATATCAATTGGTGTAGCAATGTGAGTACAAGATCTTTGTAAATAATCTGGAACTATACAATGGCATTTATATTTTAAACTATTAGTAATTAAATTTGATAATTGAAATCCAATTCCTCCTAATTGTTTATGTCCAAATGAATCTACACTTTTACTATTAGCTACAAAATTACCATTGCTATCTTTAATTCCTTCAGATACAGCAATTGTACAATAACCATATTTATTCTTAAAGTATTTTACTAATTCCAAAAATTTATCTTTGTCAAATTTAACTTCTGGTAATAAACAAATATGAGGCGAATCTTTTTCTTTTTTTTTCCATACTGAAGAAGCAGCTGTTAGCCAACCAGCATGCCTGCCCATAATTTCCATTATAACTACATTTGTTGATGTTAAATACATGGATTTTAAATCAGTTGAACTTTCTAACATTGAAATTGCTATATATTTTGCAGATGATGGAAAGCCTGGGCAAACATCTGTAAATGGTAAATCATTGTCAATTGTTTTTGGAATACCTATACATATTAAATCATAATCAAAATATTCTTTGATTTTTGATAATTTATTTGATGTATCTGCTGAATCATTACCACCATTGTAAAATATACATTTTATATTTTTTTCTTTTAAAGTATGATAAATTTTTTCATATATTTCATAATCATCTTCTTTTAATTTATATCTACAAGATCCAAATATACCACCTGGTGTATTTTCAATAAGAGATAAATCTTTTTCACTTAAATTTGTTATATCTATTATTCGATTTTCTATTAAACCAATTATTCCATTTTTTGCAGCATATATTTTATTTATTCTATCTGAATGTTTTTGTGCTGTTCTTATTAAACTTGCTGCTGTATTATTTATTACTGGTGTCATACCACCAGATTGAGCATAAATTATATTTAACATTTAATTATTATTAATATTTTAAGTTTATCTAAATTTTCTTGTATATACTAATATATATTCTTGTTTTCTATAGTACGAATTACTCATAATTATTTTATAAATATATTTATTCAAATATTGAATTCAAAATTGAATAAATATATATTTACTTATCAATAAATTAACTAAAAAAATGTCTTTATTCTGCTCAATTGTTGGAAATGTAGATAGTGGTAAATCAACATTTTGCGAAAATATTAAAAAAAAATCGAAAAAATTAGAAAAAAATATTACACAAGATATTATACCACATCTATATAATCATTATGGTAATAATATTGTTTTTTTAGATACACCAGGACACGATTGTTTTAATGAAATGAGAATTCAAACAGTTCAAATGTCACATATTGTTTTATTTTTTATAGATATTCATTCATTCAATGAATCTGATAAAAAATATTTAACATTTCTTAAAGAAATTAAAAAACCATTTGTTGTTATTTTAAACAAATGTGATACTATGGAAAAAAAACAAATTAAATATCAAATTGATTATTTTAAATTAAAATTATCAGAAAATGGTTTCAATTCTGAACACTTTAAAAAAAACAAAAATATTAAAACTGATATTTCTATAATTCCTATTTCGGCATTAACAAAATTAGGAATTAATAATCTGTTCAATTATTTACAACAAATTAGTACTTTTATTAAATTTAAAAATAATAAAGGCTACTTTATTGAAAATAGAAACTTTATTTCAAAAGGCTTATTAACACAAGCTATTATTTCTATCCCTGTTAAACAAAATGATATTATCCATTATATTGATAATTATCTTAAACTTCAAACCGAAAGTCTTGACTTTATTTATGATACAAAATTACATTTGGTAAAAAATACAAATGATATGACTTGTTATTATAAATTGAAACAAATACCAATGCCAGGTACACCATTCTATTTTGGTAATGATTTTTCTAAATTAGAAAAATATTTGAAAAAATTAAAAAAATATACAGAAGATATTAATGCTAATGTAGCTGATCAAGGAATTGTAATTGTAGCACCAACATATACTAAATTGATGGCTATCAAAAATTATGTTAATACATTAAAAATTAGAAATCAATCTGTATCTGTTAAAAAATATATTTTATCAAATCAAATATTAAAAAAACATTTATTAATCAATAAATCTAAACAGACCGAAAATACAATTGATAATATGTACAATCAAATTTATCAAAAAACTTTATTTTTTGGTAAAATGAAAGATAATCCTGAAATATTTTCAGAAGAAAATATTTATGAATTATTTCGTAAATATATAAATTATGTTGAAAATATATTCAATTCTATTACAAAACAATATTCAAATTTATATGCTCCTTGTTTTATGAAAATATTAGATGAACATATTTATCATAATAAAAGTCCTATTATTCTTGGAGTTAAAATTATTAAAGGAAAATTACATAATAATATTTCTATTCAAACAGAAAAAAAATTTTTAGGCCAAATCGTATCTATTCAAAAAGATAATAAACCAATACAAATTGCTAATGAAAATTATAGTGTATGCTTAAAAATTAATTCCGAATTAAAATATGAAAGTGATATGAAATTTTTTAAAACTTTTTATACATCAGATGAAAAATATATTAGACAAAAATATAAATGGTTATTTGATAAATAATAAAAATTTTAAAACAAGTCCATTTGAATTATACCAGACGTTCTGAATTATTATTTATTTATAATAATTTTTGTTTCATTTGCTTATATATTCCTTTATTTGCTTATATATTCCTTTATTCAAATTCGGATCATTTGTTGCTTTATTCAAATTCGGATCATTTGTTGCTTTATTCAAATTCGGATCATTTGTTGCTTTTATGATTGAATCATCGGCTGATCTACAAGACGCAGCAAATAAAACAAAAGGAGCTTCCTTACTCTTTAAATTATTACGAATATCTTTTATTATTTGATCTAAATTCTGATGTGCTTTAGAAGAATTTTCTAATAAACCAGTATATTTATTAAAACTTTTTAAATATTTAGGTATTAAAATTGAACTATCAGTTCTCTTTATTTCATCCCACTCGAATAATTTTTCTCTACTATTTACCTTTATAGGGCATTTGAATAAACCCCTATCTTTTCTGTTAACTCTATCTGAATGCTCAGCAAACGTGAAAGAAATATTAGGTACTCTATTTTCATATACACAAAAAATATGAATGTTGGTAGAATACCATGTTGGTATTATTTTTTTAAAAGTGAAATTATTATAATCGTTATTATGCTCTTTATTTATCTCTAATAACGTGTCCCCCAAAGAATAAGTAAATAAAGAACATCCAGCATTACATAACATTATTACTTTTTGTCCTGGATATAAAACAATATCTCTTAACAATTTTCTGAGTCCCAATTTCTTCTTATTAATTATATTAATAATATTCTCGTTGAATTCATTCTTAAATTTTTTAATAAATTCTGATTTATTTCTAGACATACCGAATTTCATCCTTTCTAATTGTCCGAATAAATCATCACGACTCTCATTAGCATAATTATTACCAGATTCAATATATTCAGTAATTAATACACTCATTAATAATATTTCTAAGTAAATATTATCAAAAATTTCATCGTTTGTACTTAATCGTTTTTTTATATAAGTTTCATGCAATGAATGTAGTTCGTTTGTTAAATGTAGTTCTTTAACAAATCTTGAATCAAACTTATTAAAAAGTAAATCATTATAAACTTTATATTTTATATATTTATATTTTATAAATTTATATTCCAATACTCTCTCAAAATAGGTTTTATTTTTTGTGAAAATTTTATCCATAAACCATTTAATTATATTTGGAAATTCTTCATTATCGTGAATATCTAAAAATTTTTTAATCCATTTATCTACTTCATTCGTAAATTTATTATCAATCGTTTTCATTTCGTTATCATATTCAAAAATCATCTGTGGTTTGTTTAATCGTTTTGTACCATGTATAAAACTTTCTCTACCATGAGCAGATAGTATAAATTTAGGAACTGGGGTCATACTTAGATCTTCAAAAGATCTATAATTTAATTTTTTTATTATATTTTCTTTCCATTTTCTAAGAGAATTTTGTTCTATATCATAATCTATTTCCACCCACGCTTTATTTTTTTTTTTTTTTACATTATAAAAAATCCAAGGATTTTTAATTTTTGGTTGAACGGATCAAATTTCTGTTTTTATTTTTTTCAATTTTCTATTTGCATTATTCAAATTG
>Ga0066376_10005852_pt1 | contig 10294 bp, 9 predicted proteins | sample Knorr_S15_td_Bot_FD_77009 | JGI IMG/M metagenome (GOLD analysis project Ga0066376, IMG submission 77009) | Marine microbial communities from Southern Atlantic Ocean transect - Knorr_S15_td_Bottom_ad_5009_LV_A | ecosystem: Environmental > Aquatic > Marine > Oceanic | place: Southern Atlantic... | reverse complement strand
TCCACACGATGGGGATCGTGCTCGAATTGCCGGGCGGCCTGTCACCGGGCCAGGTGAACCGCGTGGGCCTGTCTCTGCTCAACGGGAAGTCCGCGCGGCGGCTGTTGGACGCGGTCCAACTGCACGACGAGTCGTTCTATGCCGTCTCGGGGTTTGGCAACAGTTCAGCGTCACGTCTGCCACCTCGATTCGAGGGGTATCCGGTCAAGACCAACGGTGGAACCCGTTACGGGACGACCGGTTGGGTCTTTTTCTTCCACAACACCTGTCACACCTCGGTTCCCAATACCGGTGCGTTTCGCGTCCAGGAGGCACAATGGCGGAAGCTGACCCTTGCCAACAACATCTGGCAGGGGACTCGCGATGGTTTTGTCTTTTGGCGCGACAGGATCTCACCGATCAGCATGAACAAGGACTTGCTCCACGTGAAGACTGGAGTCCTGGCGAAGGTCCGCAAGACGGGCTACGTGACCCTCAGCCAGGCGATGCAACGGTTGCCGTTTCTGAGAGGTGTGCAGATTGGCGATCCCCGCTTCCGCGATCCAGGACAGGGAGACTTTCGGCTGCAGGCGGGAAGTCCAGCGATCGATGCGGGCGTGATGATTCCGGGGGTCAACGACCTGCGGTTTCTGGGCAAGGCTCCCGACGTCGGGGCACTGGAATCGAAGCCGGGGTCTTGAAACGACCTGGGCCAGCGGTCACCGGCGTGTCATTTCTTTTTCGCGGTGACCGTGCGATCGCTCACGCTGTCCGCCCCCACGAGGGTGACCCCGGTCACCTCGCCGGCAATCGTATTCCCCACGAAGCGATTGTGGTTCGAACTGCCGGACTCGATGAGGATGCCCGAGGGCCCGGGAATGTCAACGAGCTTCCCGGGCTCCGCTCCCGCCTTGATCATTGCGGGCGAGGGCAAACCGCGGGAGGCGGAGGAGAAGACATTCGCGGAGATCGTGCAGAAGTGCGCGTCTTCCAGCGAGATATGAGGCGCCGCCCCGATTGCCGACTCGCTCGCCGAGTGAATCGAGTTCCCGGTGATGGAAACGAGGTGTGTGCCGGCGTAGAGCTTGATGTTCTCCAAGGGAGACGAGAGGATCACGTTGCCTGCGATGACGATGTGCGCCCCGCCATGTCCGCCTCCGTTTACGCAGATCTGCACCGAGCGGTTTTGCCACAGGACGTTGTTGGCGATCACAAATGCGTTGGCCGCACCGGCCGGGCCCGATTCCACTTTGCCGTGGATCGCCTCCACATAGACGCCATGGTACGGCTGACCGTGGGTTCCGTTGTCGTTGATGCGGTTGCCCCGGATGATCCAACCTTCGATCCCCGCCCCGATGTGCACACCATGTTTTTGGTTGTAGTCGATGTGGCAGTTTTCGATGGTGCCGATCGCTGGTCGAACCTCGGCGGAGGAACCCTGGAGAAAGATGCCGGTTTCCTTGCACGCCGATATTCGGACATGCTCAATCGTCAGTCTGAGGCCGGCAAAGACCCTGATGCCCGATCCCTTCTCCTGCTTCTTACCGTTGCCGTTGACCGAGAGTTGTGCGATCCGGCCGGAGGGCCAGCCCTGTTTCGTTCCGGAGCCCACGACGACGATGTCGTCGTGAGCTTCGTCCTGGAGGGTCAGTTGGGTGGAGGACATACCGGCGCCGACCAGGTTGACGACCCTGTCACGACAGTGAACCGCCGCACCGAGATGAAAGGACCCCGCCGAGAGTTCGACGGTGCCTCCACTGACTGCGAATGACTCGCCACTGTGTTCGGGCAGCGAGTCGATGGCGGCCTGGATCTCGACGTGATCATCCGTGCCGTCGCAGACGTAGTCGGCCCGCGACTTGATTCGTGTCGGAGCACCTGCTGCTGCGACGAAGAGGTTCGCCGGACCAGGTTGTGGAGTGACACGGCGGTCGTCTTGAACCAATTCCGGACCACCAGGTGCTGGCGTCTCAGTGGCCGCATCGGGTGTCCGTGCGGTAGGTGTCGCAGGTTCGGTTGCCGGGCCGCAACCGGGAATTGCCAGTAGCAGTAGAACAAGTGTCGAGGCTCTCATGGTGGCGATCTCTCAGGGATGATCTCGAACACGGCAACCGAAGACGTCTGGCTGCCAGTTGGATGACGACAGTAGTTTTGAAGCAAGTGATTCTAATCGATACAAGTGACGGTATACCCGGCGATTGGCCGCCGCGGTATGCTCGCCGGTACGTTGCTGGCGTCGTCTGATGCCGGAAGCCGGTCGTCGCGGCAGGAGTTCGCCGCCACGTTCCTCGGGCGGGCCTTTCCGCAACCGGGGATCCGGGTCAGTTTCTTACAGGTCAGGCGGTCGTGTCGTGCTGCACCATCGGAATCGAACCATGATGACCCTTCCGATGTTGCTGCTGCTGGGCGGCTTGGTCCCAGCCGAAGCGGCAGAGCCGGGCGTGCGTCCTCACGTCCTGCTGATCATGACCGACGACATGGGTTGGTCGGATCTGCATTGCCAGGGCAATGCGAAGCTGCATACACCGAACATCGACGCCCTGGCCAGGCAGGGTGTGCGGTTCACCGACGCCTACGCTGCGGCGCCGGTCTGCTCGCCCACGCGTGCCGCGCTGATCACCGGCCTGGCCCCGGCCCGGCTGAATATCACTCAGCACGGAGCCGACGGTCCGCAGTTCTGGCCCCAGGACCGGGTCATCCAGCCGCCGGCGGCCGAGCATATTCTCAAGCACAACAGCGTGACGCTAGCCGAGCGACTTCTCGCGGCCGGGTATCACACGGGTTTCTTCGGGAAATGGCACCTCTCGGGGACCCGTGTCCGCAAGAACGACCCCAAGACCGGCGGACCCGGCTTCTATCCGGATCGGCACGGGTTCGAAATCAACATCGGCGGCTGCGGATTCGGCGGGCCTCCGACCTACTTCGATCCGTATCGCATTCCCACGATCAAGCCTCGCAAGACGGGAGAATACCTGACCGACCGCCTGGCCGATGAAGCAATTTCGTGGATGCGACGGTCGAAGGACCGGCCGATGTTCGTCTGCCTGTGGACCTACAATCCCCATTACCCATTTGAAGCTCCCGAGGACCTGGTCCAAAAGTACAAGGGCCGGGAAGGGCGGGGCCTGAAGAACGCCGTCTATGGCGGGCAGATCGAGGCAACCGACCGGGCTGTCGGTCGCGTTCTCGATGAGGTGGACCGGCTTGGCATCGCCAATCGCACGGTGGTGATCTTCACCAGTGACAACGGCGGTTGGTCCGGAGCGACCGACAACCATCCGTTGCGTTCGGGCAAGGGGGATCTGTACGAGGGCGGGATTCGCGTGCCGCTGATCATCCGCTGGCCTGGAGTGACGCGGTCGGGTACGACGCTCAGCGAGCCGGTGATTTCGATGGACCTGACCGCGACCGTGCTTGACGCCGCCGGAGTGAAACTCGCTGTGAAGCAATCTCTGGACGGCCGGACCCTGCGTCCGCTGCTGTTGGGGCAACAGACCAAACGCCGATCGCTGTTCTTTCATTACCCGCACTTCGCGTGGCACAAGTCCAATCGCCCGGGTGCCGCGGTTCGTGATGGTGACCACAAGCTGATTCTTCGGTTCGATGACAATTCCATCGAACTGTATGACCTGGCTTCTGACATCGGTGAGCGACACAACCTGGCGAAGCAGAAGCCGGCGCTCGGGAAGAAGCTCCGCGAAAAACTCGAAGCCTGGCTCGTCGAAACCGGTGCCCGGCGACCGACGCCTCGGAAATGAACGGAAGGTCGGGTTGATCGGCCGCAATCAGCTTGCGGCGGAGGCTGGTGGCGTCTGAACCCGGAGACCGGGGTCAGACGCCGCCTGTGGTTCGACGAAGGCGGACCACAAGCGGGGCCTGAACCCTTCGGCCAGACAGCGTTGCTGGAGAAAAAGGGGTCAGGCCCCCGCGTGCGGGCCGTTGCAGGTGGAGCACGGACCAATTGTGGTCCGCCGCAGGCGGGCTAGTCGAGGTCCACCGGGGCGCCGTCTTGATAGGCTTCGACAAGTCGAAAGGGGCTCGCGAGGTCCGAGTTGTCAAAGACGAGCACGTGAGGTAACCGGTGGATGGCCCGGTCGAGATTGGCAGCCGTTCGGGCGAACCGGGATCGCAGCTTGTCGTCGGGGACGTCGTGGCCACCCTGGGCAGCCCGCATCGAGACTCTCTGGATCGACATCCGGACATCCGCGATGCGGACAAACAACAACGCGACCTCGTATCCCGCGTCGACCGCACGGCACAGGAAGTCGACCTTGTCTCCCACCGGATCTGAAAAGACCGTTTCAAAGAGAAAGCTCTCACGCCGCACGAGCAGAGCCTCACGCAGTGCCGTCGCCACCTCGGCCGCCTCGTAGGGGTCGATCTTCAATTCCGCGGCGAGATCGTCTGCGTTGATGGACCGCAGGTCGGTCTCGGCGAAATGGGCGTGATAGAAGGTCGATTTGCCCGCACCGTTGGATCCGGCGATCGCCACGATGATCGGACGGCGGTCCAGAAACGACAGGTCCATGTCGTCACTCGGACGGTTCGAACACGCGGTTCACGAAACGCCCCAGCGTGACCGTGCCGTCCTCTTCGGTGCGCCGCAACAGGCCAGCCGCGTCGGCAACCGACTCGAAATGCGGGAACGGCCGGGTCTCCAGGAAGTCCGATACCCGACGAGACCCCTGCGGTGATGAAACCCCGTCGACCACCGATGACAGTCGACGGACCGCCGAGGCACGCCGCAATGCCAGGACACGATCGCCGCGGAGCAACGGGTCGACGGCACGACCCAGCTGAGCCCAGAATTCAATCTGGCCGGCAATCGAGCGGTCCGAGACTCCGGCCGTGACTCGCGCATCACAGACAAGTTCGTCGGAAAGCTTGACCGGCTGCCCCATACCTACAATGGTAGCATAATGCTACCCATGGTCAAGAGTTGCCCCCCCAGGACTTTAGATTCCGTGACGCCGATGGAAGAGACCCGCATTTCACTCGGTGCGCTGTTGGATTGGTCAGTCATACGATTGAACGTAGTGCTTGTGGCGGATTCGCGGCGTGAAGGAATACAGCTTGGCCTTTTTCAGGTGGAACCGCAGACGAATCGGCCGCCCCTGAATCAGGCGGCAGTCATCCTTGTCTGTCCATTTCAACACGTGCCGAACACTGTCGGAGGTGATCGCGATGGAGTCGTCTTTCGAGAATCCCTTGATCACGTTGCCTGCGGCATCGAGGGCCTCGACGACAATTGACCCGCCTTCAGCGTTTGCGTTTACCTCGAGCGTGTCGCCTATGAAGAGCAGTGTCCTGGTCGTCATCGTCCCTTCTGCCCCGGCGTTGACGGAAACGAACCCGTCCAAACGCAGCCTTGCCAAGCCAATACCTCTGGTCTTGGGAAATTTGTCACCATGGTACTTTGCCCAATGCCGGCCGGTGTATCCCCTGTAGTAGATCCAGATCTGGTCGTCGACAATCAGCAGCGGCTGGTGGCAGGCACCAACGGCGCCCCAATCCCAGTCCTTCTTGTGGCGGCCGTAGGGAATGAAGACCGCGTCCTTTGTTGTCTTCTTCCAGTCACGGTTGTCGTCCATTTCATGCCAGGGGATTGCTCCATTTGCGGCCACCCGCAGCCAGGTCCGGCCGTTGCGGCTGAAGACCAGTTGCTGGTCAGTCTTGTCCATCCAGAGCTTGTCATTCGGAATCGGTTGAATCGTCTCGCCGTGGTAGGTCCAGAGGAAGCCGATGTACATCCCCCGGTACGGCATGGCCTGCATGGCGTAGTGCTTTGTATTGAAAGGCCGATCCATCTTGGACTTGAGGCCTTCGTTTGTTGGTGCCGGCCACAGGATGGTCGTCTTCGGCGACCAGTGGACAAAGTCCTCGCTCTCGGTCACCGAGCAGATCCGACTATTGGGTGGCCCGTATCGAAGATAAGCGACGTACCGGCCGCGGCGGGCATCCCAAAAGGGACAACTCTGAACATCGCTGTACGGGATGATTGGGTTTTGGGGCTCATCGGTCCAGTGGATGCCATCCGGCGAATACGCCGCGTTGGTCGAGAGTGTCTTGGGGGTCCCGTCCTGGCAGGCGCTGAAGAGCATCTTGTAGCGCTTCTGTGGGTCTCGGGCCACGGGGTCCTTGAAGACACCGGGAGCCAGAAAGCCGGGGAGCTTCGAGTGGAAGACGATGTTGGTCTTGTCTCTCTGGTTTATGATCGGCTTGGTCCAGTGGAGGCCGTCCTTCGACGTCGCGTAGCCCAGAACCTGCTCGCTGTCGACCTTGCGATCGGGAACATGCATCGCGTACCACATCTTGAAGATGCGTTCATCCTTGTCATAGATCACCGAGGTGTAGTCTGGATCGTCCCGTTCCCACGGTTTGTCGCGAATCATCAACGGGTTCTTCGGGTGTTTGACCGGCTGGTTGAGGACCTTTGTGGCGCCCTTGAGGTCACCGATGATGTAGTCGTCGATGAACAGTTGCTTGCCGTTGATGACAATCGCATCGCCAACAGTCTCGTCGTTGATGTCTTTGAGGAGTCCCGGAGGTGCCTTCAGGGCCTGGGCGTGTGCCGTGGCACAGCAAATGCACGCTGTCACCCAAGAAAAGCAGATCAAACGAATGAGCATGATGTGACTTCCTCTGGTGTTGGTGTTGTTGTTGGTGGATTCTTCCGGCGGTTGCTGGCGGGGCAATCACGCTGGCCATTGTGAAGGCTGTTGTACATCATTTTTCAACCAGAGGCTGCGGCCGGCAAGGGACTCGTCAATGCAATGTGTCAGGATCGGTTCGAGTGACCTTGAGGTCTCCCGGATGGCGCTGGGCCTGGGATTCCGTGGGCAGTCGTCTGCCAGCGAGGCGGTGCGGCTGATCGAGCATGCGATCGACTCGGGCATCAACTTCATCGACTGCGCCAACAAGTACCAATTGAGAACGGACGCTGCTGATGCCCACGGCAGTTCCGAGGAGATTCTCGGTCGAGTGCTGAAGACGCGGCGCGACGAGCTAGTGATCACAAGCAAAGTCGGCGCCGAGGGTGGTCCCGAGAGGGAAGCCGGGGGCTGTTCGCGGGAGAACATTTTGCGAGAGGTTGAGCGTTCGTTGTCACGACTGGGGACTGACTACATCGACCTCTACTTTCTGCATCGCTTCGATCCCGTCACGCCGATGGAGGAAACCCTGGGCGTGCTCGATCTGCTGGTCACCAGCGGCAAGGTCCGTTATCTCGGCTGCAGCAATTACCAGGCCTGGCAGGTGTGCAAGGCTCTGTGGCTTGCCGATCGGATGGAGGTGGGTCCGTTCGTCTGTGTTCAGAACAATTACAACTTGCTCAACCGCGGACTGGAACGGGAAATGTTGCCGCTGGTTCGTGACCAGGGCCTGGGCGTGATGGCCTTCAGCCCTCTGCAGGTCGGGTTGCTCAGCGGCGGGTACGTGCCCGGCCAGCCGCCTCCGGAGGGTTCACTCTGGAGCGAGCGGCGGCAGGAGTTCGACGAGGTCTTCTGCGGGGCGACGGCACAGATGGTCGAAACCGTCCGCGATGTGGCCTTGCAGCGGGGCGTTTCGATGCCTCAGGTGGCCGTCAACTGGGTCCGATCGCACCCGGAGATCTCCGTCGTGATCACCGGCAGCGACTCGATCGAACAGTTCGACGACAACCGGGCGGCGTGCGACTGGGAACTGAGCGATGAAGAACTGCAGCGGCTCAATGAGCGATTCGTCGAAATGATGGTCTGGTGAGTTGGTCGGATCCGGTTGTCATCGCCGAGACCGACTCCGCCGACAAGGGCTTCTGGCACATGAAATCCACTGCAGAGTGCCGGGCGGCCTGCGGGCCGGCCATGGAACGCGTGTTCCTGGTTCTGGTGCCATTGCTGAGCTGCTGGGTGGGATGTAGCGACCGCGACAGCTCCGGAGGCCTGGGAGGTGACCCGGTCGCCCCGATGGCGTCGGCCAACTTTGTGCCACCGCCGATGGGTGATACCCCCTCGGCAATCGGGGAGGCTTTGCGTGGCTTGGGGTTCACCGAGACGGTTGGGATGCCGGTGGAGCGTGTCAGGCTCGAGTCGGGATCGCTGGACTTCTCGGTGTGCGGAAATTCTCGCTCGCCCGAGGTGCTCAACGGGCTCGAGTCGCTTGGCTACCGGAAGGGAACCGAGCGTTTCGAGGCGTTTCGAACGGGCCTGAATCTCGAACATGTCTTCTCGGGCCACCGCGATGTGCACAATCGGTTCTGTGCGCGGCGGCATCCCTACCTGCTGTGTCGAGAACGCGGCGGCGATTCGGTGTTCCTGGTCCGGCTGGCGTCTCAGAGTCCGTGGTCGATCGAGCATGTGACGCGACTGACTTTGGTGCCTCCTCATTCGATCGACATCGACTTCCGCTGCCGTTTTCACGACGTGTCCCGGTTCGGTTCCAGGGCGTATGCGGGTTTCTTCTGGGCCAATTACATGCGTGCATTGCACGATGGGGCCATCCAGTTTCGTGGCACGCTCGGCGGAGGCGTGGAAGAAGGATGGATCCGGGCCGAGCCGATGGGGGGATGGGACGTGGGCACCTACCTGGCCTTTGGTGCCAAGGCCCTGGAATTCGATACCGATCACAACATGGGACTCAACCTGCGTTCCTTCCCCTCGCCCCGGTTCACTCGTCCCTTCTTCTTCAGCCGTTCGGCGGGCAACATGGTGTTGATGCTGATGTTTGATCGGATGCACAGCGGCAGTGACGAGATCCGCTTCAGCAGCTTTCCTCCGGCCGTGGATTTCCAGTACATCATCCGCGAGGTCAAGCCCGAGCGTCGCTATGGGTTTCGCGCGAGGATGAGTTGGAGGCCGTGGGTCAGTCGTGAGGAGTGTTTGCAGGAATGGAGTTCCTGGCAGTCGAGCGGAGGTGGTCGCTGAGGGATCTGCTGTCGGACCGACCGACCGCGCAAGGCCGATTCCGGTGCGAGATCACCGCATTCTCGAATCCCGAGCAGGTGTGGCCTCTCGGGTGACTCTGTTGCCCGACGGCGGCGTGCGTCGGTATCGTGTGGTAGTCCCGCTGCAGTTGTCTGCCCCTGAGACAGGAAGCCTGTCATGAAACTGATGCTGCTTGCTTCGGTTCTGTTTGCCCCGGGCGACCTGACGGATGCGGAATTCCGCAACCTGCATCGTCAACTGCAGCCGCCCAAGTCGGAGGTCTGGCGGACGATTCCCTGGCGGGTGTCTCTGCTCGAGGCTCAGCAGGTCGCGGCTCGTGAACGCAAGCCGATCTTCATCTGGGCCATGGACGGTCATCCACTGGGCTGCACCTGAAACAACGGCGTGCTCGACCGTGCGTCGACGTTCAGTGATCCCGAGGTTGTACGACTGCTCAAGACGAGGTTCATCCCGGTCGCCATCGACCAGGCCTACCAGCGTCGTCAAAAGGATGCCGAGGGCCGGTTCTACCAGCGGATTGCCAACCAGGGCCCCAGGAAAGTCGGCCGCGGTACCACCCAGGGGCTCTACGTCGCCACCGCCGATGGACGGTTCCTGGGCTTCAACAACAACCGTGGCTCGGATCGGGTGAAGCGGTTGTTGAAAAAGGTACTGGCCGACTACCGTCCGGTCGGCGCTCGGGCTATCGCCCGGGGCAAGCCCGACGCCAGGTACGTCCGAATTCCGCCGGTCGGTGGCCTGGTGATCCGGGTGACGTCGAAGGTGCTCGGTGGTTATGCCAAGACCGACGACAAGTGGCGGAAGTTGTTTCAACAGTCACTGGGCCGCGACAACCTGTGGGTGCGGCGTGATGAGCATCAGGGGCTGGTGCGGGGAGCGGTGCTCGAGAGCCTGAAGAAGCGTCTCGCGCGGTTTCACCTGGTCGACAACACGCGTGGTGAGCCGCCGATGTGGAAGGCGAGCGAGATCAAGCGGCTCGACGTGAGCCTTAGGAACGGTCAGTTGCGGGGGACCGTCCACCTTCAGACGGCCTCGGGTGACCGCGGTTACAAAGCCCAGCTGCAGGGGGTGGTCGCGAGCAAGGGTGGGCGGGTGACGCGTTTCGACATCGTCGCCAAGGGTGTCTTCTGGGGCGAAGGCACTTACACCCGTGGAGCGCCCAAGGGCCGCTTCCCGTTTGCGGTCGCCTTCACCCTGGCCACCGGGTCCGACGACGTGGCCGACCGGGTTCCGCCTCAGGGATCTCGAGGCTGGCTGGACGGGTACATCCGCTAGCAGCCCGTTCATGAGAAAGAACTCGGACCCTGGGGTCAGACGCCGCCCACAACGGGGTTTGCTCCACCTGTCGCGTTTCGCAGGCGGGGCCTGACCCCTTCTTCGAGTTGCAACGAGTG
>Ga0066376_10005851_pt1 | contig 10296 bp, 10 predicted proteins | sample Knorr_S15_td_Bot_FD_77009 | JGI IMG/M metagenome (GOLD analysis project Ga0066376, IMG submission 77009) | Marine microbial communities from Southern Atlantic Ocean transect - Knorr_S15_td_Bottom_ad_5009_LV_A | ecosystem: Environmental > Aquatic > Marine > Oceanic | place: Southern Atlantic... | reverse complement strand
TCGGGATCGTCTTGGTCGATTCTCCCAACATACCGGGAATGATGCGCCTGCGCTATCCGCGGTTTCCTCTATGCCCTTCGGGCAAACTGCCGGCTCCTACCCACAGATTCCCCGGAGGAGCCAGAATTGTCATCGTGGCCGCTATCCATACATCCGCTAGGCGGCGGTCATCACTCTGAGACTGCGATTATGGCGATGAACAGTAAGACCTCGGCTCTAGACGACCAGCAAGTCGCTGAATATCGAGAGAATGGCTATCTGGTCATTCGGGATGTAATGCCTTCTGACGAAACGCATGAACTTCGGCGGATCGTCCAGGAACAAGCGCGAAATAATGCGTACCCGCCATCTCTAGAATACCCTGAGCCAGGTAAATACACGATTGGCGGCAACAAGATTTCCACACCGGGACTGGCCCCAATCGCTGAACATCCGACGGTTATCGATGCCGTTGAATGTCTCCTCGGGCAGCCAGCTTACTTGACCGCTTATGTGGCCTATTTGCGCTCTCCTGGCGACAAAGGAGGTGGGGCGCACTGTGACTACAAGCGCTGGCGCCCGGTCGGCTCTTCGATGAACTGGCTGTTTGCTGTTGTCCCACTGACCGATTTCGACCTGGAGTATGGGCCGCTTCTGGTTTCCCCCGGATCGAACAAACTGACTAAGATCATCGACCCGAACGCGCACATTCTGGATCTCACGCGTCCCCATGTCGACAAGCTCCCTCCCTTTATCGATCCCAAGCTCAGAGCGGGTGACATGCTGCTCATGAACGCGCACACCTGGCACAAAGCGCCGGCCGGCACCACGTCTGAAGACCGCTGCGGGGTGTTCAACAAATACTGTGCGGTCAACGCGCCCCCAGCCGCAGGCTACTATCCCTACGATCTCGCGGCCTATGCCGCACTGAGCGACGCTGGCAAGCGGCTGATTCCCGTTCATTCCGATAAGCCCATATCGACCACTCGCCTGCTCATCGAGTCCACATCCGAAGCGCAATCGAAGTTCCTTCTTGTAAACGATGGGAATGGCGGCTGGACGCTGCCGGGTGGAGAAGGCTGGGAAGAAGAAGACGGGGTTGGATGGGACGTCGGCGCGAGAGTCGGGTCATTACAATCTCTCGTGAAGACGCAGCTTGACGTTGACATTCCGTGGATGTCCTACATCGAGGATGTTGATGCGGAAAGCGACAGGTGTCGTGTCTATGGTTACTCGGACGCCAAGCTGGAGCAGGATTCATTGACCAATCGCGACTGGTTCACGAAAGAGCAGCTCCTGGACATGCTTGGCGATCTCCACGATATCTGTCGCGTTGTTGACACCTGGGTACGCGACGATATCATTCGGGGTAAAGGCAAGGCGATCCATCAGAGGACGGAGCAGTTCGACTAGGTCACCCTATGACTTCGACGCCACCAACATCGTGCGACAAGCACGTCCACCGGACCGAGCTGTCGTAGATGACGACGATTCGCCTCGAAAACGGAGAGACGCTGACGGTCAGGGTGTGCGAGCCACCGTTCCAGGGAGGGGATCCCAGCCTCTGCTGGTGGCGCGACATCGCTGTCGAGTTGATGGCGGGGAAGCTGAGGCCGTGGCTGCACACGCCCTACTACCTGGCGGACATCGACGGAGTGCTGGCGGGCTCCATGTGCTGCCAGAGCCCAGGCGATACGCGTGACGTGGGACTCGTCGAGTTCGTCTGGACCGCCGAGGCCCACCGCCGTAAGGGTATCGCCTCGGCCTTGCTCGGCCGGCTCGTGGAGGATTTCACCCAGGCCGGGGGCCTGGCCCTCTACCTGTGCACGAACAACCCCCACGCGGGCCGTCTCTACGAACGCCTCGGTTTTGGCTACTTCGTCGGAGACGGGATGCGGTATCTGGCACCTGGCGCCGGCGACTTCGACCGCGAATACCTCGAAGATAATGGCTCGGCGGCGGTTCGAGACGCTACCTGGGCGGACCTGCCCCGGGCCTCGGTGCTGTACAACCACCCCGAGCCGCGCTGGATCGTGAAGGACTATCCCAGCCAGAGTTTCCGCGACACGCGCTACGAAAGTCACTTCGTAAAGACCTTCCTCCGACTCGAAGGCCGGCGGGGCTTTCTCTTGGCTCTGGAAAATCCGAGACAGCGCGTCGTCGGTATGGCAACGGTCGAACGGTTGGGGACCTTCGCCGAGCAGCACACGGGCACGCTCAGCTTCCGTGTCGCGCCGGCGTACCTTGGTCAGAGCTCCGATCTGCTGACAGCTGCGATCGAGAGGTGCGGAACCCTCGAGATCGGGGTGCTGAACGCCCATGCAGCGGACTGCGACGCGGACCAGAAGCAGCTGCTCGAGGAAGCGGGATTCGGCGAGGAGGCGCGATTCAGAGACCGGCTGCGGGTCGACGGCGGGCTCGTGGATCTCGTCATCTATACCCGCACCATTTCGGAAACGACACCTCTCTTCGACGAAGGCGACTACTACGGAGGCCGGAAAGCCTGGCAGCGGTCACGTATCTATCAGCCGGGAGACTGACATTGGAGTACAGAAACTTCGGTCCAGCAGGCGTAAAGGTGTCGCCCATCGCTCTGGGGTTGGGATTCAGAGGGCAGGCGGACGAGAAGGAAGCCGAACGTTTGATCCTTCATGCGATCGACTCCGGAGTCAATCTGATCGATTGTGCCAATGTCTACGGTCTCATCGACGATCCCAGCCCGAACGCGACTCGCTAAGGCGGGCGCCGCCGACCGACATGTTTGTTGCTAACGGCTTCCTTACTTAAGTTGTTCTCAGCCGCTCTATCCTATCCGCATCTCTACTCTCACTCTGCCCAAACCTTATGACTATCATCGACCAGATCATCGACACCTTCCGACGAAACGGCGACGCTCTCTATGATGGAGGCGAAGTCGTGACCCAATCCCAGCACGCGCTCCAGGCCGCCTATTTCGCCGAGCGCGAAAACAGGTCGGATAAACTCATTGCCGCCTCGTTGTTGCACGACTATGGACACGTGATGGATGAATCAGAAGGTTCGGTCGAGCAGGTATTCGATGGACGCCACGAGCTGGTAGGGGCGCGACTCCTGGAGCAGCACTTCGTGTCAGCAGTTACAGAACCCGGCAAGCTCCACGTCCATGCCAAGCGCTATCTCTGCGCCACGGAAGACACCTACTTCGATAAGCTCTCGCCGGTTTCGGTCAGAAGTCTCGAGCTTCAGGGGGGTCCGCTCACCGAAGAGCAGGTGAAAGCATTCGAAAAGAACCAATACTACCAGGATGCTGTCCAAGTTCGGCGATACGACGAGCGCGCAAAGGATCCCCAGGTGATTACACCTGATTTCGAACACTACCGTCCGCATCTTGAAGCAGGACTGAAAATGTCGTAACGCAGGCTGTTTCGGGGCGGTGTCGAGCTTGGACAGACAGGCGAGTAGTCGAGTCAATTCCCATTACAATGAGAAGGCCGAATATGAACCTGAGAACGACGGTGCTGACCTTCGCCGTCGGGCGCTGCCCTTTACGACCGTGTGGGCTCAGTTGTCAGTTTATATCCAACTTCCCCCTGAATAAGAACGGCCCAAACGGAATGAGTCCTGCAAATACAGCGATACCAAAATCTCTATTTGACCAGTTTCTTTCTTCTATGAATTGATAAGCAGTCCATACATACAAAATGAACAGAAGCCCGTGAATCCAGCCTACCAATTGCACAGCAATGGCAATACCGAACACGTATTTCATTGGCATGGCGACCGACAACAGAAGGAGAAAAGAAATTCCTTCACTATAGGCGATTGGTTTGAAGTATTCTGTCATCAGGAGATATCCGGGCCGGGTTCGAGGCGGAATCGGGGCGGGGTCAGCAGCGGCTGAACGCCTACCAGGGGCGTGTCTCGTACAGAGAGCAATCCCAGCGCTGCGCCATGACCAGGTCCATCACAGCCCGTTGTCCACGCGGTGAGCCCAGATGCTGCAAGGCATCGGTGGCGTAGAGAGCAACGTATCCGCATTCGTCATCGAGCGCACCGATCAACGCCTCCTCGGCCGCCATTGCCCGCGCCCCCAGTCGAGAAATCGCTTCGGCGGCGTTGACGCGCACCTGGTCCCTGGCAATCCACCGGCGTCTTCCGGTCAACACCTCTTCCCACTCCGGTTTGCTTTCGCTCAGAAATCGGGCCATCCGCGGCACCGCGGAAGCGGCATCGCTCCCGATGGTTCCCAGAGCGTCCAGCGCCGTGCGGACGATGCGGTGGGAATCGTCTTCCAGGCAACGAATGAGAGCGGCCACGGCCTCTGCGGCCTTCGAGTCCATCTCGCCCAGGGCGAAGACGGCGTTGATACGACCCCATTCTCCGGCGGTGTCGAGAAGCTCAATCAGCGGGGCCACAGCGGGTGAGCCAATGGCGGCGAGTGCGTGCGCCTCGTCCATCAAGGTCACGGAGCCTTCGTTCCAGCACGGTGCCTTGTCCTGCCACCCCTTTTCGCCGGCTTCTTTCAAGCGCTCGATCAAGGGGCTGACGGCCGCTTCGCCGATCGCGCCCAGGGCATAGGTGGCGGCGGCACGGGCTGCCTGATGGTCTTTGTTTATGAGTGTCATCAGTGCGGGCACAGCGTCCCCGGCTGCCGGGCCGAGGGCGGCCAGCTGCCCAATGGCGGCCAGCTGTTCGTCGAGCGGCCCTTCGGGATCCAGTGACTGAGCCAATACGGCAACGTCGCCAGTGGCACTGGCGCCATGGTTCAGTCGGAAGCTCTCGTATCGATCGCGCTTGCCGCACATCCAATCCCAGGTGTTCGACCAGGCGATCTCCAGATCCCACGGTGATTGCAGGTCATCGGGGTTGCTCCAGCGATCATCGACACAGTTCCATGAAGGCGCGTTGCGCTCATTACGCTGCACGTAGATGAACTTGATCATCTGGCGTACCCGGTCGGTGAGGTTGATGCCGGCCGCGTGGACGACGTCGAAGTGGGTGATCCACAACGAACCGGCGGGGCCCAGCATCGGGGCGCTGTTGCGCCGGTCCTCATCGGTCACCCTCTGGTGCAGCGCCGTGCCAGCAGTGACGTGCGTGGGCCCGAGCTCGATCGGCGTTTCCTGCGGGTAGTAGATGATTCGGGCGAGACGCGGAAGATGCTGACGCGGCTGCCCCATCGGGGTGTAGGAATCCTGATGGGCGCGGGCACCGACGGCGGCAACCATGTCCTCCGGTTTCTCTTCCGCCGGACTGGAGTTGTGGCAATAGCGGTGGGGGTGTTCGATGTAATCCTCGCCGAGCAGGCTGACCAGGGCACCCCGAACCTCAGGACAGTTGAGGACATGGCGAAACTCCGGTGTGTGGGGCAGCACGTTGTTGCCGAGGTTGGGGCCCAATTCGAGCATCCTATCCAACTTGCCGGCGATCGCGGCATGGACTGAGTCGGGAACGGACGGCGTTTCAATCTTGATGTAGCCGTTGGCGATATAGGCGCGCACTTGCTCGTCAGTGAGCAGGACGGGCTCCGGGTCGGTCGAGGTGATCATCAGCTTCTCTCAAGGATTGGTGGAAAGGTTCATTGACTGTTCCTTTGTCAGCACAGAAAATAGGCATCGTGTCCGTTGATGCAACGTGCAGTCGATCGGACTCGGGGAAAATATGTCGGGATCTATTTACTGGCCCAGTTTTTCGGGTGTGAGTATCTTGGCTTGCATAAACTGTTCTGGGCTGAGATAGCCCGGGCCGCTATCAGGAGAAGTCAGACCATGAACGGGCACCCCGTGAGCCTGTCAGCCGAGCAGATCGCTGCCGACCCCTGCCTTCTGGCGGCCGACATCGAGACGCGATCGGGTCACCGATTCGGTGTGCGACCGCTGATCCAGGGTGATGCGAGCGAGTTGGGCATGTTCTTCGACGCTCTCACCGATGCTACCCGGCGGGTCTACGGACCCCATCCGCTCAACAGCGAGCACGCGGTGATGCTATGTGCGCACATCGACTACGCTCGCTGCCTGCGGTTCATCGCTCTGGGACCGATCGGGGTCAGTGCCGAACAGGTGGCAGCCTACATGATCCTCGAGTTGGGCATTCGCGACGGCGACGCAACCCGATATGCCCAGATCGACCAGCCTCTGGACGGGGCGACCACGGCCACCTTCGCCCCGGTCGTCGCCGACGCCTGGCAAGAGCACGGTCTGGGCAGTGCGATGTTCCACGTCGTGGTGGATGCAGCACGCTGCGTCGGGCGGCAGCGGATCATCCTCATGGGTGGTGTGCGCGATGACAATCCACGGGCTCGTCACGTCTACGAGAAGCTTGGCTTTCAGCATGTCCGTGGTTTCTTCGCCGGCGGCATTGACAATCATGACATGATCTTGCGGTTGTAAACGATTCGCAGCCGACGCCGTGTGGGCATCGACCGCCAGCGTGCCCTGATCTCCGAGCGTTTGCCCTGGAGCACGGCGGGGTAAGACGTCGAGTTGGCGCTTTCTCCGCTGAACCCTCCTGATCCTCAACCGAGCCCCTTCCGCGCCGAAAAGAGGCCTGACTCCTTCTGAATGTGGATAGGTTTACCGGAGCCAAGCTTCGACTGCAAGATCTGCTCCAGCTTGTTCAGTTGTGTTTCAGAGAGGCGTTCGCTGGAGCGTGCGTAGTCCATCAGGGGCTCCACCTCAGGTACGACGAGAGCATCCTTGAACCGCCACAGTTTAACGTCTGAGAAACAGGAGCCAAGTTGGTCTGCCCCATTTTCAAGACCGAAGCTGTGACTGGCAGTCATATTGACTTCATCTCCCGACACAAGGCTTAGGAACTGCCAGAACTCCTTCAGGTGATTGCCGCCATTGGTGGCAACGAACAGGTGACCGCCCGGCTTCAGTACCCGGTGGAATTCAGCAATCGCTTTGGGAAGGTTGGGCACGTGGTACATCATGTGGCAGGAAAGCAGGCCGTCGAAGTGTGCACTGGGAAAGGGCAAGCATTGTGCGTCTGCTGCGAGAAAACGAAACCTGGAGCTCGCACCAAGGGCAGCTCTGGCCTCGGTAACCATACCCGAAGACAGATCGGTGAGATAGGCAGACCAGTTCAGGTCTTCGGCCTTGGACGTCGATTTCCACAATCCACCCGGACCACAGCCGACCTCGAGAATGCGGGCATGCTCAGGGAAGTCGATTTGACCAAAGACCCAACTCGCCCACTCCACAGGGGACGTACTGTAGTTCTGGTGCAGGTTGGCTCTTCGGATCAGGTTGGACGAATCCCGCTAGTGAGACAGCACTTCGCTCTTCTCAGTCCGGATATTCATTTGCTCATATTACTCAGCCTGTTTGGGCATGGCAAGAAGTCTCTCAGTGAAACGGGGCGCGCGTCAGAGCTGGCCTGGGCGTGGACAAGCCTTGGAAATGGGCCAGGTCTTCATAGAATCCGCGGACCTTCGGGGCTGAGATCAGGCCATCGGTCGTGGACTCGAAAGTCCCTCCAGCGCAGCTGCATCTGACAAAAGGAGCCCTTCAGCTTTCAGTTGAGACAGGATGCTCCAGCGAGTTGAGAAGCATTTTTCAGGGACAGGAAACCGGCGACCGTAACCGGCGTGGTCAGCCCCCGCATAACGGCAGAAGGCCGATAACTGACAGGCAGTCCCTTTTCGGCGAAGAGCAGAAGTCTCCAACGCTCTCCGAATTGTGACGGGTCGGATAGGCGATGTTGACCTAGCATGCCGCGGACGGTTTCTGCCTCAAAGCGTCTGCGCCTCCGGCGATTCGAGCTCCACGCCAACTTCCTCCACACGGCCAATACAGAAAAATGGGACTCCTGGCGTCCGGACACGGATTATGCGTCCTTGCATATGTTCTCAGAACCACTCCGAATGCGGGAATCTGGTTGAGAGATGAATCTTGACCAACTAGACCGAGGGATCCGAGCGATGAAGGACACTGGGAAGACCAAAGAGCAGCTCCTTGACGAGTTGGTCGAGTTACGGCAGAGGATGGATGAGATCGACGACATCGCCGAACGCAAGCAGACAGGAGAGGCACTGCGAGCATCTGAAGAGAAGTATAGACGCCTGTTCGAAAACATGGAGAATGGTTTTGCCCTTCATGAGATGGTATTTGACGAGGCAGGGAGATCCATCGATTACACCTTTCTGGATATCAATGACGCCTTTGAGAGACAGACCACTCTGAAGAGGCACGATCTGCTTGGGAAGAGAGTTACGCAGGTGCTGCCTGGTGTAGAGAGTGATCCCGCTGACTGGATCGGCACTTATGGCAAGGTCGCTCGCACTGGCGAGAGTATCGCGTTTGAGAACTATTCGGAATCACTGCAAAGATGGTATTCGGTGTTGGCCTACCGACCGAAGGAAGGTCAGTTCGCCACTGTTTTTACAGACATCACCGAGCGCATGCAGGCAGAGGAAGCGTTGCGGGAGAGTGAACGGCGACTCAGGGACACTGTAGAGGTCGGTCTGGCGCTGCAGCGGGTGCGCAACGAAGTGCTGCAGATGGACAGGGAGGACAGCTGGGACAAGGTGGTGTGCTCGTTTCATAGGGAGCTGAGCAGGTTGGTCGAGTTCAACGCCTGCAGCATCAATCTCGTCGATCTCCGCAAAGACAGGATGACGGCCCATGCTGTAACGCCGGAGCGGGGGGTGGTACGCAATTTCAGGGAGCCTGTACCGCCCGTAGTGGTGAGGGCCATCCAAAGTGGTCGGTATGAATACCGGCGCACTAGAGAAGATCCCCTTTTTGTGGACCCGCGATCAACTATGTCTGCCGTGAACTCGATCGTTGACGTGCCATTTCAGGAGGGAACTCTGGCAGTCAACAGCATCGAGGAGAACGCCTTCACCGAGAGGGACATCCACATTATTGAGCAGTTTGGTCAGGCGATGTCTGAAGCATATCGCCGTTTACAGGACATCTCCAAGCGCCTGCAGGCAGAGGACATGCTGGTGCGGGAATACAGCTTGCGCGATGCTGAGAATCAGATCCGGATAGCAGTAGCCTCGATAGACGAACCCAAGGATTTGGTAGGTGTACTTCTCGAGGTCTCCAGTCAGCTGACGAAGGTCGGCGTGACCCACGACGCTGTCTCTCTTCAGGTCATGGATGCTGACGGCACGAGTTTCTTTACCGTGGGATCCCGTTCAAGCGAGGACTACGATTGGAGCAATGTCTGGGATCGATTGGACTCCGTGCAGCAGGACGGCGCAATCGTTCCGTTCGTCCCGTCGGCCAGCCGACGCACACGCACCCCAAGAGGGGTATCAACTCAATCACCGTCGATGCCAGTGCCACCCCGTGGTTTGTCGCTGCGGACGGCACACTCTATAGCTGGTTGCAGTCTGATCCGGTGAAAGGAGAAGCCCGGTTCCCCAGCGGAACCGGTTAACATCTGCAACATGTTTGGGCCAGCAGAGCCAGAATCACTCAAAAAACGCTAACTTCAGTTTATCAGCTCTTTTTGGAAAGGCAAAAGCCATGAAAAATCCAACATCTTAACTCAGACGCCACATCCGACCTGCGTGCCCGCTAGTCATGCTGTTAATAGCGACTTTTGGGATGTCTCCAGCGCTGGCAGCAGTTCAACCCAAGCCGCCAGTGATCACAGAAACCACTGAAACCTACACTATATGCCCTTTTCAGTGAGCACAGACTGGGATCAAGAAAAAACTGAGGACTTTGTGGAGGAGGTCTTTGACATTGGCGACTCCGACATCTTTCAGGACGATTCATCTTATTTATATAGTCTGGGTCTTGATGAGTTTATCATCACCAAACCGAATCCAACCGGACAGGTGTTCCACCCGGATTACGAAGGTTTTAACTTCGATCAACATCAAAAACCGATCTATCGTCATATCTTTGAATCGAATTCGAGAATGTGGATGTCGACGAGACAAGCCTCAGGTGATTATCCAGTGACCCTGCCCCCGAAACAGACTCAGGTTCCGCTCACGAAGGTTGATCTGAAAGTGACAGGTGACCTGACTGCCTTTTACTCTGGCGACGCTATGGGAAACGAACACGGTGGTACGAACAGCAGCACTCGGTCTGTGGAGGCGCGGATGAATCTCCTTGCCGGGCTTCGCTTAGGCCGCAAGCTTATCGGATTGCGCGACCTCCGCTGGCGTGGCGGCCTAGGGTTTTCTTGGACATCTTAGAGGGTCCATAGTGTACCTGAAAGGAGAGTTCAAGATGGTGAAGAGGAGAAGTCTGAAAGGCGGTCGTTTCTCCGCTCGTAGAAAACAGGAGACGGTGCTGCGTTTGCTGCAGCCACATGCCTGGTAGTCAGCATGGTGATCATGCTGGAGCAGTTGCAGATGCTGAAGACCAG
>Ga0066376_10005850_pt1 | contig 10296 bp, 6 predicted proteins | sample Knorr_S15_td_Bot_FD_77009 | JGI IMG/M metagenome (GOLD analysis project Ga0066376, IMG submission 77009) | Marine microbial communities from Southern Atlantic Ocean transect - Knorr_S15_td_Bottom_ad_5009_LV_A | ecosystem: Environmental > Aquatic > Marine > Oceanic | place: Southern Atlantic... | reverse complement strand
GTGGGAGAGGGTTGAAGGTCCCGATGTAGTGTTATTGTTTGAACAATTACGCGTTGACCAAAACCGTCACATAGTCAGGCAGATCAAAGACGAAAACGGCAGATTTTACATGCCGGAATTTGACTTCAACATGATCCGCTATTGGAATTTAAATCAAGGGTATCAGATTAAAGTTACCGAAGACGTGCTAGCAGTCTGGCGCGGTGATGGGATTCCGTTTGACGCCGACGTTCCTCTCGAAGAGGGCTGGAATTTCATAGCCTATTTTCCATCATACGAGCTTGAGGCGACCGATCCGGATGATAACGTCCTGTCGCCGATCTTCGAGCATGTCATCCTTGCTAAGAATTCTGACGGTCAGTTCATGTATCGTTATGGCGATGGTAATTTCTTTTCCAACATGCCGCCCTGGCGTCCAGGTCAAGGCTATCAGGTTAAGGTCGATGAGGATGTTGTGTTGAACTATCCGGCTGAGCCGGAAGAGCAGCTGGCATCTTTGCGAGCGCAGCGAAGCAATCCCATTGGTTACACAACAGGCAGGGGATTGGTGAGGAATACGGACACTAATCGTGTCGGAAATCCTCGCAATAACAGGATAATACCCCCCCCTAATCCCCCCCTGCAGATAGCAAAGGGGGAAGTGGCTCTTGTCAATCCCACCGGGTCTAATATGAGCCTGCTCGTAATCAGCACCGATTTAAATAAGCGCAATATTATCACTGCCTTCAACTCCGCCGGTATGCTGGTTGGTTCGGGCACAGTTGATGCGCAAGGTCGTTGCGGGCTGGCAATTTGGGGCGATGATTTGACCACCGAAGCCGTAGATGGCTTGCGCGAAGGCGAAGCATTTAGTCTGCAAATCAATGAAGAAAATCTCGAACCGACCAGCTTTTATGAAGGTGATAATTTAATCTATCGGACTGACGGATTGATCGTGATCGATGTCGCTGCACCGTCAAATGTTCCCACAAAATATTTCCTGTCAGGTGCGTATCCAAATCCGTTTAACAGCCGAACCGTTCTGCGTTATGGGCTGCCAGAGTCCGGACAAGTTAATATAAATCTGTATGACATTGCTGGCCGCCAGGTGAAATCACTTATCCGGCAGGATAAAATTGCTGGCAGTCATAGTTTGCCAATAAACGCTGCCGATTTGGGTTCGGGATTGTACCTCGTGAGGATTGAAGTGAATGGATTCAGTGCAGTTAGTAAGATCGTGCTGATGAAGTAATCAGGTATTGGTTGAAGTATTAGGGTAATTTATTTGCCCCTCTTTTATTATCCCCCTGCTCAGCGGGGGGATAATTCTTTTTCTGTCACTTCCGCGACGCCGGGAGTCCATGAAGTACTACATAATACTGTCGGCTGTGGAGAGCCGACAGCTACCGACCCGCCGAGGTTGGCAGTCATTTTCCATTACCTTCGAAAAATGCTATAATAATAGACGGAACGGTTTTGGCAAAGGCTGTTTCACGACGCAAGCCACCCTTTTACAAGCAGCATAAGTTCGTTGTCAGAATATTCAAATTCAGCAACAATACTTTTCAAATTTTCTGATAATCGCCTATATCCCCATAAGAACCGTCTTTTTGTCTCATTAACATCGTTTCTGCTGAAATAATATGGAAGATTGATTTGGAAAAAGGACAAGCTATCGGCGTTTTTCAAAATATCTACACGATGGTCATATCCGGTTTCATGGTGTTCAACTAAGTGCACCACATCATCAATTAATTTTTGTGGTGCATTGCAATTTTTCATAATCTCTGTTAGAATTACCGCGCTGTTATTAGCATGCGCCTGCTTAAAATCATCATAGTTGTCATAATCCAGTCGTCTTATCTTTCGTTCTTCAATCGCCCGATCTATATCATGCCCGAGAGCTGCAATCTGCAGGTCAATATCAGCATCTGGTTCCAGCTTGAGCAGCCATTCCAAGGTGTTCCGAGAGTGTGGCAGGTCTTCGGGGATGGAGGAGTTACTAATAACCTCTGCTATTTCCTTTTTTATTGAATCAGTGCTATCCATTTTTCTTTATGATAATGACCCGCCTGACATTTTCTGCATTCATAATCAGGGCAATCAAGGTGAGAGTTAAAAGAGGCAGGTTGAGCATAGCTCCAACAAAGATAGTAAAAATGCGAACATCCCTGCCTATCCGAAAATATGATCCCATTGCCGTGAGCTTTCTCTTCATTAAACCGTCGTACTTGTCGGCGGTATAACTGTTCATAAAAGAACCTATGATGGACAGGAAGCCGATAAGCAGAATATAAAAGCTCCGGTTCGAAGAAAAGACATGCCAGGTTAAACCGAAAAGTAAAAAGGCATCTGCATATCGATCTAAAACAGCGTCATACCAGCCGCCGAATTCGGATGCTTTGAACTTCAATCTGGCAATTTCACCATCACTTCCATCGATTATGGAGGCAAATTGCGCCAGGATTGCACCGGCGACAAGATTAAGATAACCTTCAAATAGGAAAAATATCGCTCCGGTTACCGATAATATGAAGGAGATAGTGGATACCTGGTTAGGCGTGATGTTAGTTTTCAATAGCCATTCAGTTATCCTGATAGATACCGGACGATTTAAGTATCGCGACACGGGTCCGTCTGCGAATTTACCCAGGGTAGATCGGAGGACTCCCCTTTTCGCTTTTTTTAAAGCATTCTCGTCATCTATATCTATCCAGAATTTGCCTGCAATATCGAATGCTCTGGCTTTTCCATCTTTTATCAGTACTTTCATTCCGCCGGAAAGTGAAGAGTCGCCACCAGCAATGCTTTTTTCAACCGAGTCGAATATGGAAGGCGAACAGAGAAAGATACCTGTATCATAAGCATTATAATTGTCGATTGTCTTTCCAATACCCAATAATTTTCCATCACTGACAAGAACCTTAGTCACATCGTCAATATCAACTAGTCCGTTTGATTCGGTATTATAATCGACAGCTAACATTACCTCGCCATCGTTTAGTGTTTGATTCTTAAGATTCACCAGTATCGATTCATCAAAAATATGATCACTCATCAGCAGGATAAAATTCTCGTTCAACAATTCTTTCGCTTTAAGAACCGATATGCCATTCTCTGCCTTCCAATCATAATTGCGTATCGGAATAATCGGTATTTTCCTCTCCCGGCTTAATGCTTGCAGAAAATGTTCCAACTTCGTATTGTTGTAGCCAGTGACGACGTAAAATTCAGAAATCCCGCTTTTCGAAGCAGCTAAAATTACTCGTTCAATGAGAGTAAGTCCCAAAAACGAAATAAGGGGCTTGGAATCACCCCTTTTCGCTATTCTACTTCCTCTGCCAGCGGCAAGAATAAGACATTTCACAGGCTTAATCTTCCCGCGCGCCGGAAAGGAAGTCCTCAATCATTTTATATGCTTCGGAATCTGGAAACTGTTTCGGAGGGTGCTTCATGAAATATGCAGAAGCAGAATAAAGTATGCCGCCTTTGCTGTGATTGAGAGCCCTCTTGCAACACCTGATCGCATCAATCGCCACTCCCGCAGAATTAGGTGAATCCTCTACGGAAAGACGCAATTCCAAGTTCATGGGGATATCACCAAAAAGGCGTCCTTCCATCCGTAAAAAGCACACTTTGTTGTCCTTCTGCCATGCCACGTAATCGCTTGGTCCAATATGAATATTTTCCGGGTCAAGCTTTTCATTGAGAACCGATTGAACTGCCTCGGTTTTAGATACTTTCTTTGATGCCAGTCGACTTCTTTCCAGCATGTTCAGAAAATCGGTATTACCTCCCGTGTTCAATTGGTAAGTCCTTTCTAATTTAACCCCCCGCTTGGTGAATAAATCCGCCAGCACTCGATGGGTGATGGTCGCGCCCAGTTGAGCCTTGATGTCATCGCCAATTATGGGCAAACTTTTTCGGGCAAATCTATCCGCCCACTCGGGATTACTCGCGATAAATACAGGCACGTTATTGATGAATCCTACCCCGGCTTCGAGAGCGCATTCCGCATAAAACCTGACAGCCTCTTCGGAGCCTACCGGAAGGTAGTTGAGTAATATCTCGGTTCCTGAATTTTTTAATACCGCAACAACATCATCTTTCACGGGTTCTTCTTGATCGCTTAGAACAAACGTATATTTATCATCATAATTTCGCATATGATATGAAAGACCATCAAGTACTTTCCCCATCCTTACTATGGTATTTGCATGGGGTACATCAGGGCAGAATATTGTGGTGCAGTTAGGTGGTGAGAATATTGCTTCGGAGACATCAAGTCCGACTTTCCGTTTGTCAATGTCAAAAGCTGCAACAACTTCAATGTCACATGGCGCGTAGCCATCGATTTCCCAGTGCATAAGCCCGATAGCATCTTGACTGTCTCTATGTCGATAGTACTCAATACCTTGAAGTAATGAACTTGCGCAGTTACCGATACCTATTATCGCGATGCGAATTTTTCCCATAGTGATTCCTTTATGTTAAAATTGATTGCTCACTCAAATGTTCAAACAGTTCTGCTGGTGCAGGATAGTGTGTAGATTAATGAGGGTTGGCAGAATAATATGTAAACGTAATATACGTTTACAACACAGAAGTATATAAAGTATTGTTTATTTTGTCAAGTGATAGGTAAATTATTTAATTAAAATTCTGATTAATTTGAAAACTGCTGAATCCCGACTTCAGCAGTTACTGGAAGGTCAAGCAACAGCCAGGCAGACTGGCCGGACTCTGGGTTTGATTTTCTCTATTTAGTTATTATCTTTTATTCATGTTACGAGTTTATCTTAAGTTTCAAGTTGTTCAGATTGCGATGAAATGGTAATCATGGTATATCCAGCGGCAGTAAAGCTCCAATTTATGGAAATGTTTGGATTGATTTCACTATTATCCTCTACATCTGGCATCGAATTTCTGGATGTCAGTAAGCACAGTGCCCGTAGCCTGATGTCTGATGCCTGAATTTCAAAAAACTGCCATCCTTATTGGGGTTAAGCAGCGCGGCACTCCGATCTGGGAAGTGAATGACAATCTGGACGAACTTGAACAGCTTGCCATGACAGCCGGTGCGAAGGTTGAAACGAGGATAATTCAAGAACGTGGCAGACCAGATCCGGCGACATTTATTGGCAAAGGTATGGTTAATGAGATGAAAGATTACGTTCGGTCGGGCGGGGTCAATTTGGTCATTTTTGACGATGACCTGTCGCCTGCTCAGGCACGCAATTTAGAGAAAAAACTGGGTTGTAAAATTATTGACCGATCTGGACTGATTCTCGACATTTTTTTGCGGCGGGCTAATACACGCGAAGCAAAAATACAGGTTGAGCTGGCACAGCTTCAATATTTGCGTCCGCGGCTGACGAGACAGTGGGCACATTTATCACGTCAAGAGGGCGGAATAGGCATGCGTGGTCCCGGCGAGACTCAACTTGAGGTCGATCGCCGCGTAATATATCGGCGCATATCATCCTTAAAAAAATCCTTGAAGAAGATTGAAAAAAGTCGTACAACGCGTAGAAGTGGCCGCCGCAACATTTTTAAGGTTGGGCTGATTGGCTATACCAATGCTGGCAAATCTACCATAATGAACGCCCTGACCAAATCAGAGGTTCTGGTTGAAGACAAGCTGTTCGCCACGTTGGATGCGACGATCAGGTCATTACGGCTGCCTGCGGGCAGGAAGGTCCTGCTTATTGACACTGTGGGGTTTATCCGCAAGCTGCCGGTGGGGCTATTGGCTTCATTCCGCAGTACATTGGAAGAGTCGCGAACGGCGGATCTGTTTTTAAACGTTGTCGATATATCACACCCGCACTGGGAGGGTCAATTGTTCAGAACTGAGGAAATCATCAAACAGCTGGAACTTGACAACAAACCTCAAGTTATACTATTTAATAAGGTGGATAAGGTTGATGATCCGGCTTTACTCGAAGGTCTGCTCAGACAATTTCCCGAAGCGATTCTGACCAGCGCTTTACGCGGCATCAGGCTGTGGGATGTGCTGGCGAAAATCGAAGAATTTGCGACTCGTGAGTGGGTGAGGGGATCGCGGTCGTTTGAGCCTGATGCGGGCGAAGCGTTGAAAAGTTTCGAGAGTCAGGTGAAGGTTATTGGCAGAATGTTTAAGGATGGGAAGATTGTAATTGATTATTTGGAGTAGAGCATGTTCAAGGGAATGACAGAAGTATTCCTTTTTCGTCATTCTGGCGAAAGCCAGAATCCAGTAAACCTTTGTCTTTTATGAATTCCGGATCAAGTCCAGAATGACGAAGAGAGGGCGGATGGCATGGCGTGCTTTTCACGCCATGTTTCTTTTTGACAATTAAGAAAGACATTTCTGATCTGTCTATTATTTGAAATAGAAGATACATGTCCGGATTAGCCGGACATGCCACCCATCGTTTGATATGTACGCAAACACGGGCAACAAGTAGCCCGTGCCACCTGAACTGGTTCAATGACAGTTGAATGAAGACAAATTGGAGCGATCAATTGGCGAGAATATTATTATCGGTGATGGCAGCCATTGTATTTGGAATTAACGGCGTTACATTAACCGCATCGGATGAAGAGGGTATTAAGTTTGCTCAGAGCGATTCACTCCTTGCAGTTGACAGCCAACAACTATTAAAAATTATCCGCGATAGTAAATCCGAATTGACATTATTAAACTTTTGGGCTACGTGGTGTAAACCTTGCCTCGATGAGTTTCCTGATATTGTTACACTCAGCCGCGAGTACAAGTCAGATGATCTGTCGGTGATTTTTGTTTCCGCAGATTTTGAGAACAATCTTCCTGCCGTCAGACAGTTTATCAATAAACAACAGTTAACCTACGTAACATATTACAAAAGTGAAAGCGATAACATTTTCATAAACGCCTTAAATCCTGAATGGTCAGGAGCGTTGCCGGCTACGTTTATTTACGATGCGACCGGTCGCTTGCTGGATTTCTGGGTGGGAAAGCGAACATTAGAAGAACTGAAAAAAGTTGTCGGAAAGTATTTAAATGTTACACCTAAATTATGAGATTGAAAGTTGAAAGTTAGTCGAATCATGGCTGCGAGCCTATTAATAATAACGCTGTTAGCTACTGTTTTTCAAACTACTGGTTTCGCCGGTGGGCTTAAAATTGGGGCCCCTATGCCTGCAGCAGACGTCAAGATGAAGAACATTAACGGGGAGATGGTGTCCATTGATGATATCAAGGGAAAATTGGGAACGGCAGTAATTTTCTCTTGCAATTCCTGTCCCTGGTCGGTTGCGTGGGAAGAAAGAATCACGGAAATTGGAAATAGCTATATGGGCAAGGGAGTTGGCGTCATCCAAATTAACTCAAATGACCCTGTGGTTAATGCGATTGATGCCTTTGCAGGCAACGTAAAACGCGCAGCAAAGTTGGGCATTAAGTTCTCGTTTGTTGCTGATAACACTTCAAATGTGGCTCGTGCATTTGGGGCTGAGAGAACTCCGGAAGTATTTTTGTTTAATTCAGAAAACACACTGATATATCATGGCGCGGTTGATGACAACGCTCAGGACGCTGCTGCGGTGAAGGGTCATTTTTTTATAGAGGCTCTGGATGAACATTGCGCTGGGAAGAGGGTATCTTTAGCGGAGACTAAGGCGATGGGGTGTAGTATTAAGTTTAGGGCGGGAAGCTGAGAAACTTAAGAAATTGTCATTCTCACGAAACAGTCTGTCCTAGAATGCGCAAAAGGGGTAAGTCATTACGAGGACGGCGAAGCTGGGCGAAGCAATCCCATTAGTCGAATGAGATTGCTTCGGGGACTTCGTCCCCTCGCAAATTCGATATTCCCACACATTCTGACAAGGGTCAGGGCTACTTAACTGATCTTCGTCATTCTGGACTTGATCCAGAATCCAGTATTCCCCAGCTTCGCGGAAGAAAGGTGAGCTATCCGGTTGATCGCATGTGGCGTGAGAGGGGAAATATGCCCTTTTTGCTGGTTGCCAAAGCCGATAAAGATGGGTTCGTTTTTAGGTATGATAATATGGCTTATCGTCATGTTGAGAACCTCGTAAGGAATGAATCAGGGGAAATTATTAGATGCAGTCACACAAAACACTGATTCTTAATTATATTTTCTAATGCAAGTTGGCACAGATACAATGAGAAAAAATACATTTTAGAATTTATAAAAAAAAAGGGGCGCTTTGATTGCGCCCCTTTTTTTTTATCTTACAAATTGAAGATGATTAACGAAGAAAGAGAATCTTTTGCTTGGCGGTGTTCACACCTGAGGAAAGTTTCAAATAGTAAACTCCACTGGCAAGTCCCAGCGCTTTGGCATCCAAGCTGATAAGGTGCTCACCAGCCTGCAAGGAAGCGTTCAGAAGTTGTACAATTTCTCTTCCCGAGATGTCAAACAGACCCAATGAAAGTTCGCCTGAAGCTCCAAGCGTAAAGGGAATCATCGTCTTCGAGTTGAACGGATTGGGATAAGCAGCGTTCAGGCTGAATTGCTGCGGCTTGGCGTCGGGATCTGGAGGTACGTTGTCTGGGTTGTCTGGGTTGTTATACCAGTCATAGACCCGCATTAAAAATTCCTCGCGTGAATCCGTGTTAGAAAAACCCTCGATTGACTCGATTGGGAATGACAATAGCAAAGTCATATAAGTATCATTTACATTAGACACACCACTGGCTTCATCGGCGCGAGTCCATTCTAATACTTCCCTGCCGCCATCAAGAGCTGCAATACTTGGCTGGAACATGGGATCACCTGCGCCACTTCCCTCATTACCACCAGCGTAAAAACGGCCCCCTTCAAAGTGGGGATCACCCTCTATTCCGGAAATCATGTTTTCTTCCGTATCAGAATTGTTCAACGCTGCCAAGAAATATGTGCGCATCAAACGGCTGTCTGCATTGTCAATAACAAAGCCGGAGCTGGTCATTATCAGGCAGCCGCCGTTGTCAAGATATCCCATCAAAATTTCTTCTTCAAAATCGTTGACAATATCCTCTGCCTGATTGAAACTATGCCAGATAACAATGTCATAGTTATCCATGTTATCCGGATCGACATTCCCCTGGTCTGCCTTGTTGAAATGGTCAGCATAAGGAAGATTGTTGCCTGTGAAGTACTGCTGCATAGCTTCTGCGGCAGCTCGGTTGTACGAGGCATCGACAATCAGGAATTCTGGCCAGTCAATCATAATCTCGAAATCCATTTCGATGTCAATCATTCCATCTTCGGATGTCAGGTGTAGATTAAATGACACCGGGTGGGCTGCAAACTCTTCGGCTACGGTGAAATTCAAGGGGTTATCGGCATTGATGAATTCCTCGCCAGGCTGAATAAACTCAATCTCAATGACATCATTTTCAAAAGTGATCTGCTCATCATTGCTGGAAGCCGTAAGGGTGAGATTTTCCGCAACCAATCGGCGAGGGGGATTTCTCACTGTGATAACAATGCCGGCTGTTTCGCCAGATTCGGGGCGGCCGTCGCCATCACCTTCCACCTGATCAACAACTTTCCATCCGTCCATCATCACGCCTGGTGCGAAAAAGAAGTTCTGCGCTTGATACACAGTCTCGGCGTCCTGAACCCAGCCCATTACAATAAGGTTATTCACTTCCAACTCATGCCAGCCGACGCCTTCCAAGTCCAGCTCATTTTCGAAACTCTGGAATTCGCCGTTTCCGATCGAAAATTCTCTGCCCTCGCCATCAGGCAACATTCTGACCATTGCATCGAAATGCTCAACCTGACCCGCATCGCCCTCATAGAGTACCTGGTCCTCATTCAGCGCGATGTAAAGCCGGACGTTGTTGAGGTCAGCTTCTGCTCTGATCTCTGTGGTGACCCGCAGAACATTGTCCTCAATAGTGCATCTCAAATTCATATCTAATGGTGAATCAACTACGGCAGCTTCGCGGAGCGCTTCTTCAAGTGCGTCTGGGTCAGGGTCTCCACCGTAGGTCGTGCCGTCAATTTTGTATGTGGGTACGCCGCGGACACCGTAGTAATCGACTCGGGCGCGGTTATGAGCGTTATTCTCGAGCCACCAAGGGTCAAGTTCACGCGGAAGTTGGACATTGGGCCACCAGACATGGATGGCAATGGAGGCGACTACATCGTCACCGGCTTGTTCCAGTCCTATTTCAATTGCCTCTGCATTGTTTGCACACGGCGGACAGGTGGTTGAAGTGAAATCTTCAAATAACACCTTACGCTGGAATGCCGTTGCATCATTGGAAAATAAAACAACGATTAAGAGCGAGACAACCACAATGGGCGCGAAGACAGGATTAGCAACCTTTTTAATTGT
>Ga0066376_10005849_pt1 | contig 10296 bp, 10 predicted proteins | sample Knorr_S15_td_Bot_FD_77009 | JGI IMG/M metagenome (GOLD analysis project Ga0066376, IMG submission 77009) | Marine microbial communities from Southern Atlantic Ocean transect - Knorr_S15_td_Bottom_ad_5009_LV_A | ecosystem: Environmental > Aquatic > Marine > Oceanic | place: Southern Atlantic... | reverse complement strand
GGTAGGGTTGATTATCCTGCGCGAGCCCATCGTTAATACGTTATGGGAACGGGGAGAGTTCCTGGCTTCCACCACCGAGGGAACAGCCATTGCCCTGCTTTATTATTCCATAGGCCTCTGCGCCTATTCAGGGATTAAAATCATCGCTCCGGCATTTTATTCTTTGCAGGACACCAAAACCCCGGCAAAAATTGGTATTTATTCCATGGTTCTCAATATGGTTTTAAATCTTATTTTAATGGGCCCCTTGAAACATGGAGGTCTTGCACTGGCCACTTCCCTGGCGGCCTTATTTAATGTTTCGCTGTTGATCTACCATTTAAGAAAACGCTTAGGGCTGATGGGCGGAAGAAAAATACTGCGTTCGACTGTTAAAATGGCGGCCGCAGCCATAGCCATGGGTGCCGTTACTTTTCTCACCAAGGAGAGCTTTTTCCATGTCAGCGACCCTCTTTCGATCCGGCTACTTACCTTGAGCGCTTGCATATCTGCGGGAATACTGGTATATGCCTTAATCTCTCATTTCACCCGAAACGAAGAATGGCGTTTTCTTTTGGATTTGAGAAAGAAAAAACAAATACGTGGCTAGAATCGTTTTCGCAAATATAAAATAAAGGATAACCCTCTTATGGTAGTCACCTGCCTGGATTTGGAAGGAGTTCTGGTTCCTGAAATCTGGATAGCCTTCGCTGAAAAAACTGGAATTGAGAAACTGCGACTTACCACACGGGATATCCCCGATTATGATGAGCTGATGCGTGGACGGCTCAAAATTCTCGATGAAAATAATCTTAAACTCGCAGATATCCAGAAAGTCATCGGAGGCATTGCCCCACTTCCCGGCGCGAAGGAGTTCTTATCCTGGCTGGAAAGTGAATTCCAGGTCATCATTCTGTCTGATACCTTTAATCAGTTTGCCGGGCCTTTGATGGCGCAACTTGACTACCCTACCCTGTTTTGCCATGACCTGATTGTTGATGAGACCGGGAGAATCGCCGATTACCGGTTGCGAATTCCCGATGCAAAAACCAAGGCCGTGGCGGCCTTAAAATTGCTAAACCTGAAAGTGATCGCCGCCGGAGATTCCTATAACGATACAGGGATGCTTAAAGAAGCCGATGCTGGGATTTTATTTAGGGCTCCTGATAATGTCGTGGAAGAGTTTCCCCAATTTCCCGTAACACGGACCTACGATGAATTCAAAACAGCGATCATTGAAGTCAGCAAAAAACTGGAAGGCTTAAATGACATTATTTGATTTCAGAATCAATAAGCTTACTGGCCAGCCACCCGGTCCGGGCTGGTTCTTTCGGCCCCGGTTTTGAGCGGATTTTTGACCATTTCCCTTTTTTCTCCAGGATTTCAACCTGAGTGCCTTGGGTCAGCACAAATAAAATGGTGCTTGTTTTTGTATTGGGTTTATTACGCAAATTAGCAAAACTCACATTGACCTTGAAAAATATTTCATAATCTTCGTCTTCTGCAACTTGAAGAGAAACTTCATCGGTGCCCGAATCAAGAAACAGGTTCAGTGGATTGATTTCCAGCTTGACCACAGCTATGACTATGAAAACCAGTGTTAATAAGGCAATGCGTAGATAAGCCTGGGAAACATTCAGGCCCTTTTCCGGATCAGGTTCTGGGGGCTCGGGAGGATCACATCGGACGCAAAAAAAACCCGGGGCAGGTAGGAGGGTTCCACAGGAATCACAATATTGATAACTGCGTTTCGTATTGGGATAAGATGCCCTGCTTCCACTAGGATTCATCATTTATCTTCTAGTTAAGCCGGTAAATTTGCCGGTATTTATTTTTTAAATAATCCAGAAAGTTGTCCGGGTTCAAACTTTCCCCGGTCACCTGTTTGACCAGAGCAGGAACCGATAACAACCTGCCCTGTTGATGAATCTGGCTGCCCAGCCATTCACGGATAGGTGCCAGGTTTCCCATTTCGATCTGTTTTTCTAAATCAGGCTGGGCTCGGATTAATACCTGATAAAACTGGCTGGCATATATCGCCCCCAATGTATAAGAAGGGAAATAGCCAAAGGCTCCTCCGCTCCAATGTGTATCCTGTAAAACGCCAAGCGTATCTGTTGGCGGCTCCACACCCAAATATTCTTTCATTTTAGCATTCCACATCTCAGGTAAATGCTCAACATGAATCGATCCATCAAACAGACCTTTTTCCAGTTCATAACGCAGGATGACATGCATGGGATAGGTTACCTCATCAGCTTCCACCCTAATCAATGAGGGTCCGCTGACATTGACCGCCTCATAAAACTGTTCAGAATTCACATCCCTGAAATTATGTGGAAATGTTTCAGCAACTAACGGCAGGTAGCGTGCACAAAATGGCTTTCCCTGTGCAATCATTCGTTCCCAGAACAGCGATTGCGATTCATGGATAGCCATGGTGAGGGCTTCAGATACCGGCAGGTCCCGCCCATTTTGCATGCGCCCCTGCTCATAAAGCCCATGGCCTGTCTCATGAATCACCGCGTATAACGATTCAACAAAATTATCCGTCCGGTAGCGAGTGGTGATGCGGACATCTGTCGGATGACTGCCGCCACAAAAAGGATGTACCGAAACATCCATGCGCCCCTGGTCAAACAAGAAACCCATTTCTTCACTGATTTTGCGTCCCAATGCTTCCTGTTTTTCAATGGAGAACTGGCCTGACAAAAAACTAGTGTCTGGCTGGTAATCCGACTCTTGAATAGCCTTTATCAATGGAATCAGTTCAGCTTTTAGCTTATCAAATACCGGAGTGATGTCCTTCTGGGTGGACCCTCTTTCATAAATATCAATATTAGCGTCATAGGCCTGCATATCAGGAAAAACATAACCGGCCCACTTTATTTTTAAATCCACCAATTGTTTTAGAACCGGGGCGAAATCGGAAAACTTGTTTTCAGAACGGGCTTTCACCCAGATTTGGTGTGCTCGAGAAGATAATTCCGCCAACTCAGTGACAAGCGTCTTGGGAACCCGTATAGCCATTTGGAATTCTCGGTGGGCTTCGCGGATATTGCACCATTCAAAAGCGGTGAATCCATTTTCATCAGCCTTGGAGAGTTCATCCAGCAACTTCCCCATTTCAGGATGCGTGGTTTTTTCATGCAGGACCCCGGCCAAGGCACCGATTTGTTGAGCACGAGATTCTGAGGCGCCCACAGGCATAATGACCTCCTGATCCCAATGCAGAATCCCCATGACCCCGCCCAACCGACTGCTCTCCTCCAACCGGTGAACCAGCGCATAATAATTTTCCTTCAAATCTTCGTGCATTCCGTTTTACCTATATAGAAAAAGTGAAAATTCAAATAAAACTGTTATTGTTGAATTTGGTCCCTGACAATTCGCACTTTACCTGAGTCCATGATCAGAACCCTTTCTCCGGCTTTAAGTTCCTGGTCATTAACTTGCACAACGGTATAGGGTTCTCCCTCGTCCGGTTGGATGATGAATTCCGATGCGGAGCCGCCGGTGATTATATTTTCGGTGGCATGGCCCACCAAGCCACCCACAACAGCACCGCCCAAAGCTCCCAGAGCCCGGGTCGCTGTGTCTCCACCCAATGTAGAACCGGCAAGCCCGCCCACTGCTGCCCCTGCCGCAGCCCCGGCACCAGATTCCGTTCCCTTTATTTCAACTTCTCTTACCGATAAAATGACACCCTTTTTAAAATATTCCGGTGAACCCATTTCACTTCGCTCATAAGTCGAACCGGAATGCAAAGAACAACCAGAAAAGACAAGGGCCAGCAATAAAAAACCTGTTAAATTTCTAACCATGACAAACTCCGTTTATTAACTCTGGTATAATTCAGACATTGGCTTGGATACTTCCTGCTTATTAATATTATCAAATCCTGAGGTATATATGGAATCCAATAAAGAAACCCTTGGAACGGTTGAAGGTCGACTGGATGTTTTACGCAAAGGTATTGTCAGCGAAGAAAATTCAGTCAATTATTACCAGACTCTTACTGACAAAACCCCTGAAGACACGGATGTCAACAAAGGGATGCGGCGTATGTATCATGATTTGATGCAGGAAGAAAAAAAGCATGTTACCCGTTTCCGCGAACTTATCTCACAATGGGAACAAAAACTCAAAGATCTTGAGAATAACTAATAGTATTTTACCAATTTAACGATGTTTCCTTTCTGTATTTCCCCTTATCAGTTTTTGTGATTCTGTCGAAATTTACCCCCCTTTCAGATTTGCAAATTTTAGCCATTTTTATGGTTATTATATGAATTAAAAAGACCTGGATATTCTTGACATCCTTGACAATTTAAAGGCCTTCCCTTATTATTGATAACAATTCTCATTATTAATTTAAGGGAATTTGGGCAACCAAGTTCCAACTACAATATAAAGTCAACAATTTCAATAGATATCATGCTCTCCGCAAAACTAACAAGGCCCCAGAAATCTGATCTCCTAAAAATTGTTGTTATATCCCTTTTACTTTTAAGTCAGACCTTTTGGACCCCAAACCGAGCCGAAGCCCTAAACCAGGCATCCATAGACAGAGTCAAAAAAATAGTCATGATGCTAAATATCGCCGCAAAGGAATTTGAAGAAGGCGTGGTGGATGGCAAGATTGTCGTGCCCCCGGAATATGAAGAAAGCCAGGTATTTTTGCAACAGGCTATCGAAAGATTTGCCAAGTTGTCCGTAGAAATCACAGACCCACAAAAAGCTGAAAATCTTAAAAATCAACTCATCAACATGATGGGACTGGTTAAAGATAAAGTCGATTCACAAAAGATATGGGAAGAAGTTAATAGCATCAATTCTGAATTGCTGGCAACTTTTAATATCGAAATCAATAAAACACCGATCACACTGGTATCGCTGGTTAATGGGGAAAAAATATTTGAAAACAACTGCTCGATTTGTCATGGCCTGACAGGTAACGGTGATGGCCCCATGGCCAGTCAATTTGATCCCTCCCCTGCCGTGTTATCTAATGCAAAACTTACAGGTGATGCAAACACCACCGCTTATGACAATTTTGAGGTGATTAACGTTGGCATTGCCAACACAGCGATGATGGCCTGGGCTGGGGTGCTTTCGGAAACACAGATTTGGGATGTGACCTACTATCTCCGGACTTTTTCCAACGTAAATGTTCAACTTCCCCCTGTCAATCTGGAGCTGGCCACTATCGAATCATCAGCGGATAGCAATCTTGCCACCCTGGTCGTGGAGGAGGTTCGAGGACTTCTTGATAAAAGTCTGGAGATTTATAAATCCGGTCAGGGTGACGATGCGGCGGAAGTGGCTTTTGACGCTTATCTGGCGTATGAAAAAATCGAGTCCAACCTCATCACAAAGGATAAAAGTCTGGGTGTAAACCTGGAGTTAGCGTTCAGTCGTTATCGGGGAGAAATTAAGCGTAACGCGCCTTTTGAGCATGTACAGTCGCTCAATAATGAAATCAACCTGAAACTTTCAAAAGGTTTGGAATTGCTCAAGAGCGAGGTTGGTTTTACCGGGATGTTCTTCCAGTCATTCTCCATCATCGTTCGGGAAGGATTTGAAGCCATTCTGATTATCGCCGCATTGATAGCATTTTTAATTAAATCCCGCAATCAGGCTAGGGTGAAATCCATCCACATCGGCGTGGTGGTCGGCATTCTTGCCAGTTTTGCGACAGCCTATATTATCCAGGAAATCCTTCACCTGAGTATGGCCAGTCAAGAACTTCTTGAAGGCTGGATCATGTTGACGGCTGTTGTAGTTTTATTCTGGGTCAGCTATTGGCTGGTTTCTAAAATAGAAACCAGGAAATGGCAGGACTACATCAACAAAAAAATGCGTGGCGCCCTGTCCAAGGGAAACACATTCACTCTGGGTGCGGTGGCCTTCATATCTGTTTACCGTGAAGGATTCGAAACCGTTCTTTTTTATAAAGCCCTCTATTTATATGCAGATAATGCTACCGGAGGAATCATACCCGGGTTTCTGGCGGGTTGCGTGGTTTTGGCAGGAGTATTTTACTTAATCAACACTTTGGGAATGAGAATTCCCATTAAATGGTTTTTTGGTTTCACCAGTGTGCTTTTGTATTACATGGCATTCACCTTCATGGGAAAGGGAATTCATGAATTGCAAATGGGCGAACAAGTTTCTATGAATGCGGCGGATTTTTTGCCCAGTGTTCATTGGCTGGGGATGTACCCCACCTGGGAAACATTTATCGGCCAGGCGGTGTTGTTTGCAGCGTTTGTTTTCGCGCTGGTTTACACATTTATCATTAAGGCAGAGTTAGGGACCACCCAATTGCAGGTGGAAACCCACCAACTGCAAAACAGTATCACCCAGGTACACGATCTGGTGGAACATATTTCCCATCATGCCAAACGTTGCGAAGTATTTCTAAAGGACACTCCAGACGAGGATTTGAAAGAGCTATCGGGGCATTTGAAAGAGATAGACGTCAGAATCCACGAACTGTTCGGGCATGTAAAACACGTAGAAAACCAGCTTCAGGATGAATATGAGAAGCTGGCCAAGAAGGCCTTTGAGGACAAATAGAATCAGGCATTCCCTTGAATATTCGCTTTTTTAAAAATACGCGCATCATCCACAAATGGATTGGAATCCTGTCTGCGGTATTCGTTCTTATTCTTTCTGTTTCGGGTTTTCTGTTAATGCATCCGGAAGAATTTGGTATCGAGCAAGCTCAGATCAGCGGAAAATATCTGCCTGCAAAATATTTTCAAGTGCAACAAGCCCGGCGCGGCATCCAGTCCTTAGTAACGGTCTTGGGTTCAGGGAAAATTCTTTATGCAGGAACGGATATCGGTGTTTACCGGTCCCGGGATGGCGGGAAAACATGGCTCCAAATCAACCAGGGATTGTTTGATCAGGATATCCGTGCTCTAGCAATTGATCCTAAAGAACCCAATACAGTTTATGCCGGAACGAGTCGAGGCGTGTTCAAGTCTGAAGATGCCGGGGATACCTGGAGCGACTGGTTCGATGAGACTTCGGGTTTGACCCATACTAAAATCTATGATATCGCACTACATCCTGATAATCCGCAAATCCTGTTTGCCGCAACGGATGGAGGCATTTTCCAATCCGTAGATGCAGGAGAGAGCTGGGAGCCGGTATTCACTGAGCAGGCCATCCAGATCATTAAGTTTTCCGCATCCAATTCTGACATCCTTTACGCATCAGGTGAAACTGGAACCATTCGCAGTAAGAACAGCGGACGTGATTGGAGTCCCGTTTGGGGGAATGCTCTCCCTGCTATAACCACGCTGGTATCCTTAAATACCGATCCGGAGTTTCTCTATTCAGGCACTCAGACAGGTCTCTACAAATCTTTTAATGGCGGCAGAAATTGGGTTCTCGATCCTGCCTTTAAAAAGACCTCCATCAACGCCATTTTTGTAAACTCCAAAATATACATAGGAAGCGGGGCAAATTTTTATTCCAGCGATGATGGCGGAGATTCATGGAAACACCTTACCTCCTTCACTCAAAAAATAAATGCGGGTTCCGGGACTTCGATTGATATTACAATTACCGGAATCGCTGGCCTGGCTGGAAAATCCTTATATGTTGGCACCACATCAGGACTGTACTTTTCTGAAGATGGGGGTAACAGTTGGGAAACTATAGATTTGAGCGGGGCAGTCAATCAGCTATCACCCGATGAAATGAAAATGGATGTTGTCAAACTGGTAACCGAAATTCATACCGGTCGCTTTTTCGGTTCCTATTTTTATATGCTTGTTGATTTGGCGACTCTTGGGCTCATCTTCCTGACGATATCCGGCATCCTGATAGCCTATTACCGGGCCAAAATTAAGAACCGAAAAGCAATAATGGGGGATTTGGCGACTGATCGCGCGATTGAACTGACTGAAGCTACCGATGAGCTTTCAACAGAGAGTCAGGAAATCCATGACATGATAGAGCACATCACGGAACACATTGAAAAATGCCAACTGGTTTATATGGATCAGGAGAAAAAAGAAATAACGGAAATCAGCCGGCACCTCAATACGCTCGATAAAAAAATGCACCGATTGATGGAAAACCTGGGGGAATTGGAAAAGACCGATTAATGAATATACCGCTTTTCCTTGCCCTTGGAGTTTGGAAAAAGGGCCTGGTCGCGGTTGAGCATATCCATCTTTTTATATTCTTCCCAGTTATCTCGAAACAGGTTGAAACCGACATAATCCAGCGCCTGCATGATTTCGAGTTCAGAAACCTTGCCTTCGCCACCATCTGCTTCACGAATCACCTCTTCCAACTGTTCACAAAGACCGGTAAACCGTTCTTCATCCTCAAACATCATAAAGTCTTTCATAAAATCAAAGGTCATACCTATCGTCTCCCCTTAACTTGAGTGATTCGCAAGATCTCTTTCCCCTATATTAGAATAAATTTTATTTACTGCAAACATAAATTCTTCGATTTCTTTTTGTATGGCGAGATATTCCCTATCTGCCATGCGGCTTGGGGAAAATATCGAACCTCCTAATGCCACGGCTGAGGCTCCCGAGGAAAAATAATCGGGGATATTTTGAGGCCCCACACCGCCCACCGCCATCAGCTTGATGTGGTCAAAGGGACCTTTTAAAATTTTAAAATAATTCGGTCCCATCTGTGAGGCAGGAAAAACTTTCACCATTGTCGCACCGGAACCCCATGCTTTTTCAATTTCTGTGGGAGTTAAAGCGCCGGGGAAATAGGCAAGATTGTTCTTACAGCAAAATTCGGCCACCTTTTCATTCAAGTTTGGGGCCACAAGAAATTTTGCCCCGGAATCGACAGCCCTTTGCGCTGTTTCAGTGGATAAAACCGTTCCTGCCCCTATGCAAAAATCGGGAAACTGTTCGATGGCCTTTTTGATGAGAAGAAACACATCGGGAGTATTGAGTGTGATTTCCAGAAAACGGAGTCCCCCGGAAAATGCCGCTCCCAGCACACCAAGAAGGGAGTCTTCGTCAATACCACGGATGATGCCCATTACGGGCTTTTTCTCAAAGAGAGTTAAATCGAAACCTGCCATAGGAGATTTAGACGTTGGCTTCTGAAGTTAGCTTTTCGTAGAAATCCAGGTATTCATCCTTCTTCTCCGAATTTCTAAGCTTCATTCCCGCACGGGGGTGTAAATCCAGAATGCCGGTAATCATATAGGGAATCGTGTATCCCCATTCAATATTCTCACGCAGTTCCACAAAGTCACTTTCCAATACTTTCAGAATGGGCCGGATGTCAAATTTCGGATTTTTTAAAAATCCCAAAAGTAACTCCAGAGGACAGTTCCCGGCGGCTCTCCCGATTCCCCAAATAGTTCCATCCAGGTAATTAATATTTTGGATGATTGATTCAATGGTATTGGCAAAGGCCAATTGCTGGTTGTTATGCGCGTGAATGCCAATTTCCCGGCTCGGAAGCGCGGCTTTATATTTTTTGGCGAGATGAGCAATCTGCTCTGAATATAAAGCTCCGAAGCTATCGACCAGATAAACGACATCAACTGCGCTTTCCTTTTCTATCTGCTCCAGCGCTTCATCCAACTCCCGCTCCCTGGAATGCGATACCGCCATAATATTGATGGTAGTTTCATAGCCCTTTGCGTTAAGCGTATTGACAAGATCAATAGCCTTGTCAATATCCTTAACATACGAAGCGACCCGTATCATATCCACATAACTTTCAGATTTCGGGATCATTGTCTTCGGATCAAAACGTCCGATATCAGCCATAACAGATAATTTGCAATTTAGCTCCGTATCCCCGACAATATTCTCCAGATCTTGTTCGGAACAGAATTTCATAGGGCCAAATTCGCCACGTTTAAACTGATTTTCATCTGCTTTATAACCCAGTTCGATATAATCGACCCCGGATTTGTTAACCGCTTGAAAAACCTTGCGAACTAAGTCATCGCTGAACAGGTGGTTATTCATCAGACCACCATCACGAATGGTGCAATCCAATACTTTTATTTCTTTTCGATACATGCTGTTAAAACTCCCAACCGGGGCCAATACATCCCGCGGAAAAAAAATGAATTTCGGCAAACTTTTCAATAAATTGGAGAAAATTATTATATTTCTAATACCGGTCAGGGTCAATCAGATAATTCCTGTTTGATTCTTTAACCTCTGAAACATTGACCTGCCCCAGTTAGTTGTACCACTTTTTAAGTTAGAATTTCCACCTTCACGGGCTGTATAGCCTCTGGTGCTGGAGGTCTATATCCCAGTGAGCTATGCGGTCGAAACTGGTTATATTCCTTCC
>Ga0066376_10005847_pt1 | contig 10298 bp, 8 predicted proteins | sample Knorr_S15_td_Bot_FD_77009 | JGI IMG/M metagenome (GOLD analysis project Ga0066376, IMG submission 77009) | Marine microbial communities from Southern Atlantic Ocean transect - Knorr_S15_td_Bottom_ad_5009_LV_A | ecosystem: Environmental > Aquatic > Marine > Oceanic | place: Southern Atlantic... | reverse complement strand
TTGAATATAGATCTTATTGCGCCGGAAGAGGACACCGGCGCTGACTGAAATTTTTGTAGAGGGAGCCGCCTGCTTGGGAGGTGGATAAAGGTTCTGTTTGCCGGATTTCTGCGCCTGGCAGTTCCGCTTCAGGGGACAGAGTAGACAAAGGGGATTTTTGGGCAAGCAGACTGTGGCGCCCAGCTCCATGAAAGCCTGATTGAAATTGCCGACTCCCGTTTCAGGAAGAAGGTGTTGCATGATATCCCATAATATATTTTCTGATTTACGTGTCCCCCCATTTTCCTTGAGCAGAAAAAGCCGCGATAAAACCCTTTTAACATTGCCATCGAGTACGGGAACTTTTTGGCCGAAGGCAATACTGAGGACGGCCCCTGCTGTATAACGGCCGACCCCAGGCAGTTTCATGATTTCATTCATGGATTCCGGAACCTTCCCCGAATAGTCCTGCTGGATTTTTTGCGCGGCCTTTCTCAAGTTCCGGGCGCGGGAATAATAGCCTAACCCCTCCCAATGTTTTAAAACGGTGGACTCCCGGGCCTGCGCCAGCTTTTGCAAGGTGGGGAACGATTTTATCCACCGTTCAAAATACGGAATGACCGTTTTTACCTGGGTCTGTTGCAACATGAACTCCGAGACCAGAATGCGGTAGGGGTCGCGGTTATTGCGCCAGGGCATCTCTCTTTTTTCGTCGCCATACCAGTTCAGTAATTTTTTTTGCAGAATTTTTGTGGAGATGCGGGGGGTCATTGAGTGTTGGGGGCGAGCCACATGCGACGAGTTAGACACCAATCGCGTCTTTACTCCAGATAACTTTGTGGAGTTGCGTTTGCAGGCGTACTGCCAGCCGGTCTTTAAGTATCCATTGCGAGAGGTCTTTCAGGTTGAGCTTGTCATAAACCGGTGAAAACAATACTTGTGTAGATGAGGCCAGATCGTATTTCCGCAACAGGTCACGGCTCCATTCATAGTCAGCGCGATCAAGAAGGACGAACTTGACCTCATCATGCGGGGAAAGGAGTTTCAGGTTTTCAAGGTGATTCTTTTTTTCCTCACCGCTACCGGGGCATTTTATATCGAGAATTTTTATAACTCTTTTCGGCACTTTGTCAATCGGGAGTGCACCGCTTGTTTCCAACATGACCCGGTATCCCTTTTTCAAGAGCGCCTCCATAAGCGGATAAACATCCTCTTGCAGTAAAGGCTCCCCGCCGGTGATTTCGACCAGCGGCAGTCCGAAGGCATCGACCTTCTGTAGGGTTTCCCCAATGGTAAGGTCATTCCCTGCATAAAAAGCATAGGCGGTATCGCACCACGAACAGCGCAAGTTGCACCCGGTCAACCGGATAAAAATACAAGGCAGGCCGGTGTGAGAAGATTCCCCCTGAATGCTGGCATAAATTTCATTGATTTTAAGCATGCTTTTTTAGTATACCTACACCCATTTTATCAGCTAAAAAAGTTATTCTAATTTTACAACAATTATAGCTAGAAGGGGGTTCATAAAACTTTGAGTAAATTCTATAAGGAACTGGATGGAAAATTGCAGGAATTTATTGCAAAGCAGAAAATATTCTTTGTTGGTACAGCCGCAGCCGAAGGCCGTGTCAATATGTCCCCCAAAGGTATGGACAGCCTTCGCATCCTGAACGCCAATCAGTTGATATGGCTCAATCTTACCGGAAGCGGCAATGAAACCGCCGCCCATGTGCTGGAGCAACCCCGCATGACCCTCATGTTCTGCTCCTTTGAGGAAAAACCGCTGATATTAAGAGTTTACGGAAAAGCCAGAGCCATTCACCCCAGGGATGACGAATGGGCCGAATGGATCACGCTGTTTCCCGAATTTCCCGGTTCGCGGCAGATATTTTTGCTCGATGTCAATAGTGCGCAGACCTCATGCGGGTTCTCGGTTCCCAACTATCAGTACCAAGGGGACCGGGGCGACTTGGTCGAATGGACGAAAAAGATTGGTGATGAAGGAGTGAAAAACTACTGGAAAGAGAAAAACCAGACCAGCATCGACGGCAAACCGACCAAAATTTTACAATGAACTAACCCCGAACCGCCCAAGCAAATACCTGTAATTGATAAGGGAAATCAGAAAATCGGGTCTTTTTTTTCATTGGTTATTTTATGAAAATCCCTGATAAACCAATAGTTTTTCTGGTAGCCTTAAATTAATTTTCATAACTGTGACATACGAGAGCCGATATTTTGTTTATCATATTGGACCATAAAAATAATGAGTGATTTGATTTGCGAGCGTCTACAAATAAGCATATGAATGTCTGTGGAAAAATCATGATGGTCGAGGATGACCATTTGTTGGGGCAAGCTTATAAAAGGTGCCTAAGGCCATTAGGGATGGAAATCGAGGTCTTTAATTCGGCCCAAAAGGCTCTTTCCTGCCTGACTAGAGATTGGCCAGGTATTGTAGTGACGGATATCATGATGCCCGGAATGGACGGATTGGCGTTAATGAAAAAAGTGAAATCCCTTGATCAAGATCTTCCTGTAGTTCTTGTAACCGGGAAAGGGGATATTCCAATGGCTGTAGAGGCAATAAGAGACGGGGCGTATGCTTTTCTGGAAAAACCCGTTGAAATGGAAGCACTGCAAAAGGTTATGGAACATGCATTGGAAAAAAGGCGTTTTGTATTGGAGTTAAGAAAACTCCGTGCCCAAATTGCCAACCTTGATCAACCATCCTCGACTATACTTGGGATTTCTCCGGTTATCGAACAACTCCGGAAGATAATTCAAAATGTTGCGGATTCGCAGTCGGATGTTCTGATTTACGGCGAAACGGGAACGGGTAAAGATCTGGTTGCCAGGTGTTTGCATGATCAAAGTCAAAGACGCGATCATCCATTTGTTGCTATAAATTGCGGAGCGATTCCGGAATCGATTTTTGAAAGTGAAATTTTTGGCCATGAAGCCGGGGCATTTACCGGGGCCAATCAGAAACGTATCGGAAAATTTGAGTATGCCAATAAAGGAACCGTTTTCCTGGATGAAGTTGAAAGCATGCCACTAAATATGCAAGTTAAACTGCTACGTGTTTTACAGGAAAGAGTTGTCGAAAGAATGGGTTCCAATAAACTAATTCCTATAAATATCAGGGTGATCGCTGCAACCAAGGTCGATTTAAAACAAGCTTGCGACAAGAACCAATTCCGATTGGATTTTTTTTACCGGTTAAATGTAATTCAAATTTGCCTTCCCCCACTCCGAGAACGTAAAGAGGATATTCCTCTATTGTTTCAGTATTTTGTGGAACAATGCTGTAAAAGCCATAATAAGAAAAGCCCAACTATATCGAAAGAATATTATAAAAAACTAACTGAATCCCCATGGGAGGGAAATATCCGTGAATTAAAAAATGAAGCAGAAAAATATGCCCTGGATATGGTAGGTGATTTGATGAATACTCCGTTAAGGAGTGGAACTGTGGAGTTAACATCCGAAATTGGGTTAGAAGGATTAACCTTGTCTGAAAAAGTCTCCGAATTTGAGAAGAAAATGATTGAACATGAATTGATCCGCAATAAAGGAAGTATCAATAAAACTCTAGATGCACTTAAAATCCCCCGACAAACTCTCCGCGACAAGATGAAAAAGTTTGGATTCCACCGAGACAATTATATTTAGCCTTTGTTTAAATAATTAACGGAAAATCGTTTCTGAAATAACAAGATTAACGGGTTTTCGTGGATTTTTAAAAAAATCCCAATCTCTCCTAAGCCATAATCCTTTGATTTAAAGCTGGTTAGGTTTTCGTGTTCATATTGGCCCGATAATTGCTCTATCTACATATGTGGGTACAAAAAATATCTAACCTAACTGAAATTACGATGGTGACAATGAGAAAAAAACTGCTCTTTGTAGATGACGATCAAAACTTCCTGGCCAGCTTGGCGCGACTCCTAAGACATCGCGAGCAGGAGTGGGAATTGATTCTGGCAACAAGTGTACCGGAGGCATTTGGGAAAATCAGAGAGAATAATATTGATGTCATTATTTCTGATGTCTTTATGCCGGGAACAGACGGTATTGAATTATTAAAATTTTTAAAAAATGGAATTCATGCGCATACGATCCCAATAATTATGATAACCGGAAAATTTGACGCAGAATTAAAACGCCGGGCTCTAGAACTGGGGGCAGCAGATATATTGAATAAACCCATTGAGCCTGAAGAACTTATAGCACGTTTGATTAGTTCCCTTCGCCAAAAAGATTATCTGGATCAAATTACAAAACTCAATGTAACTCTCGTGGCTAAGGTGAATAAAAGAACTCGGGAATTAGTGGAGGCCAATACAAATTTAGAATTAGCCCGGCAGGAAGCTGAGTTAGCCAGTCAAACAAAAAGCAACTTTCTGAAAAATATGAGCCATGAGTTGAGAACTCCTTTAAACGCTATCATTGGATATAGTGACATAATCGAAAAAAGCTTATTGGAAAAAATTGAGGGCGTAGAGTTTTTGCCGGATTTAAAAAAAATCAATAAGGCGGGGTGGCATCTACTGAAGCTTATAGAGGATATTCTGAGTTTTTCACGGATTGAGACAGGGAAAATGGAAATAGAGCCGGTGCGTTTCGAGTTATCTGAATTGATCAGTGAGATAGATATAATTTTTCGCCCTTTGGCTGAAAAGGAACAGAATACCATTTCGTTTGAAGGAGATTTTGAAGGGCCCGAGTTATTTGTCGATAGGGTGAAGCTTAAGCAGATATTAATCAATCTGATGGGAAATGCTATCAAATTCACCTCCAAGGGTCACATTACTTTTACTGTGATAAGAAGAAATTTAAATACAAATTCACTTAGTTTTGAAATTTCTGATACTGGGATAGGAATGGCACAAAATCAGCTTCAAGATCTATATCAATCATTTTCTCTGGGCGATTCATCCTCTTCACGTAGATTTGGGGGGGCAGGTTTGGGTCTGGCTATTAGTAAACATCTGGCACTATTTCTAGGGGGGGATATATTGGTGGAAAGTAAAATTGGGGTGGGGTCAACTTTCACCCTGACAATTCCTGTCAAAAAAGTGACCGCAGAAGAAAACCTGATTAGCAAAGAAAATTAAAATTGGAACCCTTAATGGAAAACTTAATAATTGCAGGTGCAGTGTTTTGTTTGTTTTGCATTGTGTTTGGATCAAGACAAGCGACTGCACAGAGAAATAAACTCAGGTTCCAACTTGATGCTGCTGAAAAAGAGCTTCAGGTTTTTAAAAATAACGAAGAACCGGATCTTTCAGAAAAAGTAGCTGAATTAGCCGGGGCGATAATTAAAAATGCTGGTTATAAAGGTGAATTAAAAATAAAAGATGAAAAAGAAGAAAAAATCCAACAGACCAATGATTTTTTAAATAATATCCTTAATAGTCCGACCAATATTTCCATAGTTTCCACTGATCTTGATAGAAGGGTTATCTTCTGAAATAAAGGGGCAGAAAGGATGCTTGGCTATACTGCAGAAGAAATGGTTGGAAAAAAAATATTGAAATCATATATGCAAATGACAAGACAAAAATATTGATAAACCAGCATATTGGATCTGTTATTCGAAAAGGCACTGGGTTAAATACAGAACTAGAGGAAAGGACTAAATCTGGGAAAACCATTTGGGTGAACCTGGCCATATCACCCCGGTATGACAGAAATGGAAAATTAATGGGCCTTATGGGCATTGGGGAGAACATAACTGAACGCAAACTGATGCAGGTTCAACTCAATCATGCACAAAGGATGGAATCGGTAGGACAAATGGCCGCTGGAATAGCTCACGAAATCAATACCCCTTTGCAGTATATAGGTGACAATGCCCGTTTTCTCAAAGATTCATTTTTTGATCTTTTGAGTTTGTTTAAAGAGTATATCTGGATTGTTGAAAATAATAACGGTTTGTTTCCCCAGGAAAAATTGGAAGAAATTGCAAACAAAAAAAAAGAAAAGGAGTTTGATTATCTGCTAGAGGAAATTCCGGAAGCCATCGATCAGTCCTTGGAAGGAATTGAACGGGTGAATAAAATAGTTCTAGCATTGAAGGAATTTTCCCACCCGGGTGCAGACGAAAAAAGACCTAGCGATATTAATAGAGCCATTAATACTACTCTCAATGTATCCAGAAACGAATGGAAATATATTGCTGAAGTGGATACCAATTTGGATATGGAATTGCCGCTTGTGCCCTGTTATTTGAATGACTTCAATCAAGTAATGCTAAATCTGATCATCAATGCGGTACATGCAATAAAAGAAAAAAAAGAAACAGACCATACAAAAAGTGAAACGATTCGCATCGCAACCAAATTGCGAGGAGAATGGGTGGAAATTTCAATATCAGATACAGGTGTAGGAATTCCTGAAAATATTCAGGATAAAATTTTTGACCCATTTTTCACAACTAAAGAGGTTGGAATGGGAACCGGTCAGGGTTTAGCAATTGTTCTTGCGATTGTGGTGAAAAAGCATGCGGGGAAAATTAATTTTGAATCAAAAGTTGGAATTGGAACCACTTTTAAAATACAACTTCCATTATTGCAAAAATGCATCACGGTTGCAGAATGATTACCAGAAGAGAATATTGTATGTGGAGGGTGATGTCCGGATTTTTGATCCTTTAAAACGACTTTTAAGGAATCAGACATCATTGGCTTAATGAAAAAGATGTTGGAATCCAATTTGATTTGGCTGCTTGATTTTGAATTCGAAAAGGCCTTTGCCAGATTATGATTTATCCGATTCAATTTTGGCGACAGGAGAAAAACTGAATGTCCATAAAAGATAAATTAAGAATTCTATTTGTAGATGATGAAGTAATATTGCTTCAGTCATTGTCCCGTTCGATAAGGCCCATGCGCAAGGAATGGGATTGTGAATTCGTAAGTAGCGGCAAGGAGGCTTTAAGTATTTTATCCAAAAAAAGTTTTGATTTGGTGGTATCGGATATGCGCATGCCTGGAATGGACGGAGCGGAACTTTTAACAAAAATCAAACACACCTACCCTGAAACCATGAGGTTTGTTTTATCGGGCCAGGCAGAGGAAAGTGTTTTCCTCCGTTCCTTGGGGTCCATGCATCAATTCCTGGCCAAACCTTGTGAATTTGCAGTTTTGAAAAGAGCAATTAACAGAGGATTGTCTTTGAGAAATTATTTAAATAACAATATTGAAATAAAAAAGATCCTCTTGGAAATTGGTTCCCTCCCCAGTTTGCCGGAGTTATATTGCAAATTGATGAATGAATTGGAATCTCCCGACTCCTCATTGGAAAAGGTTGGTGACATTATTGCTCAGGATGTTGGGATGACATCTAAGATCCTTCAGGTCGCCAACTCGGGGTTTTTTGGCTACTCCCAAAATGTTTCCAGCCCCCTTCACGCTGTGCAAATTTTGGGAATGGATTTGATTCAAAATCTTGTTTTGACTTATGAGGTGTTTTCCAAGCTTGGGGAGTTGGAGTCGGGCAAAACCTTTGTTGACCGAATTTGGAAGCACAGTGTTGATGTTGCAGGGACCTCGATGTTGCTGGCAAGAGAAGAGGGCATGGATCTAGAAATTGAAAACTTTGCCTTCACGGCAGGGTTGCTTCATGAAATCGGGAAAATTATTTTGCTCCTGAATTTTCCTCAGAAGTTTAAGGAGTTTTTGGCTATAAAATTCAGGGATCAGAATCGAAGTAACCATGAAATTGAGGAAGAGGTATTTGGCTTCAGCCATGCTAAAATTGGTGCCCACCTTGTCGGTTTATGGGGTCTTCCGGACCCTATTGTAGAGGCCATCCTGTTCCATGAAACTCCTGCTGAATGTGCATCCAACGCCCCATCCCCGCTTACTTTTGTTCATGTTGCCAATGCATTTGAAGAGGAATATATTACGGAAACCTATCGAGGTATCCCTTCTAAAATTGATCAGGAATATTTAAGTAAAACTGGGCTCTATCCCCGAATTCCCAAATGGATCGAACAATATTTAAGAACTTCTGGAAATGGAAATTGAATAAAAGAAAGATTTCAACATGTATGAAATTAATTTGACGATCTCGGGGCAAACCAAAAAGAGGGAGATCATGACGAAATGTAAATTGAACTATCAGGTCATAAATATGTGTGACTTCTGCAAGTACGAATTTGGAAACTGCGGAGCTAATCCACTATTCAGTTACGAAATTGATATTGAAAAGGTCTGCTCAAATTCTCTAAATTCCGTTGTCGCCTGTGATAAATATGAAAACCCGATAACAGCAATTTTAAACCATTGTTAAAAGGGATCGGTCTCCCTTAATATTTTCTTTGCAAAGCCTTGAATCCCCATATTTGAATGGAATTTATGGGTTCAAACAACTCCCTTTTAGCTGAAAACTGAAGGCGATCATGAACAAAAGGATTTTAATAGTAGATGACGACCCTAATATCTTTGATGGATATAAACGAAGTCTACGCCATCAGTTTGAGGTGAGTACAACTTTGGGTGGAGAATCGGCTCTAGCAATTATTTATGAAAACAAAGCATTTGCTGTCATCGTTTCCGATATGGCTATGCCGGGCATGAATGGAGTCCAATTCCTTGCCGAGGCAAAGGAGCTGGTTCCCGATAGTGTTCGGATTATGCTGACGGGGCATGCAGATCAAGATACAGCCATCAATGCGGTTAATGATGGAAATATTTTTCGGTTTTTAACCAAGCCCTGCCCGGACGATATTTTTACAAAAACCCTTGAGGCGGGCATGGATCAATACAAGCTGAAAATCCTTGAAAAGGAACTTTTAGAAAAGACATTGAATGGCAGTATCAAAGTTCTTACGGAAATCCTTTCTTTATATCACCCGGAAATCTTTTGTTACTCCGTAAAATTGAAGGGGTTAATTCAAGATATAGCGAAATCTCTGAATATTCCTGCCTTCTGGGAAATGGAAGTTGCGGCCATGCTTGCTCCAATCGGTTTTGTGGGAATCCCTCCAGAAATAATTTCCAAAGTTCAAAATGGGGAGGACCTTTCTTCCAGTGAACAAGAGATACTAGCGCGGAACCCTGAAATCGGGGCTCGTCTCCTGGCGAATATTCCGCGGCTCGAACCCGTATCAAAGATTATTTATTACCAGAATAAAAGGTATGACGGCACGGGATTTCCAAAAGACTCCGTGTCTGGCGAGAAAATTCTTTTTGGAGCAAGGTTGTTGAAAATCCTTTCGGATTTAATCCAAATCGAAAGCAATGGAATCTCCCGAAGCCAGGCAGTGCAACAGTTAAAAAGCCGATATGGTTGGTACGATCCCAAAATGCTTGAAACGATTACCACGTATCTTCTTGGAAAGGAAACATCAGGCGTATCAGAACCCGTCTCCACTATGTCAGTCTCAATTAAAGAACTCGAGGTCGGACAGATATTGCGGTCCGATATTGAAACGGCTGCAGGGGCTCTCCTGCTTTCGGCCGGCCAAAGACTTTCTTTGGTAAATATAAACAGGTTGCGGAATTATGCAGAAATGACGGGGATTAAGGGACCCATTCAAGTTGAAATCACAATTTCATGAAATTAATCAGCATATCTTTGAAGAATGTGACAATTTTTTTAGTTTCTTATCCTAAATTCCCAATCGGCTGGTAAGGATTTTGGTTCCCATGCGGGCTTTGGCGGTGAAGTCCGACCACGACCGCAATTTAGTGATTTGTTTCATGATATAGGTGGGGCTACTGTAGAACCGGGCATGGCACTCATCCTGGATCTGGCGCAATTCCTCTTCGGTAAAATCCTTATTCCAGAATTTGATTTTGAATTCGGGAGTCGGGTTTTCCGCAAAGTCCTGCCAGTAATCTTCAGGCACGATTCCTTCATTCAGCATTTGATAATAAAGTTCCACCTTTGGGTAAGGTGTGCAGATTGAGAACTGTGCATAATCGGGTTTCAGCTTTTTGGCGAAATCAACGGTTTCGTACATTTCCTCTTTGGTCTCATGAGGAATGCCGATCATCATGTAGGCGAAGAAACCGATTCCCGCTTCGCGCGTTATTTTGCAGGCGCGTTCCACTTTTTCGGGAGTCTGCCCCTTTTGCAGGTATTTCAAGTGTTTCAGGTTGGCAGATTCGATGCCAAAATGGATGCGGTAGCATCCGGCCTGTTTGAGTGCCTTTAGTACTTCAGGGTTGATGGTGTCAACCCGGGCGGAAATTTTGAAATGTATTTTAATACCCCGCGCAACGATCAGATCGCAAATTGCCAGCACATTTTTTTTGTCGATGGTGATGGTGTCGTCGACAAAAAACAGATCGTCCACTCCCATC
>Ga0066376_10005846_pt1 | contig 10300 bp, 13 predicted proteins | sample Knorr_S15_td_Bot_FD_77009 | JGI IMG/M metagenome (GOLD analysis project Ga0066376, IMG submission 77009) | Marine microbial communities from Southern Atlantic Ocean transect - Knorr_S15_td_Bottom_ad_5009_LV_A | ecosystem: Environmental > Aquatic > Marine > Oceanic | place: Southern Atlantic... | reverse complement strand
TTCAATTTTTCCTTCGACCATTCCTAGTCCTCACGATCACAGATAACAAACTTAACCTGATCATTTGTAGTCAGGTATTGCAAGTTGTCATACAGATTCTTATCAACTTCACCAGAAGCAGGTGTTTTCAGATCTACAATTCTGGCGACACGACTGTCAATATCTTGAATATCTAGTGCACCACTGGTTTCCAATGAAACATCATATCCAGCATCACAGAGCATTTGTAACAAGGGTCTACAATTATTTTGAGCCAGTGGTTCTCCACCTGTGACGGTAGTTCGCTTGATTTTATAGTCAGAAATCTTTTGCATAATTTCAGTAAGTGTCATTTTGTCACCATCATGAAAGGCATATTCAGTATCACAATAAACGCAACGTAGTGGACAGCCCGTTAAGCGTATAAAAACGGTGGGCAATCCTGTCCTGCTTGTTTCCCCCTGGATCGAGAAAAATATTTCGTTGATCTTTAAGGTCAGCTTATGGCTTGGGTCATTATCTGATGGAGCTTGTGACATATTAAATGGATCGCTGAGTTGGCCCGGAAGTTATTGCAGGGCCCATGAACAAATCTAAATCTATAAATATAAACCGTAGTTATTTTATGAATCGTTAATATGTTTTAAACGATCATTCGCCAGACGAGACGCGGTCGTACCAGGGAATCGTTGTTTGACGTCGGTGTACCAGAGTTTGGCTTCATCGGTCTTGCCTAGCTCCTGGTAACTATAACCAATCTTTAGCAAACCATGAGGGACTTTTTGACTTTCCGGATAATTAGAAACAAGATTATTGTATTCTTTTATTGCATCTTCATATTGGCGTTTCACATACAAAGCTTCTGCCATCCAGTATTGGGCATTGTCTGAATATTGATTCTGTGGATGTGCTTGCAGGAATGTTGCAAAGGCCTTGATGGCCTGGTCATACTGAGATTGTTTCAGTAATTTAAATGCCTGCTGATATTCTGCCTGTATTTGCACTTCATCAGATTCCGTGTTTTTAACTACTTCTGATCCTGGTTCTGAAGTAGTTTCGCTTGTGGTCGTGGCGACAGCTTCAGTGGTGGACACTGGCTGTGGTTCAGTTTCCTCCAGTGTTAAAGCAAGGGCCTCTGCCTGGGTCTGATGCTGGTTTTGGGGTGGTGAGACTTTTTCTACCTGGCCCAATGTTTCCAGCGGAGGATTACTGTCTCTTGTTTTCGCGGCCGGGGATTGATTTCCAATGGCAGGACTTTCAATTGATTGCAGCCGGCGGTCAATATCTGTATATAAATCACGTTGTCTATTTTTCATTTGATCAATCACGTGATTGTTCATTTCAATCTCACCGCGCAGCTTTGCGATTTCCTGCTGTAGAAGTTCGATCTGCTGTAACATTTCTAAAAGGCCATTGCTCTGTAATAAACGCTCGATGTTTGCCAGGCGTTTTTCAATCGCTGGCGAAGTTGGTGTTGTTACTGGAGCTTTGTTCGCAGCAAACACTGTAGGAGAAAGCAGAACTCCCGAAAATAAAAACAAACTTAATAATCTTTTGAACAACACAACAATATCCTCAGTAAATAATTTCTACGCGTCTGTTTTGACTCCATGAATAGTCATCATGGTCGTCTATGGTTGGTCTTTCTTCACCATAACTGACCGTACGTATTTGGTCAGGTGAGGCACCTATCAATGTCATTTGACGTTTCACAGTTAGTGCACGTCTTTCACCCAGAGCCAGGTTGTATTCACGTGAACCGCGTTCATCAGCATGGCCTTCTAATGTAATAATGGTGTCCGGGTTTTCGACCAGATAAGCCGCATGCGCTTCAACCGTAGTGCGATCTTCTGATTTAACATCACTGCTGTCATATTCAAAATAGATAATTCTGACTGAGAGCGGGCTTGTTGGGTCGTCCAGTGAACTCATACCAGAGCGGTCATCATCTTCCCTCGGGTATGCTTGAGCCTCTGAGTCATCAGCATCGCTCAAGCTTGTGCCTTGATCTTCAACAGTTACAGCGTCATCAGCCTTTTCTGGTGTAGATTCACAGGCAAACAGGAAAGCCGCGAATATCAAAATTATCATTAGGTTTTTGTTCATCATTTTCTCCAATCAGCACTGGCTGAATATTTAAATAAGCATAACACAATCTGGGTCATCTCCTGATTAACGTCCTACAGAGTCATTTCTGTTAGGCCATAGCGTTTTAATAATTTATCTTCTGGGTAAAAAAGGGCCCCATGCGGGCTCACGAACTTCTCCGTCCTGCAACACCAGGCGTTGGTGTACCTGTCCATCTACTGAAACAGCCGCAAGGGCCGTGCCACGAGCACCGGTTGTCGTATAGATAATCATATGGTCATTGGGTGCAAAACTGGGAGATTCATCCAGTCGTGCCCTGGTTAATATGTCGAAATAACCACTGCGCAAATCAAGGATGGCAATTCGATAGACTCCTTTTTCGCCCGTGACCATAGTCAGGAAATTACCATCAGAGGAGTAGCGTGGCCTGGCATTGTAAGTGCCATCAAACGTGAGGCGCTTTGCCTTGCCATCACCAAACACATTAATTTCATAAATTTGTGCGCTGCCTCCGCGGTCTGAGGTAAACGCCAGTTTTTTACCGTCACTTGACCAGTTGGGTTCGGTATCAATTGCCTTATTCCTTGTGATCCGTTGTAAGGATTTTGAAGCAAGGTGCATGATGTAAATTTCAGTATTTCCATCTTTGGACAAGGTCATGGCCAAACGTGATCCATCTGGCGACCAGGCAGGGGCACTATTAATGCCTTTATTTGCTGCGACCTTATCGCGCTTTCCGGTTTTTATATCCTGTACAAAGATGGCAGAATTTTTGCTTTCGAAGGAAACGTAGGCCAGTTTTTTACCATCTGGCGACCAGCTAGGGGATAATAAGGGCTCAGGTGATTCGAGCAGGATCTGAGGGCTATGGCCATCGGCATCTGCAATCTGTAGTGTATAAACCTTTTTTCCATCACGTTGTTTGTTGACAGTAATGTATGCAATACGGGTTGCGAACGCGCCTCGAACGCCAATCAGTTTTTCATAAATGATGTCGCTGATCTCATGTGCAGTAGTTCTTAATTGGGCCTTTGTCGAAGGTAGCTTGAATCCGGCAATCTGTTTTTCTTTATAGACATCGATTAAGCGGAATTCGACTTCATAATCTCCTGTACTGGTTTCTCTGAGTTGACCAATGACAAGGTTCTCCATGCCTAATAAACGCCAGTCTTTAAAATTTACATCTTGAAATTCACTCGGCTGTTGAGGTAGATCTTTAAAATCCATGGCTGCAAAGCGAGCGCTGCGCACGAGATCCCCTGAGATTATTTCTGAAAGATCTTCAGGAACCATGGAGGCCTGTGACCACCCAAAGGGAACGATGGCGACAGGGATCGGATTTTCCACTCCTTGTTCAATGGTGATGTCTAAAGCATTGGCATTATTTAAAATAAACAGGGCACAGCTAAAAATTATCATTCTGGTGTTTCTAAGTTTCATTATTATATCCGATATCAAAAATCCTAATTCGTTGGGTTGAAGGTAATGGTATTGTCTCTAAAATAACGTTCGAAAATTCTTAAATCATCTGGTACTGGTAGCGGCGATGCCTTCCATGTAGCTTTTTCCGCGCGATTGTCAAAAATATCGCTACCACTTGATTGCGCGATATGGACGTTGATGACTTCACCGCCTGGCGCCAAACGCACACGCAACACGCATTCCAGACCTTCTGGCAATCCTATCTTATTAAACTTGTTGTTAATACTCAGTCGCATGCTAGCGGCAATTCTATTTATTAATATCTGATCTTTTGAAGCTTGTTCTGCAGTTTCTTCGGCATTTATTGCATCAGCAAGTTCCTTTTCACGACGTTTTCTTTCGGTTTCTTCTTTCTCCGCAGCTATTTTCTGTTTGCGTATTTTTTCTTCTGCCTTGAGTTTTTCTGCCTTCTGTTCTGCTTCTTTTATCTTTTTCTCTTCGAGTTGTCGTTTTTTTTCAAGTTCAATTTTTTCTTTTTCCAGCTTGGTAACGCGCGCCTGCTCCTCTTTGCGTTTCTTTTGTTCATGCTCTTTTTTCTTTTTCGCCTCGGCCAGTTTCTTTTCTTCTGCCTTACGTTTGTTTTCTAGATTTTTGGCCTTTTTTTCAAGATCATCTAGACGCTTTTTTTCTTTTTTATGTTTATCTTCTTCAATTTTCCTGATTCGTGCTAGCTCAAGTTCAACCTGTTTTCTGTCAACGGCTACTGCCTGGACAACATTCACATCTTTACGAATTTGAGTTTTTGGTTGCGGTGTGAACTCGAAGCTGAAAATTAATAATACGCCAACGACAAGATGCAGCACTAATGAAAGCACAGTAGAACTGAGTGTCGTAAACCAACCAGATCTCATTGGACATTAATTCTCCGGAGGTTCAGTTATCATCCCGACACTGGGGACACCTGCGCTCTGCAACAAGGCCATCAGTCCAATAACGCGTCCATAAGGAACGTTGGTATCAGCGCCCACTAATACCGGAATACCAGGCTGATATTTGAACAGGGCATTAACGCGATTCGCCAAAGCTACAGTACTAATAGGTTTGTCCTGATCCTCGCCATAGTTAATATAGAAATTTCCCGCCGCATCAACAGTAATAATTACTGGTTCTTTATTGTGTTCTGTCTGTAATGGCTTCGATGGAACCTGTGGCAGATCGACTTTTACTCCCTGACTGAGCAAGGGCGTGGTGATCATAAATATCACTAGCAACACCAACATTACATCAATGTAGGGAACCACATTGATATCAGCCATAGGTTTTTTGCGTATACGTTGTCTCATCTTTGGAAGTGAAAGGTGAAAGGTGAGAAGTGAAAAATAAAGGACGCCCCGTGATTTGTACAAGTCATACCCTGGTATACGGTTGTCGATATCTGATATTTTATTTGTAACATTGCACGTTTCACCTTTAACTTTTCACATCCTAAGCATGTGCATGCCGATGAAGAATAGAAGAAAATTCATCCATGAATATGTCGTAGCGACTGATCAATCTTTCAACATCATTTGAATAACGATTGTATGCAATTACGGCTGGTATCGCGGCAAACAAACCCATGGCGGTGGCGATCAAGGCTTCGGCAATGCCTGGCGCAACCAGTGAGATGGAAGCTTGTTGTACATTTGCCAGGGCACGAAAGCTGTTCATGATGCCCCATACCGTGCCAAATAAACCAACATAGGGGCTGGTTGATCCGACCGTCGCCAGAAAAGAAAGATTGGTTTCAAGGACATCGATTTCCTTGTTCATGGCTATGCGCATGGCACGTTGTGCACCTTCAATAATGGCATCTGCTGGCGTATTTTCCTGACTTCGCAAGCGGGCAAATTCCTTGAAACCTGCTTCAAATATTTTTTCCATGCCCGTCGAAGGGTTTCTGCTATTGGAAATACGATTATAAAGCGGGGAAAGATCTTCCAGTGCCCAAAATTGACCTTCAAATTTATCAGCTTCCTTTTGTGCTCTGCTCAACATGACCCATTTATTAAAGATCATGGTCCAGGAAACAATGGAGACAAGAACCAATGACGCTATCACCGCTTGAACCAACAAGCTTGCGTTAAGAATTAAATGCAAAAAACCTAGATCAGTTGCAGTTGACATTACTTCAGCTCCGATATAATTGTTTCAGGGATAGGCTCGGGTTTCATCGTCTTACAATTGAGGCAGGCAATCTTGATCTCCGCCTTGCAGATGATTTCTTCTGATTGGTTAGAAATAATTTGTGCAAAAATCAGGCTGGCTTTATGTTGGTCGGCGATGTGTGTTTTGACATCAAGCAGCTCGTTAAAAAGTGCTGGTTTATGATAATCAATACTTACTTTGCGCACGGCAAATAAAATTCCATCTTGTTCAATCAGAGTGTGTTGTTCGAAACCGATATGACGCAACCATTCGGTACGGGCACGTTCCATAAAATTGAGATAATTACTGTGATAGACAACGCCGCCAGCATCGGTATCTTCGTAGTAGACACGTACTTGCAGGGTAAATTCTTTCTTGGCGGACTCACTCATCACCAAAGAGATCCGTCTCTGATTCGACTATTTCTGGCACATCCAGGCCAAAATGCAGATAAGCCGTTTTTGTCGCGGTACGGCCTCTTGAGGTACGCATCAAAAAGCCTTGCTGAATTAAGAAAGGCTCGAGAACATCTTCGATAGTGTCACGTTCTTCACTAATGGCCGCGGCGAGACTGCTGAGCCCAACAGGGCCGCCATCAAACTTTTGAATAATGGCCAGCAATAATTTACGGTCCATCATGTCAAAACCATGCACATCGACATTCAACATATCCAGTGCCTTGTTAGCCACTTTCTCCGAGATATCACCATTGCCTTTGATGTCGGCATAGTCACGGACACGTCGTAACAAACGATTGACAATACGAGGCGTGCCTCTTGAGCGTGCTGCAATAATTTTGGCACCGGCGTCGTCGATGTTGACCTCAAGAATTTTGGCGGAGCGTTTAATGATACTGGTCAATTCATCGGCGCTGTAGAATTCCAGCCGCTGCACGATGCCAAAACGATCTCTGAGGGGTGAAGTTAACAAACCGGCACGAGTCGTTGCACCGACCAGTGTAAAAGGTGGCACATCAAGTTTGATGGCTCTTGCAGCAGGGCCTTCACCAATCATAATATCAATTTGGTAATCTTCCATCGCCGGATAGAGCACTTCTTCGACCACCGGACTTAAGCGATGGATTTCGTCAATAAAGAGCACATCGTGAGGTTCAAGATTGGTCAGCAATGCAGCCAGATCGCCTTGTCGTTCCAGTACCGGGCCAGAGGTTTGGCGCAAGTTAACGCCCATTTCATGTGCGATGATATGCGCCAATGTGGTTTTCCCGAGACCGGGAGGGCCAAAGATTAATACGTGGTCCAGAGATTCCTGCCGTTGTCGCGCCGCGCCAATGAAAATCTCCATTTGCTCATGGACAGATTGCTGACCGAGATAATCTGCTAGCCGTTTGGGGCGCAGGGTATTATCTGCTGCAATATCTTCAGCAGTGCTGGTCGACGTGATATCTGGATTAGGCTCTGCAGTCATAATTATTCAGTACTATATTTTAGGGTGCTATTTTCCCTGTTAACGCTTCAATATGCCAATCGGGTTAAGTTTTGCCTGATTCATTGATATGGCATATTACGCAGAAATTATGGCGAGATTATGTCAGAAGGCTGGAAATGCACTGTCATTGCCCATTATTTCTTCACAGAGGCCTTGAGCGCCTCACGAATGATTTCTTCGCTACTCATCTTGTCGGTGGCGACGGCGAAGACAAAACGGCTGGCTTCCTGAGGTTTATAACCCAATCCAACCAATGCACTGACGGCATCATCAGACTGATTATTGCTTCGAGCAGCCAGCTTATTTGAGTCATTATCGACAACCGTTGTTAATTCCCAGTCCTTCAGGCGGTCTCGCATCTCTATAATAAGTCTTTCTGCCGTTTTTTTGCCGACGCCGGGTAATCTGACCAGACTGTCCGTATCACCGCCACGAATGCATTGTGCAAAGACATCGGCTTCCATCCCGGAGAGTATAGTCAGTGCCATTTTCGCGCCAACACCATTGACCTTGATCAAGGTACGAAACATGGTGCGTTCCTGCCGTGTGGCAAAACCAAATAACAGATGGGCGTCATCGCGTATCGCCAGATGGGTGAATAAAGTGACTTCCACATCTGTCTCAGGCAACTTGTAGAAGGTTGTCATCGGTGCTTCGATTTCGTAGGCAACGCCCTGCACATCAACCATCATATGTGGTGGTTGCTTGTGGATTAATATGCCGCGTATTTGGCCTATCATTGTGTTTTCATAGCCGTCATATTTTCTTTGGTCATACTAGTCGCCCGCCCTTGACGCCGCGCACGCCTTCAATGCGCATCAGGATATCTCTGGAATGAGCGTGACACAGTGCAATCGCCAGTGCATCTGCTGCATCTTCCTGCAGATCTTCCTGTAGGCATAGCAGGATCTTTACCATATGTTGTACCTGATTTTTTTTAGCATGGCCCTTGCCAACCGTGGCCTGTTTCACCTGATTGGCAGTGTATTCAAAAACTTCGAGATCCCTGGCGGCACAGGCAGCGATGGCGACGCCTCTGGCCTGTCCAAGCTTCAAAGCTGAATCTGCATTTTTGTACATAAAGACCTTTTCAATAGAGACTTCTTCGGGTTGATAGGTGGTAATGGCATCATCAATCTCAGTGAAGATTTGATGCAATTTTTCAGACAACGTTTCCCCTTTGACCCGGATACAACCATTGGCGACATGTTTGGCATGATTGCCTTCAATATCAATTACGCCATACCCAGTGAAGCGAGAGCCTGGGTCAATACCAAGTATCCTGGTCATCACGACTAATCCGCTTGATTACTCTTTGTTAAAAATGCTCTCTCAATGCTCATGTATTAGTTATACATTCCGCTTGTTTGATCATTTTTGCCTCGATTATGCATCGCTCGTGACGTCGTGTTTAGTCTAACTGAGCCATGACATCATCAGGAATTTCCGCATTGGAATAAACCTTCTGTACATCATCCAGATCTTCCAGCACATCAAGCAGGTTCAGCATAGTCTGTGCGCTTTTAAGATCCATCGTCGCTGGGGTCGAAGCGTGCATGGTAACTTCAGCATTTTCTGGTTCAAGTCCGGCTGCGATCAATGCATTCTTAACATCCACAAGCTTATCTGGTTCGGTGAGTACATCGATTGATGTATCGTCATTAGTGACAACATCTTCGGCGCCGCCTTCCAGCGCGGCATCCATAATGGCATCCTCATCTGCGCCTGCAGGGTATGAAATCAGACCGACCTTGGTAAACAGATACGCCACCGAGCCGTCTGTGCCAAGATTGCCATTATATTTGGAAAAGGCATGGCGTACTTCAGCGACCGTACGGTTTTTATTATCTGTCATGGTATCCACCAGTACAGCAACACCGCCTGGTCCATAGCCTTCATAGCGAATTTCTTCAACGTTTTCGCCTTCACCACCACCGGCACCGCGTTTGATAGCCCTTTCAATCGTGTCTTTCGGCATACTCTGGGATTTGGCGCTATCGATCGCTGCCCGTAGCCGAGGATTGGCATCCGGATCCCCGCCGCCCATTTTTGCTGCAATGGTAACTTCACGAATTAGTTTGGTGAATAATTGTCCGCGTTTGGCGTCTTGCCTACCCTTGCGGTGTTGGATATTTGCCCACTTACTATGTCCAGCCATAAAAAGCACAGTCCTCTTTTTGTGTGTCAATTCTACCACTTGCGGGCACCCTTCCCAAGCAATGTCACATCACGTTAACTTAATGTACACAGGAGAATCGCATAGCAATAACGGAACAAACATCACTATTTAGTTTGTTTTTCAAGATATATGAGGGGGTTCATTAATGCGAGTAGTGGCAAATGTGATTGCAATAACATCACTATTTCTTGCTGGCAGTGTTCAGGCCATGGACACATCGAGCCACGATTCGTTTGATCAGGTTCTGCAGGCACATGTGAATGAGGGCAAGGTTGATTATCCCGCGATTAAAGAAGACAAGCAGTTTCAGGACTACCTGACATATCTTGCTGAAACAAACCCGGAAAGATTTGCAACAGATAATGAAAAGCTGGCTTTCTGGATCAACGCCTACAATGCGTTAGCCATCAAAGGAATCACCGATGGTTTGAGTCCATCAGGTTTTTTCTCTCGTATTACTTATTTTAAATCAACTAACTATAAATTGGCCGGTAGGGACATCAATCTGTATGATCTGGAACGTGACATTATTATTCCATTCGGTGACCCTCGTATTCATTTTGCAATCGTCTGTGCCTCGGCATCTTGTCCAAACCTGATTTCAGAAGCTTATATGGCAGATGAACTTGAACAACAAATGGAAGACAATGCCAAGCGGTTTATTAATAACGATTTTAAGAATCAGTTTGATCCTGAGAAAAAGATCGCTCGGGTTTCGAAAATATTTGACTGGTTTACCGAAGACTTCAAAAATCATTCCGGATCAGTGCAGAAATTTATTGCAGGCTATATTGAGGACTCGTCGTTGGCAAAATTGCTAGCCGAAGATTCGTTTCGTATAGAGTACCTTAAGTATGACTGGTCTCTAAACGGAACACCGATAAAATAAAAGTTATTACTGTGTTTTTGACGGTTAATTTAAAGTTATACACAATAGTTAAGCATAGGTTTTGCCCGCTGGCGTGTACCTTTTCTTTGGCCGCGCAAAGAAAAGGT
>Ga0066376_10005845_pt1 | contig 10300 bp, 5 predicted proteins | sample Knorr_S15_td_Bot_FD_77009 | JGI IMG/M metagenome (GOLD analysis project Ga0066376, IMG submission 77009) | Marine microbial communities from Southern Atlantic Ocean transect - Knorr_S15_td_Bottom_ad_5009_LV_A | ecosystem: Environmental > Aquatic > Marine > Oceanic | place: Southern Atlantic... | reverse complement strand
TGGTCAGGCGATACGCTCGGAGTTTGAGGAGCGGTATGACCTTTCAGGCTTCTCCCGTTACGGTGCTGAGGATCTGCCCGATGAGCGTAATCACAAGGGCAACATTGCTGATCTGGACTCTGTCGTGGCGGCATTTCAGGGACAGCACACGGTTGTTCACCTTGCGGCCGACCGCAGTGCCACCGCCGACTGGGAGTCTGCGCTGCGCAACAACTTCGTCGGCACGTACAACATCTTCGAAGGGGCGAAAATCGCCGGCGTGAAGCGCGTGGTGTTTGGCAGTTCGCAACACTCGATTGGCGGCAACTACCTTGACGAGCCGTATCGCTCAATCCTGGCTGGCGAGTTCGACAAGGTAACGCGGCCGTACCCGTTGATGGAGGAGTCCATCGCGATCAGGCCGTCGGGCTACTACGGCGCCTCGAAAGCGTATGGCGAGGCTCTGGGCAGCGTGTACAAGGACTACTATGGCGTCAACTCCATCCATGTTCGCATTGGCTGGACGATTTCTAACAATGATCCAACGAGTTCCGGCGGGGGCCTGGCGATGTGGCTGAGCTCGCGTGATACTGCCCAGATTCTCTACAAGGCGGTCGATGCGCCGGATGATCTGGACTACGCAGTGGTGTTCGCCACGTCGAACAACTACTGGAATATCTTCTCGCTAGACCGGGCGCGTAAGTTACTTGGGTACGATCCGCAGGACGATGCCGGCAAGGAGATAGACCCCAACAGCAAGCTGCCCGACCGAGACCGCACCGAGTTCAAGGAGCATCCAGAGGATCCTGATTAAGGCGCCGCGCTAATCTCTGAGCAGACCGATATTTTCGGTATGAGTCCAGTTGGATATTGCAACGCTCTTATCGTCCAGCATGTACTTCAAGATGGTCGAACTTGACTGGTTGCCCGTGAAGTGGCCATACAGATCAATCTCAAGGTAGTCGGTCTGGTCGATGATGGTGTATTCGGCGGGAGCAAACGTTCCGGTCAGGGTGACCCAACCGGCTACCCTGATAGCGGTAGTAGTTGCGACATCTGAGCCAAGAATTGCTCGCACATCCCCCGTTGAAGTGCGGATAATGACATCCATATCGGCATGTATATTCGCTGCCGCTGTCTGGTAGATAGTGTAGGCGCCAATGGATACATCAACGTTGGTTGAGTTCATGTATTCGCCCCACTCCGAGAGATCGTTCAGGCCAGCGATGCCGCCGGTATGGTTGTTCGCTCCAATTGACTTCTCCCAATCATCCGTGGAATCGCCATGCCGCAGACCCAGTTCGTTTCGTTTGTTCTGATTGTTCTCGACGCGCAGCACAACCCCGTTCGCGGTCGATGGGACCGAGTGCGCAGTTGCGTCGATCTGCTGCCATGAGTTGAAGGAAGGGTCTGTCACGGCGACGTCGTTGGTGAAATAGACCACGGACTGTTTCGTTTGGCCGACCAGGTAGATTTTTATATCAGCTGTACCGAGATAGACCTCAAAGTCGTCGTTCGAGTCGACTCCAACCATGTAGAGAGCGTTGGCCTGGAGACCAATTCCATTCGTTATATCGGAGTCGGTGCTGCCAATCTCTCGTACCGCATAATCCGCGCCGTTGCCGGTATTGTCGATCATCAAGATAACGCCGGTAGTGTCCTCATCAATCACCCCCGAGAGGTCAACAGTTGTCCACTGGGTCGTGGTTGAGGGGGTTACATCCGGCGGGATCAATTCAAACGTGGGGTCGACGCCGACTGTGTACCCGACTACTTTGACCATCACATCTGCTGTGTTCTGGACATATGCCTGAATGAGTCGGTTGGAGTCGACCTTGACGATTTGCCAGCGATGCCCGCGTCCTCCCAGAGATTGCCCCCCGATGCCATGTAGTCACGGGTGTCGGCTTTTCCGCGTACAACGCCACTGAGATTGTTGCTTGGATGATTGTTCACAATCTCGACCAGAACACCGGTAGTTCCATCCGGAACTACTGTAGTCAAGTCCGCGTCTTGCCATGATCCAGCGACGCCCAGGGTGATATCGATGGCGTTGGTGAAGTACCGGAATCCGTTGGGCGATTCACCGGTCCAGACCCGGTATGAGACATCCCAGGTGGAGTTAGAAATAGCTGAGTAGCTTTTGAGCGGGTAGAGGAGTCACCCCCGTTTTCGGCAGGGCGGACCCGCGCGATCGTGTTGCCACTATCGGCGGTCAAGATCGTGGCAATGCCTTGAGGATCAGGTTCATTAGTTCCCGGCAGCACGAGTACCGATGGAAAGTCCGATGCGTCGTAGGCGATCATCATTCCGCCGCTGGAGCCGCTGCCCACGGTGATCTTGAGTTCAAGCTGATTGCCGTTTACTACGGTGTAGCTGGAGACGGATATTTCTCCAGCTTTCTTCACCCACGTACCCGATGCGGCACTGTCCCACGTTGAAGCAGTAATGGTCGTACTGGCAATTTCCGTATACGTTGCGCCGTTGTAGTCCCGAAGGTGGAGAACGAGTTCGCCCGATGATGTTGCACTGAATCCCTGAGCGGCGGCCCAGACCTCAACTACTACGTTGCCATTGATAGTGAAATCCGCAGACAACGCCGGGCTCAGCCAGTTCTGGTAGAGGCTCAAGTCTGCCTCACTCACGCCAGCTCCGCCCTTGCCAATCGTGCGGCCCGCGGTGGAGTTCAGATCATGATCGTAGTTCAGCAACGCTGCGTTATTCGGGTAACTCAACGTCATGCCGAGATCGATCTGGACCGGCGTGGACGTGGTGGTCGGAGTAGGGTTATTGTGCAGGTAGTAGCCGCTGGCATGATGCGAAGTCAGCAGCTCGAAGTACGTGGACGTGGCAACCTTGCGCTCCTCGCCGTGGGCGTAGAGGTCTCGCACCAGCGGGAATTTCACGCTCGACGGGTACGAGAGCGTGTCGTACGCCAGCTACATCGCGGCTGTTGAAGACGCTCCGACGATAACTTTGATCTCAAGCTGCCGTCCCTGATCGATAGTGTAATCGACGTTGCTGAAGGAGAGCGTTGTATCGACGAACGCGCCGGTCTCTTCGGCATCCCACGGCCCGACAGTGAGCGTGGTGCTGGCGATCTCAGCGGTCGTTGTGCCGTTGATGTCGCGCAGGTAAGCGACAAGGCTTCCGGTTGATGATGTGCTGAAGTTCTCGACGGCTGCCCAGAGATTCAGCGTTACTGTGCCTTGCAGGTTGAGATCCGTGGTGAGGGCTGCCGTCCGCCAGTTCTGGTAGAGAGTCGAACTCGCCTCAGTTGGGCCGCTTCCGCCCATTTCGATCACGATTCCGGCCTGTGCGTCCTGATCCGTGTCGTAGTTGTAGAGCGTTGACTGGCTCGGGTAGTACGACGTGGCGGGAAGGTCCACCGCGGATGTTGTATCTGCGGTTGGGATAGCAGCGGAGTTATGCAAGTAGAAGCCGCAGGGGTTTGAGCCGGAGATATCGATCTCGGCGGTGGCTCCGTTCGGTGTTGAAACGCGAATCTTGTTGCCGCTGGACGCCCAGACGGACGATGCGAACTCAGCTGTGATCTGGGCGCTCTCGCCGGGGTCGATGACGCCGCGGCCCACGGTTTCGGCAGAGCCGCCGGGCGCCAGTATCTGGCTTACAACCCACTCACCGGCAGCAGGAGTGGGGTCGTCGCTGTAGGTCAACCACGCGACCTGTTCGCCAGACGACGTGTTGTGGAAGGCGATGACATCCCAATCACGGAAGCTGTGGAGTGCTGTCGCACCGGTATTCTCAATCTGGAACGAGAGCGTTGATCCGAGCGCCGTTTCGCAGACCTCAACCGGGCTCATCCGTGTGCGATCTGACTCACCGTGTGTAATCAAGGACTGGCGAATCGATTCCGCTGAGCCGCTGAAGCCGTAGAGGGTGACCTAGGCAAACGCGGTTGCACCGGAAATGATGATTCCGAATGCCACGATGCCAATGATCAGAGCAGCCAAATACCGGACGTCCTGCAACGCCCCAGCTCCCCCGAGCCAATTGGGTCACCCTAATTTAACTTGATTCGAGCGTCAGTGGCCTATGGCGTATATGCCGCGCGGAAGGTCGGTATACACCAACGCCAGTGCCGTTACCCGTCTCGTAGGGACGCAAGAACGAGGCGGGTCGGAGGCCTATGTGCTGGTGGCTGGCGTCTCAAGAACATCGTCAGCGTTGTCGGCGATATCGTCGAACGAGGAGTAGTTCGTGGTCCAGAGGCTGGCGTAGAGCCCGTTGATCTCTATCAGCTCATCGTGGGTGCCCTCTTCAACGATCTCGCCGACCTGGACGACGATGATCTTGTCGGCATTCCTGATGGTTGAGAGGCGGTGGGCGATGACGAGCGCAGTGCGGCCTGTGAGCAGCTTCTGCAGGGCTTCCTGGATGACCTTTTCCGTGTAGCTATCGATGTTCGCCGTAGCCTCATCGAGAATTAAGATCTTCGTGTTCGCTACCAGCGCGCGGGCGAAGCTGATGAGCTGCCTCTGCCCAACGGATAGGTTGGAGCCACGCTGCTCAAGAATGGTGTCGTAGCCGTCGTCAAGCAGCATGATGAACTCGTGTGCGCCAATCGTTTTGCAGGCGTTTACCACGTCCTCACGAGTGGCATATCGGGTGTTGTAACGAACGTTCTCCATGACGGTTTGAGAGAAGAGGAACGGCTCCTGGAGCACCATTCCCATGGCCTTCCCAATGGAATCTTGCTTGATGTCTCGGACGTCGATTCCGTCGAGAAGTATCTGGCCCTCTTGAACATCGTAGAAACGGTGCACCAACGCCATCAGGCTGGTCTTACCGGAGCCGGTGGGTCCAACAATCGCGACGGTCTGTCCGGGACTGGCCGTGAAGTTGATATTTCGCAGGATAGGCCGTTCAGGGTCGTAGCCAAACGTGACGTTCTTGAACTCCACCTCTCCTTGCGGGTCATCAAGCGGCTTAGCGTCTTCTTTTTCTTTGACGTCGATAGGGATATCGAGCAGCTCGAAGATGCGGTGGCCTGAGGCGACCGCTCGCTGGAGGATGGCGTAGTGCATTGTGAGCGTTCGAATTGGTTCGAAGAATCGCTGTACGTACAGCAGGAACGCGATCATGGTGCCAACGCCCATCTCACCATCCAGAACTCGCATCCCGCCGATGATGATCACCAGTGCCAGCGCCGTTCCGGTGAGCAGCTCCACGGTAGGCATGAGCACGCCACCAAGCCGCGCCGCTTTGTTGGCGGAAGAGAAGAACGTGCTGATCTTGCCGCTCATGATCTCTTCGTTCGCCTTCTGGCGGTTCGACGCCTGGATGACCCGAATTCCGCTGACGTTCTGATCCAGGTAGACGCCAACAACCGAGGAGTTGCGGCGCATGCGCAGGAACGCCTTCCTGGCCAGCGGCTGCCAGATGACCCTGATCAGGAAGAGAAGTGGCATGATTGAGAGGGCAATAAGCGCCATCCGCCAGTCAAGAATCAGCAACACAACAACGATGCCCACGATGGTGAGGAGGTCCGCGATTACTTCAAGTGAAGACTCAAGCATCTCCTGGAGCGCGCCGACATCGCCAAACATGCGGGCCATGAGACTGCCAACGGGCGTCTTGTCTGAGAAGGACATACCCAGCCGCTGAATCTGCAGGAACATGTCAGCCCGGATGTCATAAAGCACTTCCAGGGCAACCCGCGTCATGAGTATTCGCTGAAGGTAGTTTGAAACCCACTGGACCAACGCCGTGACGATTAGAGCGATACCCACGATGGCCAGCAACGATGAGTTCTTTTCCGCAATGGCGGTGTCGATGCCGATTTTGATGATCAGTGGGACCGCAAGGTTGGCCAGCGTGAAGCCAAGCACGGCAAGTGTGGCAACGAACATTGCCTTTTTGTATGGGCCCGCATAGTAGAAGAAGCGCTGGAAAACGGTTGAGTCCAACTCAGCAAACATCTCGGTATCAGACTCGTGAAGTTGAGCGTGCTCCTCTTCAGCGCGTGCCGGACGCTCGCGCGGCTTCTTTGACTTGCCAGGAGTTAGTTTTCCAAAGAAGGATGCCACTATTCTTCGATCTCCGTGGCCTGCTTCTGCTGCAAGGCCCAGAGCTCTGAGTAGCGGCCATTGAGCGCCAACAACTCGTCATGAGTGCCGCGCTCTACGATGCGGCCGGCGTCCAGGACAAGGATCTCTTGAGCGTGCATTAGTGAGCTGAGCCTGTGGGCGATGATTATGGTGGTGCGGCCTTCGGAGACCCGGGCCAGTTCTATGCGGATGCGGGCGTCGGTTCCGGCGTCGACGCTGGATGTGGAGTCATCGAATATGAGCACAGGCGGTCCGGTAAGGATCGTCCGCGCGATTGCGACGCGTTGGCGCTGACCACCTGAGAGGCCGGTCCCGCGCTCACCAATGGAGGAGTCGTACTTCTCAGGAAGTTGATCGATGAAATCGTGGACCTGAGCGATTCGGGCCGCCTCGATCACTTTCTCGTCTGAGGCTTCCATATCGCCGTAGCGAATATTGTCCTTGATGGTGCCGTCAAACAGGAACGGATCTTGCTGGATGAGGCCAACCGCAGCTCTCACCGATCTGGTTGTGGCATCTTTCAGGTCAACGCCATCAATGGTGACGTGGCCGGAGTCGGGGTCGTAGAAGCGAGGGAGTAGATGGGCTATCGATGATTTGCCGCTGCCGGGTGCGCCAACGATGCCGATGGTGTGGTCCGGGCGTGCCTCGAAGCTGATGTGTTCCAGGGCGCTAACTCCGTGGTAGCTGAACGATACATCTTCGAATCGCACAACGCTGTCCGTGATATTCAGCGGTTTGGAGTCAGGTCCGTCAGCAATCGCGGGATCAATATCCAGCACTTCGTACAGACGGCCACCTGCGCCTGCAGCACGGGCCACGGAATTTACCAGCATTGGAATCATCCGGACGGGGAACTGGAGTATCGCCAGGTAGGCAAAGAACTGCGCCAGTTCGCCTACAGTGAGCTCGTCGCGGATGACCTTCTCGCCGCCAAACCAGAGCACAATTCCCCACGCAACAAGGAAGGCGAACGACATGGCAGTGCCGCCGCTTGCCTGGATCTTGGCGGCATCCATGCGGAGTTCAATAACTTCCCGCGCCCCTACGTCAAACTTCTCTTCTTCATACCGCTGTGCAGAGAAGGCACGCACAACTCTCACGCCGGATAGGTTCTCTTCCATGGTGGTTGAGAGATCGCCGAGGGCATCCTGAATTTTCTTCCAGAGGATCCTGAGGCGAAGACGCATCATGGCGCTTCGTAGCACCAGGAAAGGGACAAAACTCAAGCTGACAAGTGCAAGCTGCCAATCGAGAAACGACATCAATATTGCGGCGGCTACGATCATGATGATCACGCGGAAAACCTGGACCATGCCACTCTGCACGAACGCGCGCACACCCTCAACGTCCGATAGCCCGCGCGACATTAGTTGGCCGGTGTGAACACCATCGTGGAAGCGGAAGCTGAGTGACTGGAGTTTCTCAAAGTAGACCATCCGCATCCGTGAGGCCACCCGCTGCCCCAGCGTTTCGCCAAGGTACATCTGCAAAAAGCCAAACGTGCCGCGCAGCGTGGAAACGAAAATGATCAGCAGGGCGATTCCAATGAGATCACGCTGGACTTTTGAACGGACTACTCCCTCCTCCTGAAATGCGAGGAGAGCCGTATCAACGCCATCGCCAAGGAGGCGCGGGATGAGGAGGAAGAGAATTGAGGATACGATTGCGGCGGCCACTGCGGCCCCGAAGTGCCACTTGTACCCAATCGTCATTTTGGCGATACGCCAAACGGCGCCGGCCCCCGTAAGATCGGAGTCAGTGATGCGGATCCGCTTGCTTCGACGTTCGCGGGCGGCCCTGGAGGCCGCGTCCTGTCCTGATGCTGATACTGTCGTGACTATTCCTCGTCTGCATCTAGATCAGGCTATCGCGTCTCGTCAATCCGGGCGGGCGCTGGTAGCACTACATACGATACAATTTTTCAGTATACGCCTGTGTTTCTACATTGAGTATAGGAACCGCGTTTGGGTCAAGCCATCGGGATTTTGGGCAGGTTTTCGTCAATATAGTCCCTGGCCAACCGTCCAAAAAGTGACAGGAATCATTGCCTGTGTTGGGCCCGTGTTGGGTCGAAACGGATCTCTGGTAGCGTGGATTTACGTGCTGGTGGCGGGCGCGCTGATTATTTCGTCTGCGTTGTCGGCAATATCGTCGAACGACGAGTAGTTGGTGGTCCAGAGGCGGGCGTACAGGCCGTTACTTCCCAGGAGTTCATTGTGTGTGCCCTGTTCAACCAGTTCGCCATTTTCGATGACAACAATCCGGTCTGCGTTGCGAATGGTTGAGAGCCGGTGGGCGATCACGAGCGCGGTGCGGCCGGCCAGGAGCTTCAGGAGCGCTCCCTGAATGATCTTTTCTGTGTAGCTATCGATATTCGCCGTGGCCTCATCCAGCACCAGAATCCTTGGATCAGCGACAAGTGCACGGGCGAAGCTCAGGAGTTGCCGCTGCCCCACGGAAAGGTTCGTCCCTCGCTGTTCCAGGACAGAATCGTAGCCATCTTCCAGCTGCATTATGAAATCGTGTGCGCCAATTATTTTGCATGCTTCAACGGCGTCCTCACGGGTGGCGTGCTGGGTGTTATAGCGGATGTTTTCCATGACAGATTGGGAGAACAAGAAGGGCTCTTGAAGCACCATCCCCATGACGCTGCCAATTGACTCTTGCATCACGTCTCTCACATCATGGCCGCCCAGCAATACCGCTCCACCCTGAACATCATAGAAACGGTGAGCCAGCGAGGTGAGACTGGTCTTGCCAGAGCCCGTTGGTCCAACTATGGCAACGGTCTCACCCGGATTTGCCTTGAAGCTAACGTTTCGGAGGATTGGGCGATTAGGATCGTAGCCAAAGGTCACATCTCGGAACTCCACGGACCCATCGATATCGCCGATAGGCTGCGCATCCTGTTTGTCGGCAATTTCGACGGGGATGTCCAGGAGTTCAAAAATTCTGTGGCCGGAGGCTACAGCGCGTTGCAACATTGCGTAGTGCATGGTCAGCTGGCGAATCGGCTCAAAGAAGCGTTGGACGTACAGGAGAAATGCGACCATCACTCCAACGCCCATCTCGCCTGAAAGCACGCGCCCTCCGCCAACAATAATCACAACCGCCAGGGCAACTCCCGTCATCACCTCTACCGTTGGCATCAGGATTCCGCCCAGGCGTGCTGCCCGGACTGACGACCAGAAGAAGTTATGGACCTTGCCGTCCATCTCACCGTGGTTTACTTCCTCGCGATTGAGGGCCTGAATTACACGCACTCCACTTACGTTCTGGTCCAGATAGCCACCAATGATCGAAGCATTCCTGCGCATCACCAAAAACGCTTTTCGAGCGATCGGCTGCCAGAGAACGCGGATCAGAATGAGGGCGGGCATCACTGCCATCGTGAGCAACCCAAGTTGCCAGTCCAGGTACAGAAGAACGGCGATGATTCCGCCAAGTGTCAGAAAGTCCCCGATCACCTCGATAGACGACTCAAGCATCTCTTGAAGCGCGCCAACGTCACCAAACATTCGTGACATCAGCCCGCCCAGCGGCGTCTTGTCTGAGAAGGACATTCCCAGCCGTTGGAGTTGCAGGAACATGTCTGCCCTGATGTCGTACAGGACCTCCAGCGTGATTCTGCTGATCAGGATGTGCTGTAGATAGAGTGTGATCCAGTATCCGAATGCGACCACGGCCATGAGGATGGAGAGGGTAGCGAGCAGCGACTTATCGCCGTCTTTTATGGCGTTATCAATTCCAAACCCAATGATGAGGGGGATTGAGAGGTTGGCAATCGTAAAGCCGGCCACCGCCAGGAGCGCAACAAGCATCCCCTTCTTGTAAGGCTTTGTGTAGTAGAAGAACCTCTTGAAAACCGTGCTATCTAGCTCGGCGAACATCTCCTCATCGGACTCATGAAGAGCCTCATGCTCTTCTTCAACCTCAGCGGGGCGCTTACTCACCTCAGCGCGTGGATCGCGCTCGTGCATTGGCTTCTGCGGACTATCGTTGGAGGGCACTATTCGTCAATCTCCGCGGTCTGGGTTTGCTGTAAGTGGAAGAGGTTGGCATAGTGCCCGTCAAGGGCCATCAACTCCTTGTGACTTCCGCGCTCAACAATTCGTCCGGTATCAAGGACCAGGATCTCATCTGCGTGTGCCAGCGAACTCAGGCGGTGGGCCACGATGATCGTCGTTCGGCCTTCAGCAACCTTCAGTAGTTCCGCGCGGATGCGGGCGTCAGTTCCCGCGTCAACG
>Ga0066376_10005844_pt1 | contig 10302 bp, 9 predicted proteins | sample Knorr_S15_td_Bot_FD_77009 | JGI IMG/M metagenome (GOLD analysis project Ga0066376, IMG submission 77009) | Marine microbial communities from Southern Atlantic Ocean transect - Knorr_S15_td_Bottom_ad_5009_LV_A | ecosystem: Environmental > Aquatic > Marine > Oceanic | place: Southern Atlantic... | reverse complement strand
TACATCGGGCAAAGCGTCATTTGTACATTGCTCTTCTATGGTCATGGTTTTGGGTGGTTTGGACAATTTGAGCGGGTGGAACTGCTCTATGTCGTTGTTGCAGTATGGGTGTTCCAAATTGTCTTCAGCATCCTGTGGCTCAGGTCATTCCGCTTCGGTCCTTTGGAATGGGCATGGCGTACTGCGACCTATATGAGATTCCAAACACTTCGGCAAAGGGATCGCTGAATGGTTTGGTATGATCCGGCTGTGACGAGTTCCTTTGGCACCCTTTGTAGCGACTTCTATGTCAACCAGAAAATCTCCTTGAGCATGGACATGCCCAAGGTCCGCGAAGTCGCTTCCGATCTCTTTGATCGAATTCGAAAAGAAGTTCCTGAGTTCCAACGGATACGACCTTTTGAGAATGAACTCACACTTGAATCTTCCGAGATCGAAGGTCGGTACCAATGGGTTGGATTGCGTTCACGCTCCATAGGAACTGGATACGTCAACCCCGTGACGATCGAAGATGCATATCGATTGCATCGTTTATTGCTTGAACTTTCTCCGTACTACTTGTCAATCACACCTCTTGAGGTGGAGTACATCGAGTTGGTCTTTGGTTTTGATTTGCCCGCACAAGAGAATCGCAACGACATCGTCATGCAATCGCTTCTTGCGAATACACCGCTTGCATCCCTTGCAGATGAGGGCGTTGAACAACTTCTGGATGTGCAACCGAGGATTGGTTTCGCATTAAACGAGACCTGTGATTTGCAAGCATTCGTCGAGGTGAAGACGAGAACCTCGGCTTCGGAAACTGCAACGCAGATCTACGAGGATGAACCGATCAGCGTCTACTTGACTGTGCGTCGAAATGGTCCACTTCAAACGCTAGAAGAATTTGTTACAACTTTCGGTCAACTTGCCGGACACATCGAACACATCGCCGAACATCGAGTCATTCCCGATGTCATCGTCCCGTTGCAACAAGCAATCAGTATTTAGAACATCTCGAGAACGCGGTGGGGTTGTTCGCTGCTACCTGTCAAACAACTCATTCTTGCTGCTTCGCACAAGGCAAGAACACGCGGTGCATCAGCGGTTGTTGTGGAGATTTGCTCAGTGAGGGTTGCAGTAATACCGTGTGCGATCAATGTTGCAGGTGACTTCCCCCCGTCATCAATGACGATGGCATGTCCATCACCGATCATCTGCATCTCGCGCTTCCACGGCGCTTGGTCGCAGAGGAGCATTGTTGCACACCTTTGTTGCTGAAATTGTAGGTTTACAGTCATGTGACCCCGCAAGTCGCTGGGTTCGTCAGGAACTTTACCACCCTGCAAATAGGCGTGCACACTTTCAGGAGTCCCGAACAACTCGTCGATGAAGTCCATCGCATCAAAAAGGCGCGACCACAATGTTCCTTCAACATGCGAGCACAACATCGTGCAATGTGCCGAAGTCGGTTGACCAAACTGTTCGATCTCGCCGAGTGCTTCGCAAAATCCCGAACTTCGTCGCATTAGTGGAACAAACTTCGCTGCGGGTGATTGCCCCGCTTCTGCTACAAGTTCATCCATGCTTCCTGACAGCGGAGTCGTTGTGACAGCGACTTTGCTTCGGTGCCGGAGAATTTCGCACAACGAAATGTCGTATGCTCCGGGTTCGCCAATCCACAAGACCGAATCGTCATATTGCGTCACCATCGATCGAAGATCGTTGCATTGTTCAGTTTTGAGTTTGGACGCAAGGTTCGTCGCATCGGACTGGTTGCTTGTACCAACAGCGACGAGTGTCATTTTCGCCGCCTTTGCAACATCAGTGAGCAATGATGCTTGTTCTGGTGCGATCCATGCAACCAAGTTGGTCGACGCCTTTGTCATGCATGCAGTGTACCCATGGCGTACAATATCTGTGTGGACAGACGGTCGCGGGTTTCGATTCGTGCGAAACGCGAGGAAAGTCCGGACACGACAGGACACGGTGGTGGATAACGTCCACCGACCTTTGATTGCTGGGTCAGGGCGAGTGCCACAGAGAGTAGACCGCCGATGGTCACGTTCGCGTGACACAGGCAAGGGTGAAAGGGTGCGGTAAGAGCGCACCGCCGCTTCGGTGACGGAGCGGGCTCGGTAAACCCCACCGCGTGCAAGCGCAAGCAGTTCTCGATCCACATTGGTGGATGCCCCTCGTCTGGGGGATGAGAACGGGTAGCGTGCAAGAGCGTGTCGGCAACGGCGCGCGTAGATGAATGGCCGTCACCGCCGAGGCCGACGTGAGTCGAGCCAGAGCGGGACAGAATCCGGCTTACGTCCACGAGCGATCATTCGAACGTCCCCCCGAACGAAAGTTTGGGGGGGCGACTTTTTTATGAGATCTAAATTACGGTGTTTGGCGGATTACATCGTTAAGGGGCTTTGAGAGTTACCACGACAACGATGTTCTTGCCATTGCGTTGCACGGTGAATTCGACAACATCACCCGGTTTTGATTCTTGTAGGAACTCCATCAATTTTCTACCACCTGTGAGTTCCTCGTCATTCCATGCAAGCAAAATGTCATCTTCCAAGAGTCCCGCATCATCGGCACTTGTACCCTCGCTGACGCCTGAAAGCAGGATCCCAGTTTCAAGATCGGATGTATAGGATGGTTGTACCCCAAGCCGGACGCTTGCTGATCTACGCGGACCTCTATCTGATCTACCAGTTGTATTTGCTGTGAAGGTCAACTTTGGATCATCTACTAGTTGTGAAGTAAATGCATGCGCAAGTTCAACAATCTGGGCTGCGCCTGCAGGGTTCGTTGTGTGGGCAAAATCCTTCGGGGTGTGGTATTCATCGGTGATCCCGGTGAAGAAAAACAGGACGGGAATATCCTCACGGTAGAAATTTGCGTGATCGGATGGTCCTGTGCCGCCGGGGGTCAAACTGGCGGTTATGTCGAAGTTCTCGACAACTGCGGGAATCAGTGCTTCAAATTCTTCCGCAGTTCCAGTACCTGAAATCAATAGGTTGCCTTCACTGAGGTTGCCCACCATGTCGAGGTTGATCATCGCATTGATTGAATCAAGTTCCATGATCGGGTTTTCAACAAATTGTGCTGAACCGTGAAGTCCTGCTTCCTCTGCATCGAAGAGGATGAAGAGGATAGATCGAAGCGAGTCATCTTCGGAGTCTGCATATTGTTCAGAAAGCAACCGTGCGAGTATCATGACAACCGATGTGCCGGAAGCATTGTCATCCGCTCCCGCATGCAATTCCCCTTCGTGTTGTGTTCCCAAGTACCCGTATCCTAAATGGTCATAATGTCCGCCGATGACGATCCACTCTTCCTCCAAATCGCCCCTGCCTTGTAATACGCCTCCGATATTGCGAGCGTGAATTACCGAAGTCTCAACCTCGACCGACAATGTTGCCTTTGATCCAAGCGATTTTGTGGTCACCTTTGAAGCATCAGCATCTTGTTGCAGTTTTGCAATGTCATATCCCAATATGGCGAGATTCGCGGTGTGTTCTGTGAACTGAACAACTGGGATTTCAGTCGAACCAAAACGACTTGAACGCATCGACTCAAGCCCCCGGCGTCCGTCACGGCAGTTTGGTGGATTGACGAGTATGACCCCGATTGCACCCCGGTCGATGACTGCTTGCATTTTGTCCCGCATGCTTGCATGGGGACTGAAACGTCTACCCGCCCATTGGCTTGCACCCTTTTCATCGAGTGGTTCATACCGCAGCATCATGGCGACCTGCCCAGTCAGATCGGTGTCTTTGTCAAAACTGGAATATCCGTTTTCCCCCGATTCGATCGCGTATCCGACAAAAGTGATTTTTCCCGTAACGTTCCCCGATCCGCTGTTCCCAAGAACAACATAGTCCCGCTCAGGTATGAGTGCCATGTCGTCGACACTGACAAACTCCTTGAGTAGTGTGGGTGTGGATCGATCAAGTTGAAAGTCAAATGGTTGGAACCACGATGTGCCATCATCAAACGCAGGGCTAAGATTGGATTGTTGAAAATTCCAAACAACATAATCACTTGCAATGTGGCTTCCATCGGTGCCGGGTTGCCTGCCGGCGAGCCATGGATTGGAAAGCAGGGTCAGGTGTTCATAGAACTCGATCGCCAGGGGACCAGCTTCATTGAAGTAGGTTTCAAGCGCATCATCAGTTGCTGAACTGACTGGTCGAAAGGATCGAATTGACCGCGGACCATCGGTGACCGTACCACTTGGTTGATTTACGAGTGTGAAGAAGAAAAGAACAGGCAGTAAAGTAATTCGTATCATGCCCAAGAGTCTATACTGACGCGTTTTCCCCTGCGAGCACCCAAATGGATTACACCCAATTAAACGACAAACATCGTCAAGAAATGCTCGATGCCATCGGTGTCGATAGCATTGATGCCTTGTTTGATGTGATCCCCGAATCGATTCGCTGTCAAGGCGAACTCGATTTGATGCCCGCACAGAGCGAATTGGAACTACAACGCAATCTTGCAGAAATGGCTGCCAACAACCGAGGCGCGCACAACATGCCGTGTTTCATGGGTTGTGGTGCCTACGATCATTTTTATCCAGTCCTGATCGACCAATTGATCAGCAGGGGGGAGTTTCTCACTTCCTACACGCCGTACCAAGCAGAAGCCTCCCAAGGATCTTTGCAGGCATTTTTTGAATTTCAAACCCAGATTGCACGCTTGACAGGTTTGGATATCGCAAATGCAAGTTTGTATGAGGGAGCAACTGCGGTTGCTGAGGCCGCACTCCTTGCGATCAACACGAGCAAGCACAGTGATCTTCTTGTTGCCTCGACGATGCATCCAGAATACATCGCTGTTCTTCGAACAGTCTTATCAGATTTACCGATCACACTGACGATGCTTGAAGCAACAGACGGACACATTGCGCCCAGAACCGTCAAAACAGCAATCACGGATGACACGGCAGCAGTCATCGTTCAATCCCCGAACGTTTGGGGACAAATTGAAGATTGGTCCGGGTGCTTTGAAGAAGTACACGGATGCGATAAGGCGGCAGGCATCGCAGTCTTCAATCCGATTGCTTGCGGCATGTTGAAAACGCCGGGGGAATGTGGAGCGGACATCGCAGCAGGTGAGGGACAACCGCTGGGCAACGCCCTGAACCTTGGTGGCCCGTATCTCGGTTTGCTCGCAGCAAAAGATTCGTATGCGCGAAAGATGCCCGGCAGGCTCATCGGGATGACAACCGATTCGGAAGGTCGACGCGCTTTCTGTTTAACGCTTCAAACACGAGAACAACACATTCGGGGAGCGAAGGCAACAAGCAATGTGTGCACCAACCAAGGGTTAATGGCAATGCGCGCCACGATGTTCATGACAACGCTCGGCAGCATCGGCATGTCCGAGATGGCGCGCCAGTGCTGGCACAAGTCGCATTATCTGGCGGATGCGATTACATCTCTTGATGGTTGGAATCTCAAATACTCCGGTCATTTCTTCAATGAGTTCACTGTCGAATGTCCGATCCCTGTCACCGAAGTTGTCGAGAAGGGCAAGGCAAATGGTATCCTCGTCGGTGTTGCCGCCTCAGGTCGTCGAATGCGCGGTTTGTCGACCAGCGATGATCTGATCATCGCTGTGACCGAGAAACGTACGAAACATGAGATGGATGCCTTGGTTGCCTTGTTCAAGGAGATGTCGCCGTGACAACCCTTGAAACAACCAAAATAGCATCACGAGGCGACCGGCCAACTGAACCGTTGATTTTTGAAAAGCATGTCGAGCATGCAACCGGTGTTGATCTTCCGCCACTTGATGTATCTGAAACGGAAATCGATAAGAAACTTTGCGGCAGCGGGGTTCATCTGCCCTCGCTTGGTCAACACGATGTCATGGCGCACTACACGCACCTGTCCGATCGCAACTTTTCAGTTGATGGAAATTTCTACCCGCTCGGGTCGTGCACAATGAAACACAATCCCCGAATCAACGAGTGGGCAGCTGCACTACCGGGTTTCTCATGTCTTCACCCCTTGCAGGACGACGATACGATCCAAGGTGCACTCCGGCTCTTGTACGAAACGAGAACGATGCTCCAGGAGATCGCTGGTTTACACGAAGTTTCGCTGCAACCAGCAGCTGGAGCTCATGGTGAATTTACTGCTCTAAAGGTCATCCGAGCATATTTTGCAGATCATGGACAGCCCGAGCGAAACGTCGTATTAACCGCCGATACTGCCCACGGAACGAATCCGGCATCGTGCACGATGTGTGGCGCTTCTGTTGAAGAAGTGCGCACCAGTGAAGGGCAAACCGATCTGGATCACCTGCAAGAAGAGATTGACAAAGTTGGAGCGGATCGAATTGCCGCCTTCATGATCACCAATCCGAGTACCGCCGGTATTTTCGACGCGAAGATCATCGAGATCGCGGAGATTGTCCACGCTGCAGGCGCAAAACTCTACTTGGACGGAGCAAACATGAATGCACTCCTTGGCCGTGTTCGACCCGGCGAGTTCGGCACCGACGCCATGCACTTCAACACACATAAGACGTTCAGCACACCCCACGGTGGAGGTGGTCCTGGAAGTGGTCCAATCGCGGTGACCGAAGAACTTGCGCCATACCTTCCCGTTCCCCAGGTGATGATGTCGAACGATGGAAGTTTCTATCTTGACCGAGACCGTCCGAAGTCGATCGGCAAGGTACGGAGTTTTATTGCGCAGTTTGGAGTCCTTGTCCGTTGTTGGACATACATTTCGGCGTGTGGTCCAAGAGGGCTCCGCAATGTCGCAGACACTGCAGTGCTCAATGCGAACTACATTGCATCGCAACTTCTTGACTTGTACGCCATGCCATACTTCGACCCAAGCAACGGGAAATTCTGTGCACATGAGTTCGTCACCGTCCCGCAAGTATTGCTGGACAAGGGCGTCACTCTCATTGACATCGCAAAGCGCATGATTGATTACGGTGTCCATCCTCCAACAATGCACTGGCCAATCCACAATTGCTTGATGGTCGAACCGACCGAGACGGAATCAAAAGCTGCGTTGGATAGTTTTATCGATGTAATGCGTCAAATTGCCGGTGAGATCGAATCGAACATCACCGTTGTCAAGCAAGCACCGAGTGAATCCGATATTGCCCGTGCCGATGAAGTGGCGGCTGCACGAAATCCAATCATCACATTTGTTGAATAAAAATCCCGGCGATGAGAACCAAACCACCGGCGATCATCCCTGCGAGGATGTCATCCAACAAGACCCCCCGACCACCGGATACGCCTTGGGAGCGATTGATGACACCTGGTTTTACAATATCGAAAAACCTGAATAGGACAAATGCACCGACTGCAAGTCCGATCCATTGAGCGGTTGACACGTGGGTCTCTGGAATGAGCCATGACATCATCACCAGCGCGATGGACTGACCAGCAACTTCGTCACTGACAACTTGGGGTGGGTCGTGACGACCAAAATGCTCGGAATAAAAGGGGAACAGCGAAATGGTCGCCAAGGAACATGTCGCTATGAGACAGAGCAAGATGATCGGCAACCAAGGGTACACAATCCCGAAATGACCGCACCAGAGCACGATTGCAAGTGGAAACAACGAACCCCATGTGCCGGGCGCTTTCGGTAGCAGCCCAAGTCCCCAGCAAGTCGATGCCATTAATTTGATGGCGTAGCTCATGAGGACTGTTTTCGGATGACTGTCACCAACCCAGACATGTATGGAAGCCCAGACCAGACAGTGATGACCACCATCGACCAAACCAGGACATTGATCAGGGTCATGACGACCTGATGTTGATCAGGTTTAAAGTTCACCACAAGCAGCAAGACTGCGGGAATCGCTATCGACTGGAAAATCATCTTGAGTTTGCCAGCCCATTTCGCCCCCGTCTTCTGACCCATCGATTCAAGCACATCACGGACTGAGGTGACCAGCAACTCCCTTGCGATGATCACAACTACCATCCATGGATACACACCGGACACCATAGTGAAGAATTTGCCCTGTTCGATCCACTCAGGATTGCTGAATCGTGGTCCAGCAAGAAAAATGAACGCACCAAGCACGAGTACTTTGTCGCAAAACGGGTCCATGAGCCGTCCGAACATCGATACGACATCCCATTTTCTAGCGAGATACCCATCGAAAAAATCAGTGGCTGCGGCGAGGACGAACAGCACGATCGCGAGGTTCCCAAAGACAACACCTTGGTCTGGATAGCGATATCCACAAAGTGCTCCAAAAAAAGCTGCTGCAATAAAAACGCGCAACATTGTGACGGAGTTCGGAATTCGTCGTTTCAATGCCTGTTTCACGAAATCCATTCTACCTATACACCCTTACCATGGTTGCGAATAGGGGCTCATGGACATATCTTGCCTGTTTTCGTGAACGTAACTTCCCCCTGCAAGAAAGCAATTGAACTACTCAATGGACTTGCTTCTCCCTTACATAGCCTGCTTGATGTTGGCGCTCACCGTATTCGCCGCCCTGCGTCCATCCCCGCCCACAATGCGGATTGGAATGATCGTCGCTGGTGTTGCCGTAGCGGGTTGGCTTGTCGGGCTTGTGACTGGAGCAGTAGCCGAATCGGGCGGTTCGACACACGGCGTCTTTTTTCTCATCTTCGGTTTGAGCGCAGTCGGTGCTGCGATCCGGATGGTGAGCCATGATCGACCCATCTACTGCGCGTTGCATTTTGTGCTGGTAGTGATTGCTACAGCAGGTCTGTTGCTGCTGCTTGAAGCAGAATTTATGGCATTTGCCCTGATCATCGTGTACGCCGGTGCCATTTTGATTACATACATGTTTGTCTTGATGCTTGCAAACCAAGCGGATAATCCAGACGAACTACGAACGGATTCCGTATTCGATCAATTGCCTCGGGAACCCGCATCTGCTGTTGCAGTCGGCTTTTTGATGCTCTGCCTTGTGACCGGATCTGTCATGAGTGGCTCATCCTCCCTGCCTCAACCAAACAACGCAAATGCTCAGTGGACAACCCTGGAGCACTTGCCAAAGCAATTTGAGGCGTCTGTAGAAGCACTCGACCCATCGTTCCATTGGCCACCAGTTGCTTCCGATGAAGGTCCACTGATTCGCCATGATGGAGATGGTGCTTTCATCATCTCGGGTGAAGGCGTGCGACTCCAACTGAACACCGACATGTTGCCGCGGAATACACAACAGGTCGGCTGGACGTTGGTCAACGATTATCCCGTAAGCCTTGAACTTGCGGGGGTTATCTTGTTGATGGCAATGTTTGGCGCGGCGGTTTTAGCCCGTCGTGCAATCGAACTGACTGATCGAGAAAAGCGGGCAGTGCTTACAGCACACGATTCGACTTCCAGCAGTGAAGCGGAGGGTGATTGATGTTGACGGAATTCACCACATCTGCACTTGCCGGTTATCTGGTGATCAGTGGAATCCTGCTTGTCATTGGTTTGATCGGGTTCTTTGTCCGTAGAAACTTGATCATCATGTTTCTTTGTACTGAACTGATATTCATAGGTGCTGCGATCGCTTTTGTTGCAGTTGGAAGATATCTGTTTGATTATTCAGGACAGGTCATGGTGATTTTCATCCTCACGGTCGCTGCAGCTGAAGCTGCGCTGGCACTTGCACTTGTTGTTCTACTGCATCGACAACGAGACACATTGGATGCTGATGTTTATGCGGAGTTGCGTGAATGATGGGATCGCACCTTCTTACGACAGATTCCGTGATGCCGGCAATCCAAGCAGCTCAAGTTCAGCAAGGAGCTGATTTTGGATGGGCTGGCTTGATACTTTGGATGCCTTTGATTTCATTGGTGCTTTGCGGTTTGTGTGCGGCGTACAAAGTAAAATCAAAATTGCCGGGGTTGATTACGGTTGTCTGTCTTGCCACTTCCTTCGTCCTTACTGCGATCTTGTGGCAAGGGTACGAAGCACCAATGACCATACACCTCTTTGATTGGATCCAGGTCCACTGGACAGGGGGTTCATTCATTGCGAATTTTGCACTGTATGTTGACTCGCTGGCACTGCTCTGGATGCTCTTCGTCACGGGAATTGGAACACTCATCGCGTTGTATGCAACCGAGTACATGGAAGACGATGTGGGTAAGGGGTATGCGAGGTTCTTTGCCGGAATAAGCGTCTTCCTGTTTGCCATGGGTTGCCTTGTCATGAGTGACAACTTGCTCATGCTCTATCTGGGTTGGGAAGGTGTCGGTTTTGCTTCGTATTGGTTGATTGGATACTTTTACCAGAAACCATCTGCAGTCGCAGCTGCGAAGAAAGCGTTCATCGTCAACCGCATCGGTGACCTTGGACT
>Ga0066376_10005843_pt1 | contig 10303 bp, 9 predicted proteins | sample Knorr_S15_td_Bot_FD_77009 | JGI IMG/M metagenome (GOLD analysis project Ga0066376, IMG submission 77009) | Marine microbial communities from Southern Atlantic Ocean transect - Knorr_S15_td_Bottom_ad_5009_LV_A | ecosystem: Environmental > Aquatic > Marine > Oceanic | place: Southern Atlantic... | reverse complement strand
CTCGTCACTGCGCGGATTCAGCGTGATGCCGCGTTTGTTGCGGTTGACCTGCATGAAGAGGCTGCCCTCGCCCCCCTCGGCGACCGGTACGACCCAGCGATCCTCGCTGCCGTGGCTCTTCTCCACTCGAATGACGTCGGCGCCCATGTCACCCAGCAGACACGCGCAATATGGGCCCGCGATGTAACGCCCGAAGTCCAGAACTCGGATGCCTTCCAGAACTTGATTCATGAATGACCCCTCGAAGATTAACCCCACCTTACGACCCGTGACGCATCTGAGCGAACCGTAGTCCCGGCGTAAGCGAGCCAGAGTCCCGGCGTGAACGACCCGGAGTCCCGGCGTGAGCGACCCGGAGTCCCAGGCGGAGACGTCCCGAAACCATCAAACGAAATGGTCGGAGGCGATTTGAAACAATTCTACAACTTATCCAGTATGGATATATCTAGAATGGATAATTCGGATTGGAGGCCATTTTGCGACAGACTGGCGGCCAGGTGAAACTGATGAAGTCGGCAGAGCTTCACATACTTCTGGTCCTCGCGGGCAGGGATCTGCACGGACTGGGGATTGCTCAGGCGATCGACCAGGCGACGGAGGGGGTCATTCGGCTCGGCCCGGGCACGCTGTACCGCACGCTCAAACAACTCGTGTCGACTGATTTGATCGAAGAGGTGTCGGCTCCGGAGGGAGAAGAGGATTCACGCCGTCGCTATTACCGGATCAGCGACTTGGGCCGCGAGCGCGTTCGGGCGGAAGCGGAACGACTTGCCCGGATCGTTCGCACGGCCCGGGACAACGCGGTCCTGCCCGAGCTATCGTGATGGACGAGCGGATCTATGGCATCCTCCTGCGCGCGCTTCCGCGCGCTTTCCGGGAGGACTTCGAACCGCGGCTGATGGAGCTCTACCGCTACCGCCGCGAAGACGCCCGGCGCCGGGGCGGACCGCTCTGGGCCATACGATTCTGGGCGTTCATAGGCACGGACCTGATCCGCTCCGCCTGGGCGGAGTGGCGTGGTGGTGGGACGAATAGTGGCACGGCAACCAACGAGACCAGGGGAGGTGGCGGGATGGATGGTTGGGGTCAGGATTTTCGGTACTCGGTGAGGCGGCTTGTTCGGAGCCCTGGATTCAGTCTCGCGGCGTTGACGATTCTCTCGCTCGGCATCGGGGTGAACTCCACGGCGTTCAGTGTCGTGAACGCCCTCCTCTTTCAAACACCACCGTTCGAGGAACCCGAACGGCTCGTCGAGATATTGCAGGACTCCGACGGCGGTGGACCGAGCTCGACCTCGTATCCCGCCTACCTCGACGTCAGGGACCACGAGGATCTATTCGAGGGGGTAGCCGCTCTGGGAGGTGGGTTCGCCACCCTCGACCTCGACGGAAGCCTCTATCCGCTCAACCTGGCGTATGCGACCTCGGAGTACCTACCCCTCCTCGGGCTGCGGCCCTCCAGGGGACGATGGTTCGACGAGACCGAAGATCGGCTCGGTGGGCGTCGGCCCGGAGCAGTTCAACGGTGGTCCCACGGCCGGCGACCTATGGCTCTCGTTCGCGGCCATGAGCACAACCGGTGGGCCGTCGCGGTCGCTGACCCGACGGCAGGACCATCCCTTCCGGGTCGTTGCCCGGCTCGCCCCTGGCGTGGACCGTCAGACGGTAGCGGCGGCCATGGACCGGCTCGCCACCCGGCTAGCCGAGGCCTATCCGGACATCAACCGCAACCGGGGGCTGCATGTGCTGCCGATGACGGCCATCGGGGCCGAGACACGGGGCTCTGTAATGCCGGTGGCTGCGCTGGTCATGACGATCGTCAGCCTGGTCCTTCTGGTCGCGTCATTCAATCTGGCGAACCTGCTCCTGGTCCGTGGCATGTCGAGAAGCCGAGAGATCGGTATCCGACGCACATTAGGCGGAACCAGGGGCCGGCTGATCCGCGTGCTCTTCGGTGAAGTCCTGCTGTTGTCGCTCGTCGGGGGAGCCATAGGTCTGGCCCTCACGGCCGGCCTACTCGAGTTCCTGAGCCGCACGCCCATCGACCTGGGCCGGCCCATTACCCTGGACATCTCCATCGACCCGGTTGTCGTCCTGTTTACCCTCGCGGTCTCGCTCGGGACGAGCCTATTTGCAGGACTGATTCCGGCTTTTCGCGCGACCGCGCCTCACGTGACCGGCAGCCTCAGGGATCAGTCGTCGCCAGTCTTGCGGCGCCGGTTCGGGCTGGCCGGATTGCTGGTTTCCGCCCAGGTCGCCGTCTCCCTGGTGCTTCTGGTCATTTCAGGGCTCTTCATCGAGGGCTTCTTGCGTGCCGGCGACGCCGACCCCGGCTTCGATCCCGATAACCTGGCGATGGTTCGACTGGATCTAACGTCGCTCAAGCTGAGCCCCGACGAGATCGCCGCAACCTATACGACGATCGAGGAGCGCCTCCGAGCAGTACAGGGTGTGCGAGATGTCACTTTCTCCTTCTGGACGCCCGTGGGGCAGCGGGGGACCACGACGCTGCTGGTTGGGGACCTGGGGTCGACGGACGCCGCCGACCCCAGGAGATCCCGTGGAACATCGTGGACGAGGGATTCTTCGAGGTGCTGGGTGTGCCGTTGTTGCACGGCAGGGTGTTCGACGACAGAGACGGTCCAGACGACCCCTTCCGCGCCGTTGTCACGGAAGCGTTCGCGTCAGGCCTCTTCGGCCGTTCGGACATCGTAGGAGAGTCATACCGATCGGAGGGCGCTCCGGACGAGCCAGTCGAGATCATCGGCGTGGTTGGCAACGTGAAGGTGCGGTCTCTCGATGAAGAGCCGCGCGCAGCCGTGTTCTGGTCCCGCACGCAGTCACTGCCCGCGTCGGCCTACGCTCTCGTTCGGACGGAATCAGGGGTGGCGGCCTCGCTTGGCCCGCTGCGTGAGGCGATCAACGCGGTTGATGCGCGGATCCCGATTCTGGGGATGAACACGATGGAGGCGCATCTGGGAGAGACCCTGGCCCAACAGAGGCTGACCAGCTCAATCCTCTTGATCGTGGGCGCCTTCGCGCTCGGACTCGCCATGCTCGGCGTCTACGCCGTCGTTTCCTTCGGCGTGACCCAGCGCGTGACCGAGGTGGGGATTCGCATGGCGCTCGGCGCCGAAGGTCGGTCGGTCTTGTGGATGTTCCTGCGCGAATCCGCCGCCGTGATCGGGCTGGGGACGGTGGTGGGCGCGGTATTGGCCTGGCCGCTCGCCGGGTTGATCGGTGCGATCTTCACGGGAGCCGAGGGGGTCCCCTTCAGTGTGTTGATGGTGTGCGTGGGGACCCTCGCGCTTGCGGCGCTTGGAGCGACGATTGTGCCGGCACGTCGGGCGGCCACGCTCGACCCGATGAGGGCTCTGCGGCAGGAGTGAAGACGCCGCAGGGTGTTCCTGAATCCGGAGGGCCGACCACGGCTATCCCGAAACCGTAGGGCCGATCATGGCCATCTTGAGTCCGCGGGCTCGACCGTGGTTATCCTCTCGGGACTGGCTCGGCCATGGAATCCCACCCGTACGCGGCCTGAACCCTTCGGGCGATCTCGTTGGTCAACGCGCCCCCCTGTTGCCCGTTGGTCATGACGACGAACCCGTATCCCTTGACCTTGTGCGCCAACAGGGTGCATCGAAAGCCCCAGTTCCCCCCGCCATGGCTGAAATACCAGCCCTCGCCGATCCGAGACACGGCGAAGCCGACGGCGTAGCTGCCGACGCCCACCGGGCTGAGCATCTCCTGAACCGTGGTCCGCGAAAGGACACGGTTCGACTCACCCACCGCCGACTTCTGGACCTCGATGGCGAATCGCGCGAGGTCGGTGGGCGTGGTCCATAGTCCGGCGGCGGCCTGCTCGGGATACACGTGCCACTTGGGGCCCATCGACCTTCCGTTGCCGTCATGCGCGCGCGCTGCGTTGCGATCGTTCTCGGGGGTGATGGGCTGTGCGAATGAGCTATTCGCCATCCCGATGGGCTCCAGAACATCGTCACGCATGATGTCGGTGAAGTCCCGCCCACGAGCGTCCGCAATCGCGAGCTGCATCACCGTGACTCCTCCCCCCGAGTACTCCATGAACGTCATCGGAGGACGCTCCATGAAGACCGGACCCACGTTGGAAAGCTCGTGGCCGTCGAGAATCTGGACCGTGGTGGGCAGCGGGTCCGTCGGGGCGTAGCCCGGGAACCCGAAGCCGTCACCCAAACCCGACACATGGCTCATGAGCGAGCGCGGGGTCACGGGTCGGTCATGGGTGAACTCGCCGCCGTCCAATTCCCACGACTCCAGGACGTCGTTGATGTCGTCATCGAGAGAAAAGAGTCGGTCTTGAACGGCCTTGAGCGCGGCCATCGCGGTCACGGGCTTACTGATCGACGCCGCCTGGAACATCGTTTCGGTATCGACCATGGCGCCGGTTTCGACGTCCGCGACCCCGTAGCCCTTCGCCCAGTGGATCTCGAACTCGCGGATCACCGCTACGCTCACGCCCGGGACGCCGTATTCGTCCATGAGGTCTAGTCCCCCAGGGGCCCGCCATCCGGGCCCTGGACGCCCTCGATGGCCGACATGTAGTACGCGGCGTCCTGTCCGGATCGAAGGACGGAGCTCTGACCGCCCTGCACGCCGGCATCAGCGGAGCACGCGAGGGCGGGCAGGACGGCGAGTAGCGTGACCAGCGCGACCAGCGTCTTGTTGTGCGGATGGATTCTCATGGCTCGACTTCTTTCGCGGGTGCTCAAGGGATCCAGCATGCTCCCCCTCGGGTGGGTTCGCAACGGTATGGCCCAGTACGTATTGGGGCCGCCTGGAGTTGCGAGGATCTCTCGCGGCTGCGAAAACCCTCCGCACCACTCGGCGTCCCCCCGCGGGGCGCCCTAGTTCAGAGAGGAGCTCAGCACTGGACCCGTTCGAAGCCTTGGTTGCGATAATCGCCATCGTCACCACCGGCGGTGTAGTGAGCCGGATCGTCTCCGTCATCGGCAAAGCCTTGAGCCGTCGTGCAGCGCCGCGCGAACTGCCAGGAGATTCGCCTCAGGTCGTGAGTGGCGAGCAGGAGAGCACTCGCGACGCCATCGCGCAGCTGAGCGGCCGCCTCGAGCGCCTGGAGGAGGAGCGGGACTTCTACAAGGATCTGCTCGATTCGCCCGCTATGCGTCGCGAGATTCGCTCGTCACACTCGGAGCCCGAAGCGGAAAAGGACGATTCCGACGCCGCCGGGGGTTCCTGAGCTTGGGACGGGGTTGAAATGTCCGTGCTTGGAAAAGCACGGCTCAGTGGCGCAAGGACATGAGGGTGCTCTTGATTTCTGGTAGCTCAGCCCCGCTATTCAGGACCGAGAAGCGAGGCAGAGACAACGAACCAGCAGAGACAAAAGAGCGGGCAGAGACGGAGAACGAGCAGCGACCAAGAAGCGACAAAGACCGAGAAGCGTAGAGACAGAGTAGGACCGAGGAAGAGCAGAGACAGAGAAGAGCAGAGACAGAGAGAAGGAGTAGTCGGCATATGAGCATGAGCTCTACAGATCAAAGAACATCGCCCGCACCACGTGTGCTGCGACTCGGCGTGCTATTGGCCGCCCTGACATTCGCGGCGCTCGTGAGCCCGCGAGCCGTCGACGGGCAGGCGAGCCCCCGACCCGGGCAACAGGTTGTCCTCGTCACGGGCTCGACGAGCGGACTCGGGCGCGAGGTGGCGCGCAGACTCGGAGCATTGGGCCACTTCGTCATCGTCCACGGCCGGAACCGTGAGCGGGGGATGGCGGTCGTCGATGCGATCCAGAGTGAGGGGATCGGGAACGCACGATTCTACGCGGCGGACCTCTCGTCGTTCGACCAGGTCAGGGAATTAGGTGAGACGATCCTGCGCGACTACGACCGGCTCGATGTGCTCGTCAACAACGCCGGCTTCGGAAGGGCACCCGACGAGCGCATGATCTCGGAGGACGGGCATGAGCTGCGCTTCCAGGTGAACCACCTATCGCACTTCCTCCTCACCCGGATGTTCTTGCCTCGACTCCGCGAGAACGCCCCTTCACGCATCGTCAACGTGTCGTCGGGTGCTCAGCAGCCGATCGACTTCGACGACGTGATGATCGAGAAGAACTTCAGCGGTGGGCGCGCCTACGCCCAGAGCAAGCTCGCCCAGATCATGTTCACCATCGACCTGGCCGAGGAGCTGAAAGGGACGGGCGTGGTCGTGAACGCGCTGCATCCGGCGACCTATATGGACACGGGGATGGTGAGGAGGGCGGGGCTCAGGCCGAGAGCCACCGTCGGCGAAGGGGCCGAGGCGGTGATGCAGCTGATCACCGAACCCGATATCGGCAGTGGCGGCTACTTCAACGGGCTGCGGCCCTCGCGCGCGAACGACCAGGCGTATGACGAGGAGGCTCGCGGCAAGCTTCGCAGGCTGAGTGAGGAGCTGACCGGGGCGCCCTGATCCCCGGGGCGCTTTGATTCCCGGGGCGCTCTGGTTCCCGGGACGCTCTGATCCCCCGGCGTGCTCTGATCCTATCCCCTGATCCGGAGGACGGGCGTCCGCTATACCAATGTGGCGCGCCACGCCTCCAGCACCTCGAGCTCTCGCTCCCGGCTCCACCCGAAGCGGCGATTCGCACGCTGCTCCGCCGGACGCGTCCTGTCCCACTCCAGCGTGTCTCGAGCCGTGGCTGCCACGGACCGATACGTCAGGCCGGCGTCGAGCGCCGTCTGAACCGTCACGAACATCAGGGCGTCACCCGGAATCCAAGCGGGAAGGTCGCTCCAAGGCGCGACTCCTTGGCCCTCTAGGAAATCCTCGGGAACCCAGGTGAGCTCGAACGCACGCGACGCGACGGTGCCGATCTGCTCGAGCATCTCTCCCATCGAAAGGCGGTCGCCTGGCCCGGTCCCGTGGAAGATGCCGGTCGTGCCGTTCTCGGCGAGCCGCACGATCCACTCCGTGAGGTCGCGCTGGTCGATGAACTGGTTGGCGTGCAGTGGATTGCCGGGTGCGAGTATCTCGCCCCCCCCGTCGATCCTCAGCGGCCAGTACGTGAAACGGTCCGTCAGGTCCCCGGGCCCGGCGATCAAGCCTGGGCGGACGACCGTCGCGCTTCCGGCGAACGCCGCGTGCACGATGTCTTCGCTGAGCGTCTTCATCAGACCGTAGGGGGCGTCGTCCCCGTCGTCCCACCCTTCCGGGGGCGCGAGGCGCTGGTACGCCTCGTCGACGATGGGCTCCATGAGGATCCGATCCTTGTACGCCCACCCGAAGCCCTCGATGTCATACGCCGAGATCGACGAGACGAAGATGTACTGCTCAGCCGCGTCCTTGAGGAGCTCGGTGCTCTTCTGCACCCATCGGTAGTCCTGGGCGTTGTTGTCGAGGATGACGTCCCAGGTACGCCCCTCGAGCGCGGTGTGGTCGTCGTTGCGATCCCCGATGAGGTGCTCGACCCCCTCCGGCAGATCGGTCTCCGAGCGGCCGCGTGTGAAGATGCTCACCTCGTGACCACGCTCTGCTGCGTACCGAACCATATGGGGGCCGATGAATCCGGTCCCGCCGAGGATCAAGAGACGCTTCGACTGGGGGGCACCAGACATGCTGGTGTCGTCGGCGTTTGGGTCGGCACCTGGATCGGCGGTGCATGCGGCTGTTCCTGCCAACGCGAGACCGGCGCCGACCGCTCCCGTGGCTTTGAGGAAGTCTCTGCGGGTCGGGATCATGGTTGTTGCCTCGCCCTACAGGCTAAAATGATGTCGGGCTCACGTCACATCATACGGCGCCCGTCCTCGGCCGCACGGCCGAAACGGAAAAGTACCGACGTTTCGCCGGTTACGTGAGGGGCAGGAACATGGTGATCAACATGATGTCACTGGCCTTCGCCCCGCTACTCCGCTCGGAGGGCATCGGACGGGTCCACGTTGATGGCCTTGAGGGTGGGCACCAGAGCCGCCCCGACCGCCGTGAGAGTCAGAGCCAGCACTACAGAGCCGTAAACCAACGGGTCCCACATCACGATCCCGACCATTGCCGCGGACATGGGCCTCGCCAGAGCCGTGCCGAGGGCGAGCCCCACCACCAGTCCCAGGGCGAGTTGACGAAGGACCCTCCCATAGACGAGCCGCACGATGCTCCCCCGGTCGGCCCCTATGGCCATGCGCACCCCCGTCTCCCTCAGACGGCTGGAGACGGAGAAGTCGATCACGCCGTACAACCCCACGCTGGTGAGGAACAGCGCTACCACGCTGAAGAACGACGACAGAGTGCCGAAGATCCTTCGGATGAAGTTGGCCTCTTCGAGGGCCGACTCCATCGTCTCCACGAAACCCAGGGGAATATCGGGATCCACCCCTGTGACGGCTTGCCGGAGCCGCGTTGCGAGCACGGACCGCCATGCTCATTCTGCTGGGGTGAGCCAGAGCGAGGGGGAGGTATATCAACTCCTGGATCTGCTCCTCGGTGCCGAACCTTCCCATGCCTTGGTACGTCTCGGGAACCACGCCGACGATCCGCATCCAGGGATTGGCTTCATTCGGGTTCGCACCCAGGCGGATCCGCCGTCCCAGCGCGCTTGCTCCACCCATGTGGCGCTCGACGAATCCTCGACTCACGATCGCCACCGGCTCACCGCCCATCTCCGACTCGGAAGGGAGAAAGTCCCGGCCCTCCGCGGTCGCAATCCCGAAGGTCTCGAAGAAGCCGTGGCTGATGACGGCACCTCCCGCGCGCGGCACATCGTCCGGGAGGGGGTAGGTGGCCCCCTCGACCTGAACCCGCCAGCGGGCCTGACCTGTGCCAGGAAGATGCGAAGTGAGAGCCGTAGCGGTCGTGGCTGCATCCGAGCGGATGGCCGCCAACACGTCGTGATAAAAACGATTCCGGGCATCTCGCTCGGGGTAATCCGTGGCGAAAAGGGCTAGCCGGGAGGTCATGATCGACTCCACCCTGAAGCCGGGATAGATTCGGTTCAGCGTCATCACGGAGCGGGCCACCAGCCCGGCCCCGATCATCAAGGCACACGACAGGGCCAGCTCGGCCACCACGAGTCCGGAGCCGAACCGTCCCATCCGCAGGCTCGAAGATCCCCGACTTTCGTCTCTCAGGACGATCTCGACGCCCGTGCCCGAGGCACGGATGGCGGGCAGGGCCCCGGCGAGCAGACCGGCCACGACCGTGACGGTGGCCGTGAAGATCAGGACGGAGGGGTCGAGAGAGTAGTCCACCCAGTATGGGGCCTGAATATCCGCCACGTGGACGGTGAACCACTGGAGGGCCAGGTAGTTGAAGAGGAGTCCGAGGAATCCTCCCGCGATCCCGATCACCAGGGCCTCGGCGAGGAGCTGACGGATCACGCGCAGACGGCTCGCTCCAAGGGCGGTGCGAATGGCGACTTCCCGCTCTCGGGCGGTGGCCCGGGCCAGCAGGAGGTTGGCTACGTTCGCGCACGCGACCAGCAGCACGCCCGCTACCATGAGCAGCATCAGGTCGGCTATCACCCGCGCTACCGGCGGAAGGGCACCCTCGGCGTAGGGCACGGCGTGAGCGCTGATTTTCTCGTTCAATTCGGGGAACTCCGACTCCAGCCGGCTCATGATGGCCCTCAGCTCGGCGTTGGCCGCGCCACGGGAGACGCCCTCCCCGAGGTAGCCCCATACCGACAGAATACTGCCCCCTGCGCGGGGGAGCGTGGCCGGATCGTATCGGAGCGGAGTCCAGGCGTGTTCCACGATAGTAAAGCCGAAGCCCTCGGGCATGACGCCGATGATGATGGAGGGCTCGCCGTTCACACGAACGCCGCGTCCCAGGACGTTCCGGTCCGCTGCGAACCGGTTGTTCCAGGTGTCGAAGCCCAACAGAAGGATGTTGGGGGCGCCGGGCAGATCGTCCCCCTCTTGGAAGGAGCGCCCCAGAATGGGGGACACGGCAAGACCTTCGAAGGCGTTGGCGGTCACGAAGCCGCCCAACAGGCTCTGAGGTGGCTCGTCGTCCCCGGCGAGGTTCAGCGTCCCGGAATAGCCGGCAGCCAAGCTGCTGAAGACCGTCTGTCGATCCCTAATATCGAGGTAGTTATGGAACTAAAGTCCGTCCTGGCTTCCCGCTGGGGTGTCTCGTAGGATCCGGATGAGCCGACCCGGGTTCTCCACGGGAAGATTAGAGATTCCGTAGGTGGCGGTGTAGATGAAGGAGGTCGAGCCGACTCCCAGGCCGATCGTGAGGACGGCACCCAGAGACAGCATGGGAGTCCGGATCAGCATCCTAAACCCGAAGCTCAAGTACTTTATGATGCCGCTCATTGGTCACCCCGGCGGGAG
>Ga0066376_10005842_pt1 | contig 10303 bp, 12 predicted proteins | sample Knorr_S15_td_Bot_FD_77009 | JGI IMG/M metagenome (GOLD analysis project Ga0066376, IMG submission 77009) | Marine microbial communities from Southern Atlantic Ocean transect - Knorr_S15_td_Bottom_ad_5009_LV_A | ecosystem: Environmental > Aquatic > Marine > Oceanic | place: Southern Atlantic... | reverse complement strand
TATTAGTAGTACTTCACCGCTTACGCGATCATGGTAATACCATTGTTGTTATTGAGCATAACCTTGATGTGATTAAAACTGCTGACTGGATTGTCGATTTAGGCCCAGAAGGTGGTTCAGGCGGTGGTGAAATTTTAATTTCTGGTACACCTGAAGACGTCGCCGATTGTGAGCGCTCACACACGGGAAGATACCTAAAACCATTACTATAAAAAGGACATTGCGTGCGTAGGTATTTAAAAATTGCAAAATGGCGCGCTAATAAACAGTTTCAACAACAGCAACGTAGCTGGCAGCCTCATAAAACAAGGCTGGTTGAACGATTACAAGCCATTTGGTTTAACTTAAGTACCGCACAAAAGCTCTACCTTTTAGCATTAAGCAGCCTGATTGTTCTGCAATCGGGCTGGCTAAGTGCCACCATCACTATCATTGCGCTTGTTATTGAGTTTTGGCCCAAGTTTAACCAGCTTTGGCACTCTCTTGCTGGCAAAGCACTGATTTTAATCTTCTATGCCAGTATCGCTAATTTTGTCTTGGCCGGTGCGAGCGGCATAGTTAATGATGTGACTCATGTCTCTTCCAGTCATTTTAACTACACACATAACTTTGCCACCCTGTTGTATTTACCACCCTGGGCAATGGGAATAACCCTAGGTACTTTATTGTTATTTCAACTTTTTTTGCCTTTCTACATATTTATCTTGTTGCTGATAAAGCCATTCGGCTCTGAGCGAGTTAAATTTATTAGTCAAAGCTATTCGCCGCTGTTAACCGCTATTGTGCGCTTTGTTTTAGCGTCAGTGGTCTTTATTAACCTGATTTCGTTTCTTGATGATAAGCCCCCTGAAGAAGTGCTCGACAACATGGTCAGTACCTTTCTCGATAGCAAAGTCATTGCCAAAGAATCCGGTGAAGAGCAGCAAAAAGCGGTCGAAGAACTCGGTGAAAAGCTCGAGCAACAACTGCCTGAAAATAAAGAAAGCTCAGCTCCAAGCCAAGACGTAGATATAAAAGGTGACAGCGAAACCGCCGAAAACCTTCGCCAGTTTTTAGATACCAAAGGTTACTTTGAACGCAGCAAACGTTTAATTGCGATGTTTGCTTACAGCTTTGAAGCCGATAGTTATTCACGCTGTTTAAAAGCAGAAAACAGTAAAGCCGTTGAGCTGAATGATTACGAAATAGTACAAGTAACCCCTGATCACAATGCCGAATATGGCTATCGATTTGAAGTGATTGCGTGTGACTCACCTGGTGTCACTCCAGTAGCAAAGTAACGCAGCAATCAATACTACTCGCTTGGCTTACTGCGCTTTTCTCTGATGAAATGAAATATGGAAAGCCCAATAAAGCCAAAGCAAACTAAGGCGATTACTAAGTTGGGTATAAAAATAAGCAGCATTGTTGCATCATAGCCGACCTTTGCGAAAGCTGCGCAAAGGCTACCAATAATAAGTTCAGTTAAAATTAGTTCCCATTCTAATGAGCTATTCGCTGCCACTGTTTTAGTCGCATAATGTTTTACTTTAAAGCCCATACCAAAACCTACCAGTTCCTATTTTGATACACCTACACAAGCATCAAAATACACAGCCTCAAAATAATAGGCTTTAAAACCTTATTTCACTCCGTAAGAATTAGACATAAAACACTGAAATAAAACAAATTAAAATTTTAAAACCTTATAAATAAATCGCTTAGAACTAGATAAGCGACTCTATGTAAATTCCTCGCTATTGTAGTTTCCATCAACGGGCTACCAACCAATTTTGCTTCGCTGATAAAACTAATCAACCAATGAAAGGAATTAAATTATGACTAACTCAGTTTTAAAAATGATGTCACTTTTAGCTGTCACTGCAATCATTATTACATCGCCTAATACCTTACTTAATACGCAAGGTGCTCAAAAACTAAATCAGCAATTAGAGACTTCTATCGAAGCGTCTATTGAGCAAATGAACAATAAAATTGATTTGCAAATTGAGCAACAACTCAATAAGTAATCGTTGGCTTGCTCAGAGTGCTGAGCAAGCTTCTTTCAATTAACAGGCGTAAATAATGAAAACACTGACTCGACACTTTCTCATCTCATCAGTTGCTGCATCTGGCTTATTAACAAGTGGGTTTGGCGCTGCTAAAAGTGCTGTTTGGCAGGTAAGTAAAGGCGATGACTATATTTACATTGCAGGTTCAATTCATATTTTGCCTCCAAAAGAGCTACCACTCCCAGTAGAATTTAATCAGGCTTATAAACAGGTAGATACCTTAGTGCTTGAAGCCGATGTACCTGCACCAAGCGATAGTTCGGCACAGCTCACAATGCTAAAAACGCTTAGCTACCAAGCAGGTGAAACATTAAGTAGCAAGCTAACAGCAAAAGTGAAGCAGCAGTTAGAAGAGCAGCTAAACCGTTACGGTATGAAACTGAGTGAGTTCGATAGCTTTCGCCCATTTTTGGTAAGTTTGTTAATGACGTCATTAGAATTACAAAAGCAATCACTACTAGGTGAAGGTGTCGACAGCTACCTAACTAAATTAGCAAAACAAGATGATAAAGAGTTGGCTTTCCTTGAAACCTTAGCGTTTCAATTACACCTATTTAAGCAATTAGGTAGCCAAGACGAAAGTGCCTTTATTGAATCACAATTAGCGCAAATATCTCACTATCAGCATCATTATGCTGCCCTGCTTGATGCATGGCGAAATGGCGATATGCAGGAAATGAATAAACTCACTATTATGCCGCTCAAAGAGCATGATCTACTCACCTATAACATGCTAATTAAGCAGCGTAATTTAACCTGGCTTAGCAAGATAGAGCGCTATTTTACTAATCACCAAAAAGAGCTGGTGCTTGTTGGCGCAGCCCACTTGGCCGGTGACGATAGCTTGTTAGGCTTACTAAAAAATAAAGGCTATGCAATTAAACAGTTGAACACAGATGAGGAATAAGAAAATGGAAAAAACAGACAAAACCGCTGCTGCACTTATCTGTTTGTTTACAGTATTAATCGTGCTTAGTTTTTAATAGCTAAAAAAATACCGCTTTATAGCGGTATTTTTATTTCAATTATTTGCTGAAAGCTTACGGGCGAGGGATAAAACCTACCGCATCGTACACAGCTTTTAATGTTTTCTCAGCGCGAATACTCGCCTTTTCAGCACCTGATTTCATGATGCTATCAAGCAATGATTGATCTTCACGAATCTCTTTAAAGCGCGCTTGGATTGGCTCAATCATATTAACAACCGCTGCTGCGGTGTCTTTTTTCAGGTGACCATACATTTTGTCTTCATATTCAGGTACTAAGTCTTCAATTGAGCGCTTAGTTGCAACTGATAATAAAGTAAGTAGGTTAGATACACCTGGTTTTTCATCACGATCAAAGTAGATACGCGCTTGCTCGTCTGAATCGGTTACTGCTTTTTTCAGTTTCTTTTCAATCTTCTTCGGCTCATCCAATAACATGATGTAACCGTTTGGATTTTCATCTGACTTAGACATTTTCTTCAGCGGATCTTGTAAGCTCATTACACGTGCGCCAAACTCAGGAATGTACGGCTCAGGTAGTTTGAACACGTCACCGTATAGGTTGTTAAAACGTGTTGCGATATCACGTGTTAATTCAAGATGTTGCTTTTGATCTTCACCCACTGGCACTTGATCTGCTTGATATAACAAGATATCAGCTGCTTGCAGCACTGGGTAAGAGAATAAACCCACATTCACGTTATTCGCATGCTTAGATGACTTATCTTTGAACTGCGTCATACGATTAAGCTCACCCATTTGCGCGTAACAGTTTAATACCCAGCTTAGCTGTGCATGTTCTGGTACTTGAGATTGTACAAATAACGCCGCTTTCTCTGGATCGATACCACATGCAGCATATAGCGCAATACCGTCAAGAACGCGCGAACGTAATTGCTCTGGATCTTGGCGTACCGTAATGGCATGTAAATCAACTAACATAAAGAAACTTTCGTGGTCTTCCTGTAGCTTAAGCCACTGGTTAATAGCGCCAACATAGTTGCCTATTGTCATACCACCGGTTGGCTGAATGCCACTTAACACTACTGGTTTACTCATGATGTTCCTTTATATTTTTTACTAAACTAAAAAGACGAAATTAAAATGCACTTACCTTTGGGTAAGAACGGGTATTATATCTAAGAAATTCTCGCAGAGGTACTCTGGATTGAAATCAGCGAGGTTTTCACCTTGGTTATAGCCATAACCAAGCGCGACAACGTCAACATTTGCAGCTTTTGCTGCCAAAATATCACTTTTTGAATCGCCAATCATAACCGCTTTTTCAGGGCTAACATCTAATTGCTGACAAGCAAAGTGCAATGGTTCTGGTGAAGGTTTCTTAGCCATATCATCGCCACAGACAATAAACTGAAAATGGCTGGTCAATGACAGTTTATCAAGTAACTTTTCGGTAAAACGGCGCGCCTTATTGGTGATCACCACTTTAGGAATACCAGCAAGTGCGGCAAGCCCTGTTTCTACATGCTGATAAAGCGCACTATAGTCACCTACAACTTGGTCATAGTGCTGATAAAATAACTTAATTGCACGCTCAGCAAGGGCTTCATCTAAATGCTCACTAACTTGCATATCGCCACTCAAACCTCGTTTAACAAGTGTTTCTATACCATTACCGACCCAGCTTTCGACTAGCTTCTGCGTAACAACCGGAAACGCTAAGTCAGTAAGAGTCAGGTTCATCGCAATATATAAATCATAAACACTGTCGACTAGGGTGCCGTCTAAATCAAAAAATGCTGCATCGTATTTCATGATTCAACCTTTGCCAGTTCGCTACGCATCGCATCGATAACGGCTTTGTAATCTGGTTGATTGAAAATTGCAGAGCCAGCAACAAACATATCAGCGCCCGCTTCTGCAATTTCAGCAATGTTATTAACACCAACACCACCGTCAACCTCTAGTCGAATATTACGACCTGAATCATCAATAATTTTACGCGCTTGGCGAAGCTTTTCGAGCGTATGCGGAATAAAACTTTGACCACCAAAACCAGGGTTAACCGACATTAATAGCACCACATCAACTTTATCGAGCACATGCTCAAGGTAGCTAAGGCTGGTCGCAGGATTAAATACAAGCCCTGCTTGGCAACCGCTGTCTTTTATAAGCTGTAAGGTACGGTCAATATGCTCACTTGCTTCAGGGTGAAAGCTAATAATAGAAGCGCCCGCTTCAGCGAAGTCGGGAATTAGGCGATCGACAGGTTTCACCATAAGATGCACATCAATCGGTGCTGTGACACCGTAATCGCGCAGTGCCTTACAAATCATCGGGCCAAAAGTTAGGTTTGGCACATAATGGTTATCCATTACATCAAAATGTACAACGTCTGCCCCACTTGCTAATACACGATCAACATCTTCACCTAAACGGGCAAAGTCAGCTGATAAAATAGAAGGGGCTATTAAATACTTTTGTAATGTTTCCAACATGAGAGATTCCATCATAATTTGCGACTGCAAGAAGAGCGCATAATGTAACCCAATCGACAGCTGATTAAAACACCACAGCAGGTTGTTAGAATGCGATAGAGAGAAGCTAATCCTTTTAGCCTATTGAATTTAAGGTGAATTAATCAAAAGTTAAGCTAAAACTCTATTAATCAAGATGTAACAATACATGCATATGAAACAAAATATAAACATAAAATTTACTTTAAAGGGTTAATTTTATTAAATTTTTATTTAATTCAGCAGTAATTAAGTTTGTTATTTGAGCAATTGTTATGTATGCTTGTCTAAATAACACAAACAAGGGTTATTCTCATGCGTGCTTTTAAAATAGGGATCTTAATCGCGTCCGCACTTTCTGTTGCTGCGTTTGTATCTTTTTCATCGGCTGATGAAGACGACTTTTTAGCAGTGGCGTCTGGTTGCTCGTGCAACACAGTTAGCGCATCATCATCTTCTGCTCAATGTATGAAAGCAGAACAAGAAACAGGATGGTTTTCTTGGTTAACGGGTGATAGCCGCAGCGCTCAATTCCATTACCTTGATTTACTTGAACTATTAACAAGTAACGAAGAATCAAAGAAAGTTAGCGGTTTAGGTTCTAAGTTCTAAATCGCATGAACAAATTCATTAGTGCATTACAAAGTGTCTTCGCGGCATTTTTTGGTGTGCAATCAGAAGACAAGCGTCAAGCTGATTTCAAAGAGCATTCGCTCAGTACAATTATCGTCATTGCCCTCGTTTTATTCAGCCTGTTTGTAGCAGCGATTTATTTCACCGTTTCTTTGGTGCTAAATACATAGCCATTAGCTCATTCACTTTATTACGTGAACCTCCCTTCGGGCTAATCGTGCGTTTTACCTGAATTTCATCCAGTGATGCTTGGCTATAGATTTTACGAGTCCATACAGTATCGTGGTTAGAAATAAGCACCGGCGTGTTATTTTCGAATGCCGCTTGCTCAGCTAAATTAGCCAAGTTAGCTTGATCATCTAAATTGAAGCCGCCTTTAGCGTAGGAAGTAAATGATGCCGTTTTACTCAGCGGTACATAAGGTGGGTCGCAATACACTACTGCGTTTTCAGGAATAAGCTTAAACACCTCGTCATAACCTAAACAGGTAAAGGTTGCTTGCTGTGCTTTTTCAGCAAAGAAATGCATTTCTTTTTCAGGAAAGTACGGGCGCTTATATTTACCAAAAGGCACATTAAAAATACCTTTTAGATTGTAGCGACACAAACCGTTGTAGCCATGACGATTCATATATAAAAATAAAATCGCTCGCTCATACACATCGCTGCTCTGATTAAATTGAACACGATACTCGTAATAGGCTTCAGGATGGTTATTGAACTCTACAAACAATTTTTTTGCATCACTGATGAACTCATCAGGCGTGCGTTTAAGCTCAGTGTAAAGGTTGATCAGATCCGCATTGATATCGTTTAAAATATAATGCTTAAAATCCGTATTAAGGAATACAGAGCCAGCACCAACGAAAGGTTCAACTAAGGTGTCAGCATCCACACTCGCTTGCTTCAAGCGGGTATGAATATCTTCAACTAGGCTGTATTTTCCACCCGCCCATTTAAGGAAGGCTCTGGTCTTTTGCTGCATCTGCTCTTAACTTCAATTCGGTGTTGCGCGATTTTACACTAATCAGTTTTAATTTACTGATTTAGTGAAGCGATTTCTTGTTTAATTTTACTTATTTTTTTATAAAACGGCTGATTTTTACGCACATTATCAGAAAGTGTTGTTACGCCCTTCTTCGCGTCATTGAGTGTGCTATAACTGCCATAAGTGACAATCCACCACGGCTTACCGTTACGTAAACTTTGGTAAGTCTTTACCTGCCCTTGCAAGCCATTTTCTTTAATAAACTTATCGCTGATCTCTTGCTTAGTCACCGCAAGTAATTGGATTACAAAATTGTCATCTGGCTGAGTTAAATACCACGCGTTACCAACTAACGACTGCTGAGGTTCTGATTCAGTTATCTCGTCTGCAATTGGCTCAGCGTTACTCAGGATGGCTGTCGCTACTTCATCAGGCGTTGGCTGTTCAGTCTCTTCTGCTACTTGCTCTGCAGGTAATAGGCTATCAACAATCGCAGCGACATTATTGTTATGACTTTCTTTTTCACGGTTTTCTATTACAGAGTTATCAACCGGCCTATTAGCAGCTTGAGTCGTGTCGACAGCATCATGATTGGTAACTTGCTGCTCGGCTTGAGACTCATCTTGAGCGTGCTCCGAAGCTGGCTCTTTGCTTTCTACTGGACCATTAATTACCGCTTCCGCAGGTAATGCGGTTGCCACAGTGCTCGTTGTATCTTGCTGGTAGTGCGCTTTCCACCACTGGGTCATGTCTGCTTTATATAGAAAGCCAATAATAAGCAGCATGGTTGTGATTAAGAGCAAAATTAAATAAAGCAGTTTATAGCTTTTTTCGGGTGCGCGAATGTCTGCGGTTTGTTGTTCTGGTTGCCATGCAAGTAATAAGGCAGGATTACCATGCGCCTCTTGTAAGAAAGTGCGAAAAACAGGATCTTCTTCCAAAGGGAGGCTATCGAAAAACCAACGCATGAGCTGTTTACTTTCACTAATATTTAGCGCTTCAAGATGGATCTCGACCGCTTGACTAAACTGCCCGACCGATTGTGATGCAATCAATATATATAACGTGCTTGGGCTTTGCTTAGCAAGAATTTCTAATTGCTGAATTAATTCTTCCGATAAATGACGGCCTCCATCAATCACCCATAAACAATCACCACAAGGCTGTTGTTTATAGAGTTGATAGAAATTTTCAGACAAACTTAAAGCGTGATCAATCAGCGGGTTACTAAAGCTTTGTTCTAGCAGTTCAGTCATAAACTGCTGGTCAGTCATTTTTCCTGACAACTGAACAAACGCTTTATTAAAGTTGTGGTATTTATCAGTAATGAAGGTTTCTAATAAATAGCTTTTACCAAGACCTGACGGGCCAAGCAAGCAAATTAGATTTTGCCCATATTCAAACTGCAGAGCGATTCGATCAACTAGCGCAGCACGGCTAGGCAATATTTGCGATTGCATTAGCGCGCTATTAAATCACAAACCTGCTGATCAGTAACATCACTTACCAGCGCACATTGACCAAATTGGGTAGGAAGAATAAAGCGTATCGTGCCTTTCTTATTCTTCTTGTCTTTACGCATGTGCGTTAAAAATTGCTCGCTGGTCATTTCTGCTGGAATATCAACAGGTAAGTCATAATCTGCAATCAATTTAACGACGCGCTCAAGTTCAGCTGCGGTTAAATCACCACGGGTATGAGCTAGACGTGCTGCAAGTACCATACCTGCCGCAACAGCTTCGCCGTGTAACCAATTACCGTAACCCATTTGCGCTTCAATCGCATGACCAAAGGTGTGCCCTAGGTTTAGTAATGCGCGTAAACCTGCTTCTTTTTCATCTTGTGCAACAATTAAGGCCTTGATTTCACAACAACGGTAAATTACGTGCTGTAATGTTTGCTCGTCGAGTGATTTAAGGTTGGCAATATTTTGCTCAAGGTAAGCAAATAATTCTGTGTCGTAAATGAGGCCATACTTGATAACTTCAGCCATGCCCGCTGCGAATTCACGCTCTGGCAATGTATGAAGAGACTGTGTATCGATAAATACTGCTTGCGGCTGATAAAACGCACCAATCATGTTTTTACCAAGCGGATGGTTTACTGCCGTTTTACCACCTACTGATGAGTCAACTTGCGAGAGCAAGGTAGTTGGTACTTGAATAAAAGGCACGCCACGTTGATAACATGCAGCAACAAAACCTGTGAGGTCACCCACAACACCACCGCCTAATGCAATAAGGCACGTATCGCGACCACAGTTATGTTCAAGTAAGAACGCCGAAATCTTTTCAAACCACTCAAGTGATTTGTATTGCTCACCATCAGGGATAATAAAAGATAACGGGTTAAGATCAGCTAACGACGTCATTACATCATCAAGATATAAAGGTGCAATGGTGTCGTTAGTGATAATGATTGGTCGACAATCGCCGATGTGCTCACGCAGCCGACCAGTCTCTTTAAGAGCAGATTGACCAATATAAATAGGATAACTTCGCTCGTCCAAATTAACTGTTAATTCAAGCATAGCTAGTTTCCTTTTTATTATTGGTTTTTAAAAATCTAATTTCTCGATGATTTGATTAGCAACAACTTTCGCGCTTTGCTCATCAGTGCGGACAACAAAATCAGCAACTTCTTTGTATAACGGTTCGCGTTCTTCAGCTAAGCGCTCTAGTACATCACGCGGTGCTTCTTCTGTTTGCAATAATGGGCGACGCTTGTCGCGCTGTGTGCGTGCAACTTGCTTTTCGATTGGTGTCTCTAGGTATACAACAATACCACGAGCAGATAGCTTGTTACGTACTTCTTTACTGATCACAGAACCACCACCTGTTGCAAGAACAATACCTTGCATCTCAGTTAGGTCTGAAATTACAGTTTCTTCACGAAGTCGAAAGCCCTCTTCACCCTCAAGATCGAATACCCAAGCAATGTCTGCTCCAGTACGACGCTCGATCTCTTGATCTGAATCGAAAAATTCAAGGTGTAATTGGTCAGCAATGTGACGACCAATTGTGCTTTTGCCAGCCCCCATAGGGCCCACTAGAAATATATTACGTTTCTCAGCCATATCTTTTTAGTACAAACGAACTCTAAAATTTGAAATAAAACCCCGCCTAACGACCTGGCCCCAAAATTAAGGAGGGGATTATCTCAGTAATTG
>Ga0066376_10005841_pt1 | contig 10306 bp, 6 predicted proteins | sample Knorr_S15_td_Bot_FD_77009 | JGI IMG/M metagenome (GOLD analysis project Ga0066376, IMG submission 77009) | Marine microbial communities from Southern Atlantic Ocean transect - Knorr_S15_td_Bottom_ad_5009_LV_A | ecosystem: Environmental > Aquatic > Marine > Oceanic | place: Southern Atlantic... | reverse complement strand
TTCACCTTCACCTTCATCTTCATCTTCATCTTCATCTTCATCTTCATCTTCATCCCCATCCTCATCTACAATTTGTTCATTATTATAGTCATCATAATCTTCAATAATATAGTCAATTGTTTTATATTTTCCATCTAAAATTTTTATTTTTTTAATCAACTTTTGTAAATTATTAATATATTCTGTTTTATATTTAATTTGTCTTGTCATTTTTTCTTTTTCATCATCTTGCATATAAACTAAAATAATTTCTAATGATGATACATGATCTGTAGTATAATCAATCTGTTTTTTAATTTTATTAATATAATTTTCAATTGGTTTAGTAAGATTTTCATTTGTAAACGAAATATTAAATAACGTATTATAAAAATTTTGTTGCATAATAAATAATTTTGAATTTGAATGAATTGTTAAAAGTGTTTCTATTATAGTTTGTTTTTCTAAAACTAAATAAGTAAAAGTTTCCTTATCATTAGATGTTTGTAAATTGTTATAAAATTTTATTTCATCAGATGTTCCTAATAAAGTTATTCGATTATTAACTATCTTAAATAGATTATTTGTTAAATATTTATCAAAGAGTTGAATATATCGTTCAATATAATTTTTAATTGGTAAAATATATTTGATAGATGAAATCCATTTATCAAAATTTTGTTCATACCGTGTAATATATTCAGAATCAGTTAATGATATATTGTGTTTCATATTATTTGAATTAAAAATATCAAAAGAATAGATATTCTTTTGATCTTCATTACCGAAATAATGTAAAACATTTTCAAATAAATTTGAAAAATGTGCTATAAAAATAGTACGATTTTTACTCATCATTATATTCCATTCAATATTTTGTGGATTTTTCTTATTTTCATTGAATAATAATTTTTTTATTAATTTATCATCAATTGTTTTTATAAAAGTAGTTATATTGGTATTTTTGTTAATATAGTTTTCCTGTAATTTTTTGTAGTGATCCAATTTACAATTTTTCATCAGTTCATCATAATATATTTTTATTTCTTTTTTTTCTAATTTATTGGTTAAAGCTGATTGTTTAATAAACGCTTTGTCATATTCTATATTACTAATAACATTTGCTACTTCACTTTTTGTATCTAAAATATGTTTATTTGTATAATCTAATTGTTCTTTTATTATTTTTTCAGTAAAATTACTGAAATAATTTGAAGATAATATTTTGTCAATATCTTGATAATAGTCGGAATAGTTTTTTAAAATATTTCTAATATTTGCAAATTCTTTGTAATATGCCATCTGTACAATATATTTATTTTCATGATTATCATCATCTTCTATATTTGTAATATTTTTTTTAACAAAATACTCAAGAATATTATTACATATATATGCATAAGTTTCATGTCCAATTTTATAATTATCGTTCAAAATGATGCCAATTGGTAGTAAATTATTAGTTGTTTCTCTTTGTTTTTTATATGCTAAGATATTTCTACACTTGTTTAAATAAATTAATAACACATTATATGAAATATGTAATTTTTTTGTATCTTCATTATAATAATTAACATTATCAATATTTACGATGGGAATCTTATACTGTGTGCAGGTTTTTTGACATTTTATTATACCATTATAATAATTTAAATTTATTCTATCAAATAGTCGTTTTATTGGCAAACTATTAACTGATATTATTTCGTTTAATAAATTTTTGTCACTTTCTGGTATTTTATTTAAATAATTTAAAAAATTTGTCAAATATTTTACTTCATTGTTTTTTTTATTGTAAGAATAGTATTGAATATTTGATAATATATCCTTTTCTTCATTCAAAAATTTGATATATTTTTCTGTGTTGTGAATTAAAGTGTTTAAATGTTTAGTATTGAGTTGAAATATTTCTGTTTGTTTTCTCAAAAAGTCAAATAATTTAACAAAGTGTGGAAAATGAATATCTGGATTTACATCATATTTAACACTAGTATCACTTTTAATCAAATCTTTCCATATTTGCTCTGCATTAGTAGTTTCATTTGATAATATACTAATATCGTTTGGTTTTAAAATTGTTATATCAAAATTATTATCATTATAATTTATTTCAGTGGAAAAATTTGTTATTGTTTTTGAAATTTCATTTTCAATATTATCTCTTTGGTTATTGATATACATTTTCTTATCTTGGTCGTCAAGTTTATAAAATGTTTTTACAATTGACAAATTATTTTTAATATTTTGAATATTATAAAATTCAAAAATTTTATTGTAATCAGATAATTTAATAAGTATTTTAGAAAACGTTGCTTGTATTGTTTTGGGAAATTCGGATTTAATAAAGCGAAGATTTTTTTCATTATATCGTATATCATCGTATAGTATATTGTAATACTGCGTTTGAATGTATTCTGAAGCAATAAATTGTATAAATTTATTTTTTAAAATATGATCTCGTAAAATAAGATTAATACCCTTTTTTTTCTTTTCTTGTTTATTTTCTACAAAGAATTTTCGAATTAGTTGCAGATATGTTTTTCTTTTAAAATTATTTATATTAATTAATTCCACACTTTCATTGAATAAATTACTATTATCAAATATTATGTATAATTGTGTTTTTAAATGGGTATCAGATTCTAATTGTATTTGTTCTTGAAATTCCATATTATTTTGATAATTCGTAAAAAATTCTGTTATGATGGAAGTTAAAATAACTTTTGTAGAATTACTAAAATTTTCAATACTTATGAAATCCATTTAATCTATATAAGATATAATACATAATTTATCTTATAAAGATTAAAATAACTTTTTTTATATATAGTACATCTATATATATATAAATGATTAGTTTTTTAAAATCTTTGAAATTACCATTTAATCAAAAGATAGTTCAATGTTTAAGTATAATAGTAATCGTATTATTAGTTCTATATTTTACAGGATTTATCAACACAGATAAACTCCCATTCGAAACATATGAAGAAGCAGAAGATGAATATCCAGAAAGCGAATATCAAACAGAAGAAAATGAAACGGAAAGTCAACCAGAAAGTCAACCAGAAAGTGAGCCAGAAAGTGAGCCAGAAAGTGAGCCAAAAACTGCTACTAAAATTACAAATGCTATTGGAGCATTAATTAAAGGTATTTTTTAATTTAATTAAAAAATAATTTTTTCTTAATTATAGTATATAATAACTCAATGTTTGCCTTTTTAGAATCAATCAAACTTCCATTTAACAAAAAAATGATCACATGTTTAACAATTCTCGCAATTGTTCTCATTATTCTTTATTTCACTGGATTTATCAATAAAGAAAAACTTCCATTTGAAACTTATGAAGATATCCCAGAAGAAAACACCATTGCTAAAAAATTCAAAGACATCATAAATGTTTTTGCTTAATTAATTAAATTAATCAAATTAATTTTTTTTTAATATTTATTTTTATCTCTATTATAAGTATAAAAATAAATGTTTGCCTTTTTAAATAAAATCAAGATTCCAAAAACAACACTTACTTGTTTACTTATTGTCGCAATTGTACTTGTAATTCTTTATTTCACTGGATTTATTAATAAAGATAAACTTCCATTCGAACATTACGAAGAAGCTGAAGAGAAAGATATAGCATCCCAGATTAAAAATGTATGGGACATAGCTACTTCTTAAAAAATTTAAATTTCAAATATATTATTTCTTTATTATATATATATAAAGCCTAGTATGTTTAGTTTTTTAAATAAAATAAATATTCCAAAAAAAATATTAACATGTCTCATTATTTTAGTAATTGTTCTTGTAATTCTTTATTTTACAGGATTTATTAACAAAAATAAATTACCAATGCCATTTGAGCATTATAATAATTCAGAAGAAGCTACAGGATTAGATGATTTTACAGATACTTTAAATTTAAAAATATAAGTTCATTATAAATACTAATTTAGTAATAAGTTTTATAAAATTAATACTAAATTATATAATTGTATAATTGTATATATCTATTATATAGGTATAAAAATTTCGATTAGTTTAAATCAATTTCTCTATATTGTTGATTTAAATATTGTTTTCGAAGTTCTTTTTGGCGAAACCGATTCATTTTTCTATTTGATGCGATTATTTCTGTATCATCAATTTGTTTTTTTTCTATTATTTTTTGTTTTTCTTTCAAAGTTTTCCATTCATTTGATTTAGTTTTAGATCTTAATTGTTCTAAATATTTTTGATGATGTTCTTTTTCTTGTATTCTTTTCTGCATATCATTTATTTTTCTTGCATCCCTTCTTCTTTTTCTTTCTTCTCTTTCTAATTCTTTTTTAAAACGATGTTCTTTTATTTTTTTTTCTGCATAAAATATATCGTCTGATTGATGACATAAATCAATATTTTTTATATTTTCTGTTTCTGAATCTTCTGGATATTTAAATAAAACTTTATTAATAATTTTAAATTTAAGTTGTGTTTTGGATAAGAGTTTCCAAAGTTGAATATCTTTAGTTATATTATCACTTTTTTCAAACATATGATTCCATACATTACGATTTAGACACATACAAGCATTTTCTATAAGATTAACATTATTATCAAAAAACCATCGTATATTAAGTTGTTCAGTTATATCGTTGTTATTTTCAATCATTAAAATAAATAACAATATATAATGACAAAGTTTTTTTAACGTTGGTATATCTAAATTGTTTTCAGTTGCAAGTGATTTTAATAATGTATTAGTAATATAGTCTCTATAATCATCCATCTTTTCAAATTTATCAAATTTATTAAAATTTGTTCGTAAAGATTCGATGTTAATGAAACAATGTCGTAATAATTCAAGGAATAAATCATCTCCTTTAGGTGTATTTTCGATGTTGTGAGACAATTGATGAACTTGTCTAAATACTGGTGGATATGAGCATTTACATTGAGTACAATAAAATTTATCTTCCAAATATTCTGTAATATTTAACAAATTTTGCGGAGTTTTTTTATTTGTTTTAGACAAGTGATTTACAGAACTAATTATATCATAACCTCTTTTTATTTCCTCAACTTGATATTTAAATCTATCCAAATGATAAAACTTATCAAGTTGTACATTAAATATGACATCATATTTCATTTCGTGAAATGCTTTATGTAAAAGAAATCCTCGTGCTTGATAATGGCTATTGAAGGATTTGTTCCAAAAAAATTTTTTATAATTAATATCTGGTGGAAATACTGAAAAGTCAGTTCCATCATAATTTAATTCAAGTATATCAAATTGTGTAAAACTTTGATGTAAAACAGAATCAATACATTTAGAAATCCATTTTTTTTGGTATATATCGAAAATATTTTTGTGATATACTAAAGCGGCACATTTCAAGTCTATATGTGAAGTATTATTATACATCTGATTATATCTAATATAGATATTATTTGTATTTTTAATACACACTTAATTATTTAATAAGAGTAAACGTATTAGTTTCTAGATTATGTTTTAAATTATCAATATTATCTATTTTACCATTTTCAATATCATAATCAATTTGATTTGATTTTGTTAGTTGTTTTGTTTTAATTGCCTTGAATAATTCTCCTTTTAATTTTGAAGTATATTGTTCTTCTAAATTATATTTTTCCGATAAGTATTTAACAAAGTTATGAATTCTGTTCAATTTTAAGGACTCTGCTAATTTTGTCCAAGAAGTTTGATAAATTTTAAGATTTGTATTTTCGAGAATACTATCTAAATTATTTATTTCGTCTTCTGTGAAACTATCTATTATTTTTCTCCCAGTAGCTAAATCTCTATACCTTTTTTTTTTTTCAACATATAGTTTCTTATATTTGTATTGTGATAAATATATAGGTATTTTATATTTTGTATCTATATTAGAAATGTTATTTTCATTTTTGGAAAAAAAGTACCTATATTTTTTTTTTTTATCTGCTTCTTGGGTATTTATATTATATATTTTTTGAAAAATATCGTGAACAGTTTCGTTATTTTCATTTAAATTAGTGCTATATATATCTTCTCTTTTAAGTGTGGTAATCTGACTCCGAATTAACATATTATTTTATTATATTATTTTAATATTCTATTTTAAGATATAATTGTTTATATACTTTTTAAAATTAATAAATAGATTTTTAAGTTAAATTAATCTATTTATTTATTTTATACATCTATATTATATATACAAAATGATAAATAATTTTGGTTGGGATTTTGCTGCCGCAAATAGTGATTCTAATGCCGGACTTCATCCATCATTAGCATCTCGAAATGATTTGATACAAAAAAATATTTCTATACAACAAAAACCACAGTGTAAACAACCTCCGAAAATTAAAAAAGTTAAGAAAGTGTCAAAATCTATTGGTCAAACATATAATATAGTACATAAACATGTTCACTTTTTAAAAACTGAAGCACAACAAAAAACTTTAGTGTCTAAAATAAATCAATCAAATAATGACATCATTTCAGATATTAAAACTTTAAAATCAGAATTCAGAAAGAGAAGAGGAATGTTAACTCGTATTCGTCAAATTTCGAATGAGGATGCAATCCAAAGAAATATTCCACTTGTTAAAAAACAATCTTTAAAAACGGAAAGTGTAAAATCAAGTTTAGATGACAAAATCAGAGCAGGCGAATCAATAAATAAACAAACTTTATCTGAATTGACTGATAAAATTAATGATTTAGTAAATTTACAAAATAGTGTTAAACAACATAGTACTACAATTAATAGTTTACAAAAACAAATTGGTTCATTAACTGATTCTCAAAAAAATGAACTCGATAAATTTAAACAAATGTATTTCAAAGAAAGATCTCTTCTTAAATACAAATCGGAACAATACAACAAATTAAAATCTGTATGTGATAACCAAAAAGTTTTTTTGACTAAAGCTCAAACTGAATTGGCATTAAAAAGTTCTAATGCAAAACAAAAAGATACTATAAATCAAATTGCATCTGTAAAACAACAGAATGAAAAAAATTTGGTAAATCAAACAAAACAAATTCAAGCAGAAACAAATAAATTAACTAATACCAAACAAACAATCGTTGATGATAAACAAAAATTAACCGCAAATCAACAAGAAGCTGAAAAACTTAAAGCTGTAATTGCAGAATTAGGAAAACAAGGAGGTGATACATCAGCATTACGAGCAAAATTAGCAGCATTGAATAATACGACTAGTGGTATTTCCAAAAATATTGCAGTAGGACTAAAAAAAGTTGTACAAAGTAAACAAAATATTGAATCCAATATCAAAAAAATTGAACAATCCCAAAAAAATTTACAAACTATTAATAACAATTTGAATAAACTTCAAACAGCAGCAAAACCAGAATCTAAAATACCAGTTGAATCTAAAAAAATTCTTGTTGAATCTAAAAAAGCAATTGTCGAATCCCAAAAAGTAGCAGTAGAAGCTGTAAAAGTAGCAGTAGAAGCTAGTAAAGTTGAAGCAGCAGTTGAAGCAGCAAAAGTTAGAACTGAAGCTGTTGTACAAATACCAACAGAAGATCAAAATGCAACAGAATTATTTAAAAATGGTTCTATTATTCGTCTTAAATCTAAATGGGGTGGTTATATTTCAATGAATTCTGATGGTGCTACCGTTGATCATGGAAAAGCAGATTCAAATTCTTTTTTCATTGTCAAAAAATTACCAAAATATGGACCAAATGCAATTGGTTTATTTGGTAAAACTTCTAGATATCTTAGAGCTCGTAATAACAGAAGAAAAATTGATCAAGGTGATAAAGTAGATAGTTTTAAAGTTTCCCCAACTGATAAACTTTCTGTATTTACATTAGAAAATGCTGGAAAAGGTAAAATAGCTTTAAGAACATATAATGACACTTATGTTCAAGCAGGAAGATATAAAAAAATTCGTCAAGGAAGAATTATTGCAAAAGGACAGCCATTACCAGAAAAATGGGTTAGAGAAAGATTTACACCAATATTTATTTCTAGAGTGAAATCGGAAATAGATATAGATATGTCAGTATTTGATAATAAATTAATTAAATTAAAAACCTCAAGTAATTATTTTGTAAATGTTGCTCCTGATGGTACTTTTGTTCTTCAATCTAAAGAAGCAACACCATACTCGTCATTAAGAGCAATTAGATTGAAAAAATTTGGTAAAAATTGTATTGCTTTATTAGGTAAAACAAATAGATTTATTCGTTCTCATAGAAATAAAATTGATATGGATCAATCTGGTTTAGTTAGTGGTAATGGTTATGGTCGTGGTAATCAATGGACTTGGGTTCGTTTCTTTGTCGAAGGGCAAGAAAATGGAACTTATGTTTTCCGAACATTTCATAATACTTACTTACAAGCAGCAAGTGGTTCTCGTATTGTTCAAAAATTATCAAATGTTGGTGGCGAAAGAAGTGCATCACAACAATTTACAGTTATAAGTGGTGATGTTGGTGTTGAATCAAAACCTGAATCGGCAGTTGAAGCAGAATCTAGAGCAGCAGTCGAATCTAAATATGCATTAGTTGAATCAGAATCTAAATATGCATTAGTTGAATCAGAATCTAGAGGAGTAGCAGTTGGTGTTGAGGCAGAATCTAGATACGCATCAGTTGAAGCAGAGTCTAGAAGAGCAGCAGTTGAAGCATCTAAAGTATCTGTCTTACCTGAAGCATTGACAGAAGGTGTTAAAAAAGCAAGTATTATGGATATGTTATTAAATGGTGTTAGAATTCACTTGAAAGGTGTTTCTTCAAATGATTATATTTCAATGAACGAAAATGGTAGAAATGTTAATAAAGATAATAAAGGTGATAATACTGTATTTATTATTAAACGATTAAACAATATTGCACCAAATGCAATTGCTTTATATAATAAAAAAACTTCCAAATATCTTAAAGCTGGAAATAATAGAAAGAATATTAGACAATCGCAACGTAAATTTGATGATTATAATGCTTTTCCCAATAATATGGCTTTAGTATTTTTAGTTGAACAATTTGGAATTAACACAATTGCATTGAGAACAAATTACAATACATATATTCAAATCAAAAAAGGAACCACTGAAGAAGTTGGTTCAAGTAATGAAAAACTTACTGGGGCAAAAGGTAATGGATACAGAGGGAAACAAAATAAATCAATATCCGGAAAAACTTGTCAAAAATGGACTAACCAAACACCACATAAACATGGTAATACACCTGAAAAGAAGAAAAATATAGGTCTTGGTGATCATAATTATTGTAGAAATCCAGACGGTGAAAAAACTATTTGGTGTTATACTACTGATAAAAGTAAAAGATGGGAATTCTGTAATCCTAAACGAGGAGGAGTTGCTAGAGATGTTGTCCAAAGTGTATTTGTCAAAAAAGGAAAAACCGTGACCGAATCAATGACAGAGAAATTATTCACTCCATTAATTGATGGAAGAGAAGACCAAAAAGTTGATATGACATTGTTTAAAGATTCAATAATTAGAATAAAAACTAATAAAGGCAATTATCTTACAATGAATTCTGATTCCGGAAATGTTTCGCAAGAGCAGATTAATGACAATGGAATATTTTATGTTCAATTATTACCTAAATATGGATATAATTGTATTGCTTTATTAGGTAAAACTGGTAGATATTTACGAGCTCATGAAAATAAAACAATAGTAAGTCAGTCTGGACCAGTTCCTGCAGATAGAAAAGTTCCAGATGATTGGACATGGGTAAGATTATTTGTTGAAAGACAAGATAACAAAACTTATGTGTTTAAAACAGCACACGGTACATATTTACAATCAGGAGAAGGTGGTAAATCTTTTACTCAAACTACAACTAAAGGTAATTTCTGGCAACAAAGAAAAGAAACTGATCAATTTACAGTTGTTTTCCTAAAAGAAAAGCAAATTGGTGATCCAATTGGAAAATTCATTGCTGAAAATTATACAAATAACAAAATGTGGAAAAATATTGCAGGTAATCAAAACGCAACTCAATGGAGAGGTAATCCAACAGTACAAGTACACAAAAATGGAAATATTTCCTTCAAAGCAATTAAATTTGAAAGAAATGATGGTTTAAGATTTCATCCAACTCTTTCTACTTCAAAATATACATTTGCAGTTGTTGGTAGAAATCGTAGAAGACAAGGTCGTGTTATTGATGGAACAACTGGTAATGTATTACACGGATGGCATGGAAATAGAACTGGTGTATTTCATCAAGGAGGATGGTTAACACATAAAAATCGTGGTTCTGATAGTAATTGGCATGTTATGGTTGCCACAAATGATGGTAAAGCATATTATGATGGACAAAGT
>Ga0066376_10005838_pt1 | contig 10309 bp, 14 predicted proteins | sample Knorr_S15_td_Bot_FD_77009 | JGI IMG/M metagenome (GOLD analysis project Ga0066376, IMG submission 77009) | Marine microbial communities from Southern Atlantic Ocean transect - Knorr_S15_td_Bottom_ad_5009_LV_A | ecosystem: Environmental > Aquatic > Marine > Oceanic | place: Southern Atlantic... | reverse complement strand
TATAAAGAGAATTTTAGTGAGACGCGTGAAGAGCAAAGTAAACCGAGCCAACAGATTAATTAAGTTGGCCTCCGTAGGCATAGGAGAAGAAAAATGAGCTTATACGGTGCAATGTTCTCGGGCGTTTCTGGCCTTAATGCGAATTCGCAGGCCTTGGGCGCTATCGCGGATAATATTACCAACGTGAATACGATTGGTTACAAATCCACTGAGGTGCGATTTCAAACCCTGGTGACGGCGCAAGCCAGTGCCAACAACTACTCACCTGGTGGTGTTCAGCAGCGTCCTTTTGCCGCCGTTGATGTCCAGGGTCTGTTCCAGTCGAGTACCAACTCGACTGATTTGGGCATTTCCGGTAGTGGTTTCGACCAACATGCCCAAGACTGATACGACCCGACCATATTCGTGGAACGATGGCAGACGATCTATTTCGCTAATGATATTTTTTATTAAGACGGTCACGCGTAATCCGTTTTTGATTCTCCACTTAAATTCTTTTTTATTTTCGGGTCATTCTAATCACGACCCTTGTTTATCAGGTGATTTAGAAGCGACTGCCTGGACCACCCATTTTTGTATGTAAATATTATAACGCCAAATTGATTAACCAAGCTTGAATATCTTAACTGTGGGCCTTATTGTTACTTTCTTAACGTTTTGAAAAATGCGGTTTCAGGTGAGCTAAGTCATGCGCGTACTTCTTGTAGAAGATGATCCAACAACAACAAAAAGCATTGAAATGATGCTGTCCTCTGCCGGTATGGTTCTGGATACCACCGACCTTGGTGAAGATGGATTGGAAATCGGTAAATTATACGATTACGATATAATTATTCTTGATTTAATGCTTCCGGATATGGACGGATATGAGGTGCTTCGAGGTTTGCGCGCCTCAAAAGTTGAAACGCCTGTTCTTATTCTCTCTGGCCTCTTAGAGGCTGAAAACAAAGTCAAAGGCCTCGGCTCAGGCGCCGACGACTATTTGACAAAACCATTTAACAAAGACGAGCTAATCGCTCGCATCCATGCTATTGTAAGACGTTCAAAAGGGCATGCAGAATCTATCATTCGCACTGGCAAAATGGCTGTTAATTTGGATAGCAGGACTGTTGAAGTCGATGATAAATCAGTACATTTGACTGGAAAAGAATACGGTATCCTAGAGCTCCTTTCTTTGCGCAAGGGAACGACCCTAACGAAAGAAATGTTTCTCAACCATCTATATAATGGAATGGATGAGCCCGAGCTTAAAATCATTGATGTTTTTGTGTGCAAACTACGCAAAAAACTTTCTAATGCATCGTCTGATGAAAGTTATATCCACACTGTATGGGGCCGTGGGTATGTCCTGCGTGAACCAGAAGAAAATGCAGAGGACGCTAGTTCGCAGAAGAAGCGCGCAAAAGCGTCAGCCTAATTTCTGTGCCGAAAAATTTTTCATAAATGTGAAACTAATGGCTGCCAGTGAGCACGGCCGTTTTGTCGTCAAAAATTCGCTTAACAGATCATCCATTTTCACTCTCCGGCGTATTTCTCATTAAAAGACGGATAAATTTACCCGATTACAATCACATGGGCATTTAATGCCAAATTCGAACCTTTAAATTGCAATAAATTGTAACTTTTCGATTCTTGGGTCTGTCAGGCGTTGTTTATACGCGTTCTCACGACACCTTGAATACAATGAGAGGTGGGGATTCATCGGCCAGTTTCAAGGTTTTCTCGCAACTTTTCGCTAATTTTCGGCAATAATAAGCAAGAATGTTTCGAACAGTTAATGAATCGGCTGAAATTTGCTCATCCAACCCAGATTTCACATCATCGCGTAAATTACATTTGTCTCCGTTTATCGAGGCTGTAAAGTCTGGGTTTCTACTATTACCTTCGAAAGAAAACTCTATCCGGCCACCGCGTGGCAGACAATCGGACGCCATCAAAACCAAATTTAACAACAGCTTCCCATTAAATTTTTCAACATTTGATTGTAAAAGTGTGTCATCTCCGAGCCAATCAACGTCTATTTTCTTTTCAATTGCAAATTTCTCAATAAGTTCAACAACCGTTTTAAAGGCAATCAGATCATCCGATCCTCCGACTCCGAACGCCAATCTAAAATACGCCAACCGATCGGCTGCTTGTTTTGCGCTCGTATCGATTAGTTTTGATGCTTCATTGGCCATTTCAGAAGATTCATCTTGGAGAAACTCTAGACCATTATTTATGGCACCAATTGGACTGATCAAATCGTGACACAATTTGGAACACAACAATTCAGTCATTTTCATTTCGTTTTTGTCGATCATTTTAGTATTACTCGATTTAATGTTTTCGGCAGCTCACATCGATAAAATTGGTTATTCATTCTGATTTTGAGGATTTTAGCGATAGGTAATGTCCGAATTCCTCAAGGTCTTGCATGACACCTTTTAAGGCTTTTGTTTCGATTTGACGATATCGCTCAATTATTTTTAAGCCCATATCAGTAACCACGGCACCGCCACCACCCTTGCCACCCGAGCTCGTGACCACAATCTGGTCAGTGAAGTCGTGATTAATACTATCAACCAAATTCCAGGCGCGCCGATATGACATATTCATTGATTTGGCAGCACTAGAAATGGAACCGGTTTTTTCAATCGCATCAATCAATTCGATCTTACCGGGTCCAAGAGACACAGCATCCCCAAGCAATATTCGAATTCGAGGTTTCTTTGGTTTAACCTTAGTCATTTCACAACTCAAAAGTTACTTCTAGTATACCACTTTAAATCAAATCGAGATCACCAAACCGAAAAACAGATGATAACCAACAAATTAATTTTCGACACCCTTTTATCAGATATCCAGGATCACGAAATTCTGCGTGTCGTAATCGGGATTAATTGGACACTCGTTGAAACTACAACCGGCTGCGGATTGGCACATACACCAAGACGAGACGAACCCGGCTGCAAACCAATCAGTCACGCCGGCAAGCTTGCTGATCTCCGACTTAAACAAGCCGCAGAATTTGTACTGTCAAAAAATCCTATTGAAGTGGCAATTGGAATGGCCGCGATAAATGCCTCCTACAATCGTTACGACATTAAGGCCGACAATAAAAACGGGCTGGATGCTTTTGCCAATATTGAGGGCCCCATAACGGTTATCGGGCGATTTCCCGGCATTGCCGATCACATCAAAAATTTGCGTGTCATAGAGAAAGAGCCTCGAGAAGGCGAATATGGTGAAAAGGATGCAGAAAAACTTTTGCCGGAAAGCGCTGGCGTCATTGTCACTTCTTCAGCGCTTGTAAATGGATCGGCAGGTAAATTGCTGGAGCTGGTGAAAGACACGCGCGTTGGTCTGGTCGGGCCAAGCACACCGTTTGCGCCCAAGCTTTTCGAAATAGGCATCGAATTTTTAGCGGGAACAATTGTGACTGATGTTGAAGGAATGGCGATTGCCGTCGGTGAAGGCGGCGGCGTAAAAATGCTTAAGCCATACGGAGTATTTAAAACATTAGTCCGATAAATCTGCCGCTATTTTCTCGGCCTGAGTCAAATCTTCCGGTCGATTTACATTAAAAAACGGATCATAGGGTTGGTTTGAAAATTCGAGTTCGGATATTTTATACCTGGATGTCCAGAGATCAATTTTACGCATATTTTCTTCGATCATCGCATTTCGAAGATCTTCGGCCAGTTCCACGTGCCAAAGTGCACAAACAGGGTGTGTTCGGCCACCAGATACCGCACAAACAACTTCTGCATCGTTCTCTACTGCACATTCATGCATCTTTCGGACACAATCAAGTGGCACAAATGGAGCATCTGACGGAAAGCTACCCAACCATTTGCATTCGCTTGCGTGTTCTCGAATCCATTCCAAACCGGTCAGTATCCCCGCAAGCGGACCTGCATATCCTTGGATTGTGTCTGCTACAATTGGGAGGCCATAGCTCGACAAGGAGATATTTTTATTGTTGGCATTAATTATTAAATGATCGACTTGGGGTTTAATACGTTCAATCACTCTATCCAATAGCGGTTTGCCGTTTAGATCTTTTAAAAATTTATCACCGCCACCAAAACGTCGCGACTGGCCTCCCGCTAGGATGACTGCAGCGACATTATTGGCTTTTGGGCCGACCATTGTCTTAGGCATATTCAATTCGGTGATCACCAGCGAGAACAACAAATCGCTCGCCGCGCGCGCGTCCCACGAGAGTAAGATCGGCTTGTTTTGCCAAATCGACACCCCAGGCCGTAAATCCAGACCTCGAGACCAATATTGGAATTCCCATTTGGACCGTCTTAATCACCATTTCACTCGTTAGCCGACCCGTCGTATAAAATATTTTATCTCCGCCATCGATATTGTTGAGGAACATGTAGCCGGCAATTTTATCAACGGCATTGTGGCGACCAACATCTTCCATATAAAGAATGGGCATCGAACCAACGCACAAGACGCAGCCATGAATGGCCCCCGCCTCCAGGTACAGGCTCGGTGCGGTGTTAATTTTTTTAAGTAGAACAGAAAGTTCAGATGTTGTGAGTTTCACATCGGGAGATAAATTTACGTCGTCAAACTTCTCCATCAGATCACCGAAAACGGTTCCTTGAGCACATCCGGAGGTGAGCGTTTTTTTCCTTAGTTTGTCTTCGAAGTTTGTCTCACTATTTGTCCGAACAACAACTGTTTCAATATCTTCTTCATATTCAATCGCTGTAATCTCATCTTCAGGTAACAACATATTCTGATTAACGAGATAACCAACGGCGAGAAATTCTGGATAATCACAAATCGTCATCATCGTGACGATTTCACGGCTATTGAGAAAAAGCGTAAGCGGGCGCTCTACCGTTACCGAAGTCGTAACAGCTTGACCATGTTGATCCAGTCCCTCGACTTTTTCGGTCAATCGCTCGTCGGTAGGGTCCGGCTTTATTAAAAATTCAATGATTTTGGTCATCTAACGATCTCAAATTCAACTCAACCTTAGTTCGTTAACTGTGTCGTAACCATTTTTCCCCTATCTTACTGATTCAGGTAGATAAAAAGGGGGTGTAGTATGTCTGCACCAGGATGCATTAAAACGTCGGCTAAGCAATGCGAATTCCTAACACGTTTGGTTGAGGAGGCAGAGTACTGTGCCGATCCAGATCGCATGGCCCTTCTTTATGGCATGGCAAAAGACGAAACGGATAACCTCTCAAAATCTCTTCGGCAGTATTTAAACCGTAAACTGCCTTCATATAAAATTGGCCAAAAAGACGCCGCCTAAATTTATTACATTTATTTTTGCATAAAAGCATGACAAAGGCCTGTTTGCGGACTATTTTAATTAATGTTCGTTATGCATGGTAATGCAAATCGCTTGGTAAAAAAAAGCAGAAATATTAAATGTCTAAATTAATTGACCCTTTTGGCCGCACTGTCTCCTATTTGCGCGTATCCGTGACAGATCGCTGCAATTATCGTTGTACTTATTGCATGTCAGAAAATATGACGTTTCTTCCAAAATCCGACCTGCTTACGCTCGAGGAATTGGACAGATTATGTAGTGCCTTTATTCGTAGAGGCGTTGACAAAATACGTCTAACGGGAGGAGAGCCATTGGTTCGGCGAAATGTCATGAGCCTCTTTCGCAGTTTGGGCGCACATGTCAAAAAGGGCGACCTCAGAGAGCTCACTTTGACCACTAATGGAAGCCAGCTTGCGAAGTATGCTCACGAACTAGCTGACTGCGGTGTAAAACGAATTAATGTTTCACTGGATTCTCTGGATGCTAAAAAATTCGAATCAATCACACGTTGGGGAAAACTTGCCGATGTCTTGAATGGTTTAGCTGCCGCGAAAGATGCAGGACTCGAAGTGAAAATTAACGCCGTCGCACTGAAAGACTTCAACGAAAATGAAGTTGATGAGATTATTGCGTGGTGTGGCAAAGAAGGGTTTGATCTGACATTCATCGAAACTATGCCGATGGGCGAAATTGATGAAGATAGAACTGATCGATATTTACCGCTATCTATCCTTAAAGAAAAAATTCGCTCCAAATGGGATTTGAAAGCTACGTCCTATCAGACTGGTGGACCTGCCGATTATTTTACCGTGCAAGAAACCGGAAAAAGAATAGGCTTCATTACACCGCTTACACATAATTTTTGCGAAAGCTGCAATCGAGTGAGACTGACCTGCACCGGAAAATTATATATGTGTCTAGGTCAAGATGATTGGAAGGATCTTCTCCCCCCTCTCAGAATGAGTGAAAGCGATGAAGCCCTAATGTCCGCGATCGATGAAGCAATCAGCAGAAAACCAAAAGGTCATGATTTTATTATTGATCGGCCTGGGGCAGCGCCCGCCGTTTCTCGCCACATGAGCGTTACCGGCGGATAATTTTCAAATTCAGGTAAGGCTGGCACAACCTCGTTGCTTCGCTATACTCCCTTGAAATACAAACCTTCGTAAATATTGTTGAGAAATTATGAAGTTCGAGTCTATCGCTTTGCTTGCAGACGATCATCCTCCGGCTCAGGAGGCAATCGAGAAACTAAAAGCAAATTATGAAACTGTTGCCGCTGAAGAAGCAGACATCATCGTTGCGCTTGGTGGCGATGGTTTCATGCTATCGACTGTTCACCAATTCATGGAACTGGGAACTCCTATCTTCGGAATGAATTTGGGCTCTGTCGGATTTTTGATGAACGAATTTAGGGAAACAGGGTTGCGCGACCGGTTGTTAAAGTCGGAACCAATTGAACTTCATGCTTTAAGAATGAAGGCGGAAACATTAGAGGGAACAGAACACAACGCGCTGGCCATCAATGAGGTCTCCCTACTTCGGGAATTGAGGCTGGCCGCTAAAATACGAATTATTATTGATGGCATTGAGCGAATGGAGGAGATGATTTGTGATGGTGTGCTGATCGCAACATCCGCTGGAAGCACTGCTTACAATCTTTCTGCCTATGGACCGATCATTCCACTCGGAACGGGATTGCTTGCGCTAACACCGATTAGTGCCTTTCGTCCCCGGCGATGGCGAGGGGCGTTACTACCTGAAAATACTGTCATAAAATTTGAAGTTCTCGATGCAAAAATTCGGCCGGTAAGTGCCGTTGCAGATTTTACGGAAATCCGAAATGTAACAAGCGTTGAAGTTCGGCAGGAAAAAGATATTTTTCCAACAATATTATTTGATCCAGAGCACAACTTGGAAGAACGTATTTTAAAAGAACAGTTTCTCCCTTAATGAACTGCACAAAAATTTCTCCATCAAATTCCCAAGGCGCATTTCGTGTCACTTGAATTAAAATCCAAAGTCATCGAGATTAAAGAAAATTGGCGCGATCTATCAATTACATTAGCCATTGGATTGATGGGTTCGCTATTTTTCGTCTACTTGGAACTTCCCCTGCCTTGGGTCATAGGAGCACTTTTCACAACGACCTGCGCAGCGATCATGGGCCAAAGAATGTGGGTACCAAATTGGCTTCGCTCAAATAGCCATCTTGTATTAGGCGCTTTGTTTGGCACATCCGTATCGCCCGAATTTTTAGATAACATTGTAAAATGGCTTCCGAGCATGTTTGCGGTTACGGCCTACGTCGTGCTCGTTATGCCACCGATCATGCTATATCTGGTAAAAGTATCTCGCATAGACGCCGTTACCGCCTATTTTTCTGCTGCTCCCGGTGGTCTTTTACCAATGACCCTGCTGGGTGGGGCGATGGGAGGAGATGAAAAAACAATATCGCTCATCCAAAGCTCGCGAATTATTCTAACGGTTCTTCTAATTCCTTTTGCTTTCACAATTTTTGGGGGATATGAACCAACCGGAAGTGTCGGAACAGGCGGATCATTCAAAGATTTGGGCCTATCTGAAGGATTACTCTTACTCGCCCTTTCAATGGCGGGCTTTATGATTGCCCGTCCCTTGAAAATTCCAACACCCTATTTGATGGGGCCGATGATTTTCGTAGCTGTAGGCTCAGTGACAGGGTTCAATACTGCTGAAGTTCCAGATTCACTTGTCGCCATTGCTCAATGGATTATTGGATCCAACATTGGCGCTATGTTCAACAACGTGAAGCCAAAAGTAGTTGCGCGAACGTTGGTCCACGGCTCAGTAACATCCGCATTTATGATTTTATTTGCAGCTGGTGCGGCAGCGTTAACACACCTTGTGACCGGGTTACCAACAAACGGATTGGTGCTCGCTTTTGCGCCAGGTGGATTTGCAGAGATGGCGTTGATCGGATTTGCCCTTGGGATTGATATTGCTTTCTTGGTAACGCACCAACTGACAAGATATTTCTTTGTGATCTTTATGATCCCATTGTGCTTTCCAATTTTAAAGAAACTGGACAAACGTTAACGATGTTCAGCACCCACCGCCTCGGAAACGTTGGCATACCCCTCTCTTTTTAAAAGAACGGTGAGTTCCTCAGCAATGGCTGTAGCGATACCCGGTCCACGATAAATCATTGCAGAGTAGAGTTGAATGAGCGAAGCACCAGCCTTAATCTTGGCAAGTGCATCTTCGCCATTAGCGATCCCTCCAACACCAACCAGCGGAATTTTTCCGTTGGTTATTTTATACATGTCTCGCAAAACTTGGGTCGATATTTCAAACAATGGTATGCCACTCAACCCGCCGGTTTTATCCTTACTCTTATTTATTAGCGTGGCCGGACGTGCAATTGTCGTGTTACTCACAATGATGCCATCGATTTTTGTTTCCAGTGAAACTGCGGCAATATCAGTTTTGTCTTCATCTGTAAGATCAGGTGCCATTTTAAGAAGCAAGGGCGGTTGCTTTTGAGCCTCGGCTCTAGCTTGCATGACCGCTGTTAAAAGCGCCTGAAGATCATCTCGCGCTTCAAGGTCACGCAGACCCGGCGTATTTGGTGAAGACACATTCACCACGAGATAACTTGCATAGTCCGAAAGGGCCTTCACCCCTGCGACAAAATCATCCGGGCCATTTTCGGAGGATTTATTTTTTCCTACATTCGCCCCGACAATGCCAGCTCCGTTTCGATCACGCCATTCTTTAAATTTCTGCGTGTAGGAAACTAAACCCCGATTATTAAATCCCAGCCGATTGATAACACCCTGATCCTCAAGCAATCGAAACATGCGAGGTTTATCATTTCCCGGCTGAGCCAAAGGCGTGACCGAACCGGTTTCGACAAACCCAAATCCGAGATCTAAAAGCGCTTCAAAAACCTCGGCGTTTTTATCAAAACCTGCCGCCATTCCAATGGGTGTTGGAAATTCAAGGTCCCATAATTCAGTTTTGAGTACAGGATCCGAAGTCTTAGATGGACGGGAATAAACACCCATTTTTAAGGCTTGAATTGCGATGCTATGGGCGCGTTCCGCATCCAAGCAGAAGAGCATCGGCTTAAGCAACGAAGTGTAAAAACTCACAATGGTCACCAAATTCTGATCGAATAATCTGAAGGCCCAATATCGGCGAGAATGACCCCAGCGTCAAACGCCCGGACCAAATCGCCGACTATTCATCTATTTTTTTGGTTCGGCGACGTTAGTGCGCGATCACCGTACCACCAAACTGTTGCGGTTGAGGCGGAGAAAAACACCGAATAAATCATATAACGGATAATGTCAGTGATATCAGATTCTCTGAGCCATTCGATCAGCGATCCGCCGATCACCAACCAAAATATCCAAGCAGCTATTCCCCACAGGACAATCGTCAAAAAGGGCCGGAACAAGGCGCGGATATCGTTTACCCATAGATGAACTTTCTTGATGGATTGCTCCGAGCGATGACTTTCACGGAGCCCCTCCCAGGAACCTTCCTGGGATACAATGGCGAGTTCCTGCTCCGTTTCTGCCGCGCGGGCCTCCATTTGCAACTCGAGCATAGTGGTTTCATGATCCAATTTTTGCTTCTCCCAATTTTGGCGTTGCTTCTCTTGCAGATATTTTGCGCCGGCGCCTATTATTGAGCCCAGCAAGCCAAACAAGCCGCCACTGGCGACCGAGGCCAGACCACCGGCGAGACCACTTAAGATATCCATAATGCTTTAGCTCCTTTGCTGTACCAGATGCGATTTGGTCGCGTATCTGTATGAATGGAATTGTCAGAGAAAAATCTGTTTTGACGATGTCGTAGCACTCTCATAATGTTTTGGGATGAAAAATCACAATCCCTTTCGCTATTTTAAGACATCACCCGAGATCATCCGCCTCGCCGTAATGATGTATGTCAGATTTCCTCTTTCTCTGCGCAATGTAGAAGATCTCCTCCACGAGCGTGGTATCGACATCTGCCATGAAACCGTTC
>Ga0066376_10005837_pt1 | contig 10310 bp, 11 predicted proteins | sample Knorr_S15_td_Bot_FD_77009 | JGI IMG/M metagenome (GOLD analysis project Ga0066376, IMG submission 77009) | Marine microbial communities from Southern Atlantic Ocean transect - Knorr_S15_td_Bottom_ad_5009_LV_A | ecosystem: Environmental > Aquatic > Marine > Oceanic | place: Southern Atlantic... | reverse complement strand
TGAATGACTACCAACGCAATCCCGTATGAGAGATCTCAACTGGAGATCATCGACGCTGTCCCCAAGCGCGCTCTGGTCGTGTTTGCCCACCCCGATGATGGGGAACTTGGCGCAGGCGGTGTGATTGCAACATGGTCGGCGCAGGGTTGTGAGATTGCTATGGTGGTCTGCACTTCCGGTAGCAGTGGTAGCAACGACACCGCGATGACTTCTGAATCGATCGTCGCGATCAGACGCTCGGAGCAGCTCAAGGCATCAGAAGTCGCAGGTGCGCAACATGTTGAGTTCCTTGATCATCCTGATGGCGAATTGGAGGCGGACAGAGCTTTCCTCGGCGAGATTGTCTGGATGATTCGGAAGTACCGCCCTGAAGTTGTCCTCTGCCATGATCCACACCGGTTCAACGGTTTCAATCACCGGGACCACAGGATGGTGGGTACTGGCGTGCTGGACGCAATCTACCCGTACGCTCGTGATCACCTCCACTTCCCTGAGCAGATGGAGCACGAGGGAATTGAGCCCCACAAGGTGCGCGAAGTTTTGATGTGGGGCTCCGATAGCCCAAACGCGATCGTTGACACCTCACGCGGCGTTGAGAAGCAAATTGAGGCGCTTCATCAGCACAAAAGCCAGGTGGAGGGCCTCAGCGGTGGTCCTGCGGTGGGCGACAGGTTGAGAGAGAGAGCCAGGGTAGTGGCAACCAACTACCCGTTTGAATACGGGCAGGCATACCGGCGCCTGATCGCGCGTGCATAATAGCTAGACAATGCCACGAGTAGATATTCATACACATCTCCTTCCCGCCGTGGACGATGGTCCCGAGTCGATGGACGAGACCGTGGAGATGGCGCGCATCGCCTCCGCGGATGGCACGGATGTGATCCACGCATCCCCGCATCAGCGGGACGTGATGAACAACCACTCCGTGGAACATCTCCAAAATCTGATCGTTGAGATCAACGGCCGGCTCCGGTCAGAAGCAGGACCTACGCAGCGCGTCCCTCGCGTCATATTGGGAATGGAAAATCACATTGAACCGGAACTTGGTGAGTGGTTCGACAAGGGCATTGCTCTGCCAATCAACGGAACAAAGTTCATCCTGAGCGAGCCGCCGTTTACCAGCTACCCGCCGTATATGGACAAGGTGCTCTTTGATCTCCAGGTGCGGCGTCTGGTTCCGGTCATCGCACACCCCGAGCGCAACTCTGAATTTCAGAAGAGTCCAGGAAAACTACGCAAGCTTGTAGAGTCCGGAATGTTGGTCCAGATCACCGCGGGAAGCCTGCTCGGGGAGTTTGGGTCAAGGGCGCAGAAAGCCGCAGAGTTTTTCCTTGTGCATGATCTTGCACACGTAGCCGCGTCTGACATGCATCGTTCAGAGCGCGTACGTGTTCCTCAGCTTTCGCGAGCTCACCAGCGCGCCGAAGAGCTTGTTGGCGTAGAGCGGGCGCGCATGCTCTTTGAGGACACGCCCCGCAACATCATCGACGGCCGTGACCCTGTACTGAGCGGATCACTCCCACCACTTCCATCTCGCCGAAAGTGGTGGTGGCCCTTTCGCGGTAGAACCGGATAGTAGTCAGGCGACCACGAATGCTCGCGCGACCCGCAGCGCCACGTTGAGCGCCGGGTCAAAGAGCCTGATGATCCCACCTGCTAGGAACGGCATCGCCATGCCCAGGACCGCCGCGCCCAACACGTCCGTCGGATAGAAAACTCCCGCATAGACGCGTGAGAATCCAACAATAAGTGCAACAGATGCCAGCCCAATGCTCAGCTTCCGGCTCACCGGCAACAACGCAACTGCCACCGCAAACCCCACGGCAGTCGGATTGGCAGGAAATGACGGATCGGTAGCCGGGTAGAACATCAACTCGATATCTTCTGGCAGCGCCACATACGGCCGATCGCGATCGAACTGTGAATTGAGTATCGCCACGATCCAGTTACTCATCGCGATTGCGATCACGGCCTTGAAGGCGAGTCGCTGATACCGGAATCTCTCCTCAGGATTGCGGCCCGCGAAGATCACGCCAATGATCACCAGCGCAAACAGCGGCGGCACAAGATAGTCGCTGGCCAGGAGTTTCATCGCCCAGTCCAATGGGCCGAAACCGCCTAGGTCTGCGTTAAGCCACTTAGTGATCTCAGAATCGAAGGCGTTCACCTGGATCGAACCTTCGCTACCAACCACCGAACCCCGCCCCACGGCATTCCGGTCGCGAACTCATCGCCAACTTCACGACGCCATGAGCGCCGCCAGTTGGATAGCGAAGCTCGTACCGTCGCGGCCCATGTGCTGGACTTCAGATGTTCGATACCTGCGTTGCTGGCGACGCTGACCGTTGCTCCCGAGTTGGAACGGTGGATAACTGACGAGATCAGATAGGTGGAGATCAGAGCGAATCCTGCGGCAAGGGGAAACCAGATGGCCTGCGAGCCGCCTGAGAATCCGCCATCGACATCGTTGATGTTTCGGGCGCTGGTGAGATCGCGCCACGAAGAAGTCTCCCACGCAACGGGCAACCCCTCGCGACCTGTCACACCACCAGATGAAACCGCGCCCCACGGCCCCTCTTGCCAGAGAGGCACGGTGAAGAAGAACAGCAACGCCCCAAGAATCAGCAGTGCGCCAAATACCCTGGACGAGCGTTCCGAGCTCAGGAAGAGGATGCCCGAAATGCCACCGTAAGACGCGCCAATCTGCATAACGCCAAGCGTGGCGAAGTACATCGCGATCAAATAATCGCGAAGGAAAATGTCGCCGATATCCTGGGGGGTCAACGGCCTTTAGCTAATCTCTGAGAATGCGTCGCAACTATCCGCCACCGGGGACGACTGCCGTGCACCAGTGCATGTAGTCAGGATTATTGCCCTGAACCACATCAGCATAGATGTCCTGGATCTGCTTGGTTATCACACCAACCTCGCCAGTTCCAATCTTCCGGTTGTCCAGCTCCCCAATCGAGGTCACATGGGCAGCAGTCCCGGTGAGAAACGCCTCATCGGCAAGGTACAACTCACTGCGATGAATTACGCGCTCAACTACATCCATGCCAAGCTCATTCTTGACCAGCGTCTTCACCGTGTCTCTAGTGATGCCCAGCAGTTCGTTCTCGGTCTCGCCTGGCGTGGAAATTCGGCCGTCAGTTATCATGAACAGGTTCTCGCCGCTGCCCTCGGACACCGTGCCATTCACATTGAGAAGAATCGCCTCATCAAAACCCGCTTTCAAGGCCTCGGTCTTGGCGAGAATACTGGTCGTGTAGAGGCCTGCTAGCTTTACCCCGGTTGGCATGATCGTATCGTCCGGACGACGCCATGAGGACGTCTGACACCGGATTGCGCGGTCGTTGTCGATGTAAGAGCCAAACGGAATTATGATCAGCCCAAAATCGCTTTCAAGCGCGTTGAGGTTCAGATTGGCGACCAGCTGCTGGCTCTTGAACGCCAGTGGCCGGATGTACACATCCTCTCTGTAGCCGTTGCGCTGCAGAAGTTCAACGGTGATATCAACGTACTGATCAGCAGAGTATGGAAGGTCCATCTGCAAGATTTTGCATCCACGAATCAGGCGTTCATAGTGCTCTTTCAATCTGAAAATATAGATCTTGCCGTGGTCCTCGTTCCAGTTCCCGCGGATACCCTCAAATGCCGCCGTCCCATAATGCAAAGCGTGCGTCTGAATCCCTACTTTGGCGTCCGCGAGTGGAATAATTTCGCCACTTAAAAACGCGTATGGGCCGTTCGACATTCTGTTGCAATCCTTCTAAGAGTTAGTGCGGCACGAACAAACACGTGCGCTCTGTATTTATCAGGGGCCGAACAATTATAAGGTCGTCGACCCGAGGATTGCGGAGTGGCGCTAGAAATACGTCTGGCTAAGCGGCCATTTTTGCGAAAAGAGCGTCAATTGCGGCCTGATCAAATCCGCCGTCGATATCTGACGTATTCGCTGGCTCGTCGCCAAGCTGCAGGTCCGTCCAGATTGATGCCGCGCCGCCACCATAAGTGAAATGAACCGCCTCTCCGGCGTCAATCTCCTCCGGCAACGGAAATCGGTACGATTCCAGGATCTCCGGTGGTGAGATTTCACAGATATGGCCGTGCTCTTCCAGCTTGATCAGTGTTTGGCCGGTGATAATGTTGGCCAACTCCTGCACAAGTGATTCAGCGTAGGCGTCAAACCCAGAACCGTCATCACTCACCCCGCCAAGCGTGGCAATCACTTCAGCGGAGAAACCGTAAAGAGCTCTGCCCTCCAGATCTCCAGCTATCTCAATCTCAATGACAAGATCATTATCTGTGAATGGTTGCGACCTGGCGGTGCCATATGTGGTCGTTGGAGTCTCACCGAATTCTGCCCGGAATACGTTCTGCGCAGATTCAAAAAATATGGTTGCGATTGCAGGTTGCAACGATTCCCCCCGTGAAATAAGGAAACACAGCTCACCGGCCAAACTCCGATCATTGCCCCCCGACACCAATTGGAGCCTGACCCGTGAGCGTGTGTGTCTGAAATTAGACTAGGCTGGCAATCCCACTGCTGCGTCGCTTTCAACCGCGACTCTGAGCGGACTTTACCGGCCTATCTAGTGGGTGTTGTGCGGCGCAGGTGCAGGGGTAAAACCCCCTCGCAGTCTGAAATGAGCACCCGTTATCGAGAGAACCAGTGGCGCTGCTCAATGAGGCCCCGGACGTACATGAGCTGGCCAACGTGGGCGTAGCCGCCGTGAACCATCCGATCAAGAACGTCTATGAGCTTCGATTCGCCACCCTCAGGATGCGACACCAGCGTCTCTTCATCCCCGGTATTCAACGAACGGATGTACGCGCTCGCACGCTTATATGCCGCCGCGCAGTAGGCACTTGCCGCTTCCACACTCTCCGGCCGAACCGCCGCAACATCTGCGTCGGAGTGCCCGCGACCGGTGTTTTTCGGATCTGGTGGGAGTCCGAACCGCATGTGCCAGCCATCGGCAATCCAGAGTTGCTCGCGCCCCGTCAGAAATGACGATCTCTCGTCCTGGGTGCGGCCGATGTGCCAGGCCAGCCATGCCATATTGTTCGACGCAGGTCCGGGCCGATGCAGCAGTTGCTCAACCGTCATTCCGTCCAACGAGGCCTGGGTCTCCTCATTCACCGTATCCAGGGCGTGTGCGACGAACTCTATGAATTGCAACGTCGATTCCTTCTTTTGGTCCGGTCAAGTGCTTAGCTCGCACACCATATTTTCAGCGCGTATACCAGGACCTCACGCCTTTGGCCGCTCCAGCAGCATGGTAACGCCCATATCGCGGTACTTATTGCGCAGGTTCGGGTCGTAGCTGCGAATCAGCAGTTTCGTGTCTGTGCCTTTGAGAACCTTAAGCGTGTACTCAATGCAGTCATCATCCGTCTGGAGTGGGTGGTCCGGGTTGGCCTCGCGATTGAAGCTCAAGTCCGCGGGTCCCCAAGACAGGCAGTCCACACCTGGCAACGCGAGTTGAGCAGCGCGAGTTATCGCGTGAAGAGACTCCATCTGCAGCCAGAGTACGCCAGTATTGTTCCACCACTCGGCGTACTCAAGCCTGTCATTTCGACCCTCAACGCCATATCGAGCAGCGCCACCCCAACTGCGTTTGCCAAACTGCGCGTAGTAGAAGTAATCGACCGCTTCCCGCGCCGTCTCCAGCGTCTCCGTCTGCGGCACCTCGATGAGCGCGGGACCGAGGTCCAAGAGGTTGCCGATCAAGTAGGAGTGACGGGTGTGCTTGATTCTGAGATGCACAGGAATCCCAACCCCCGCAGCGATGCCACAGAACTCCACTAGTCGTTCCTCGTTGAATGGCGAGTGCTGCGTGTCCACGGAGATGAAGTCGTAGTCGTCAGCCCCAAATGTTGTCTCAAGTTGAGCCTTCGTTGAGGTCATGGGTGCGCTAACGCCAACAATCTGGTCGCCGCGGCGGATTCGTTCTTTCAAGTCAGATTCAATCATAAATAATCTCCAAATGTTTTATTGCCGCCCAGGGGAATCATTCCCAGGCCGGTGGATGGGCTTTGTTCCAGTCGGTGGTCTGCTCGTAGGCGTTGCCTACCCTCACCAGAAGCGGCTCTTGAAGCGGATGCGCCGCAAACTGTATAGACATTGGAAGCCCATCGGATAGTCCACACGGCGTATTCAGTGTGGGAAAACCCGAGTAGTCGTAAGGCGCGGTAAACCGGGAAGACCAGGGATCGCGATCATCTGGAATCGGCCCCCACATCGACTCTGGAGTCACAGCATGAGCGATCTTGGGGAACCCGGGGAAGGCGAGAATATCGATGCCGTCCATTGTCTTGCGTAGCTCACCGTTGCAAGCGTTCCGTAGCTCCAGCGCCGCCGCGTACTCTGCGGCGGTATGATTGCGCCCGTTGTCCAGCCACTGCCTGAACCATGGGCCGTATTCGTCAGCCCGAGAAGGATATGTGGCCTGATGAGCGTTGTACGCCTCACTGGAGCACAGCACCGCCCACGCGGACATGTATTCCCGCAGTCGTTCGGTGACAGTCACTTCAACAACTGTCGCCCCCATGCCCTCGAGAACCTTTACGCCGGCCGCCACCGCCGCGGCATACTTTGGCTCTATGTCCTCGGATGCGTATCTCTCATCCCAGCCGACGCGCTGTCCGGTCAGATCGGCGTTGAGATCGCCAATCATATCCGGCACCGCCTCCGAGCGCGAAGTCGGATCATTCCCATCGTGACCAGCAATCGCCTGCAATACATACCCCGCATCGATCGAACTCCGCGTCAGCGGCCCCACATGATCCAGCGACGCCGCAAGATCCATCACGCCGTATCGGCTAACGCGGCCCCAGGTCGGCTTGAGCCCAACCGTGCCGCACACAGCAGCCGGCCCCCTGATCGAGCCACCCGTGTCGCTGCCCAGCGTCCCAAACGCCAGACCTGCCGAAGTGGCGGTTCCAGAACCGCTGGACGACGCGCCCGGGAAGTGGCCCTCCCTCCAGGGATTCTCCGGATACTGAAGCGCAGGGTTGTAGCCGCCCATTGCACCTTCCGTCATGTTGAGCTTACCCAGCATCACCGCGCCAGCTGCGTTCAGCCTCGCTACCACCGTCGAATCGTGGTCCGGCACATTGTCCATGAACACGGCAGAACCGCCCCTGGTCGTAACGCCCTGCGTGTTGCAGAGATCCTTCACCGCAATCGGCACACCATGCAGCGGCCCGCGATAGTTTCCTGCAGCGATCTCCGACTCGGCCTGCTTCGCCTGATCGATTGCCGAGTCGCTCATCACCCTCGCGTATGCCCTCAATTCGCCATCAATCTTCTCGATGCGATCAAGCATGTGACGGGTCACTTCAACCGGCGATATCTCCCCGCGCTCGATCATCGGCGCAAGTTCAGAGATCGTCAGGTAGTGCAAGTCGGCAGTCATCATCACCATCCAGTGGGATCAGCAGTGTTCACGGTGCGTCCTAGGGGGTAGCGCGGGATGGCGATGATACTCGCCTTGGGCCTCTTCTTACGCGAGCCCCTCCGCCCGATATGTCATCCCCGACGCGGAGACGATAGTCGGAGCGATCCGGGATCTCACGATTGGACATCAGCCACCCCACATTGGTTCAACCGTCGTGGTGCCTTGCGCCCAGTGAATTCCCAACTGACGCGGCGTGAATTCAGTGCGCAGATGAGATCCCGGCTCGCCTACCGGCGTCCGGGATGACAATGCCATGGAGCCACATGAAGGCAGAACACCAGAGGACGGTGCAAATATCCCCCACCCAAACAGACCCGCCCGCAGCCCTAGCCGGCGGCTTGCGCCTCCAGCGCTTCCCGTTCCGCCGCTTCCTTCTTCAGGCGAGTTGCCCGACGTGACCAGTCGGCGCAGTCCGCGCAAACATCCTCAGGGATCATCCCGGTCTTCATCAATATTGCGAAGATCTGGCAGCCCAAGCACAAGCCCAGAAACGCCTCAAGACCGGCCGCAAAAATGAGCATTCCAAGCGCAATGTAGGCAGCGACGGTGTAGCCGAACCCGAACTCCAGGATCAGAGCCGTAACCGTGAATCCAACACCCATCGCAGCTGCGAAGCGTTTCGGAGGGCCGGGCACAGGCTCGTAGGGAAGCTTGAATTTTGGAACGATGGTCTTTGTCACCAACAGCGCCAGCGGACTCAGTCGTGGGCCGGCCAGGACCCGTGCGATGAACCCGTATGCCAGCGGGAACATCAACCAGGTGAAGTCCAGTGCGATCACCAGCGATGCCATCACCACAACCCCGAACGCCACGGAACGGGCTACGTTGCCATTCATCGGGTGCGGGAACGAGAAAAACGGAGCTTGTATTTCAGTTGTCATCCGCTAATTTAACTACTCGTGTCAAGAAATATCCAGTCTGGACGTGATCGGGGATCATAACCGAGCCGGTCATCGGGCAGGATTATCATGGGTGGCGAGGAAAGACCGATTCGTGAATTGCCGCTACGTGACGTGCCTACAGCATCGCCGCGGCCCGGTAGCGCGCCGCATAAGCGGCAGGCGTCATGCCCGTAGCTTCAGCCAGTTTCGCCAGCATCTCTTCGTCTTCAAGATCCTTTGACTCCAGCCGAATCATGTACTCACGGGCAACTCGGTAAAGTTGCGAATCGACGTCTACTATCCGAACTTTCGGGGTGCCGTCGGCATTGCGAAGATCTTCGAACGGAAGGGCCGTGAGGGTTCGCTGCAGCATGCACACCAGCCCTCCATTCTTCAGGTTCTCTGCCGGCGACTCGTCGAGCAGGAACGTCACGGCCCAGTGACCAAGCGTGCGGGTGTATTCGATATCGAACGGAATCGGCGACGCTGACCTGAACTCATAGCCCATCGTCGCTTCAATCACGTTGAACGACTCGCCTCTCTCCGCAAAGCGTTGCTGCACCTGCCGCTTGAGAATCGTCGCCAGGGGAATCTCGCCCAGTCGGATGTGGCCAAACGGGTCGTGATCAATCTCCACACCCGGTATCTCAGCAAGCTGCTCCGGCGGCACCAGTTCCGCAACGCCCTCCGCAATGACGGCGATACCGTCCCTCTGGCCGTTCACACGCCGCTTGATAATCGCACTCTCAAGAACATCGGTAATGTCGGCAAGGTCAACTTGCGATCTCCGAAACTCTTCCGGAATAACCGTGACCGTGGCGCCCGATGATATGCCAATACCCAGTGCCAGATGTCCCGCATTCCGCCCCATCACCGTGACGATGTACCAGCGACTGGTGGCGCGCGCATCCTCCATCAAATTCAGGACAAGTTCGGTACCAACATGGCGGGCCGTTTCAAACCCGAAAGTCGGCATATCACCCGGTAGCGGCAGGTCGTTGTCTATCGTCTTCGGGATATGCGCGACCCTGATCTCACCGTCCGAGGCCTCGGCCAACGCAGAGGCAGATGACGCCGTATCGTCGCCGCCAATCGAGACCAGATATCCAATGCCAAGTTCCTTCAGCGTCGCGAGGGCCGTCTTGACGCCGTCCGGCTCCTTGGTTGGGTTGGTGCGGGATGTCCGGAGAATCGACCCGCCCTGGCTGTGAATTCGGTACACATCGTCGATGCCCAGCAAGCGAGTGTGCTCGGTTTCGCCCTTCACGAGATGGGCGTAGCCATCAAAGATTCCGACGACCTCTATCCCTGACTTGACAGCCTCTATGACGCAGGCGCTGATCGCCCCGTTAATGCCCGGAGCGGGGCCACCCCCAACCAGGATTCCCAATCGACGATTATCCGGTGACATCTCTTCCTTCCAGCCGGGCAGTTTCCACAACGTGCAAGTCAGTAATACAGGCGCCAAAAGCCCACCGAAATAGACTTTACGTCAATTCTGGAGCGCCTACCGCACCCTACCCAACAATCGCCGCCCACTCACTGTTGATCGATGCGTCAACCTTCTCCTGATCCACGTCCACCCCGAGACCCGGCTTGCCGGATAGCTTCAGCTTGCCATCGTGGAAATCGAACGGCTCCTTCAGGAACGAGTTGTAGGCGGGAATCCAGGCTGTGCAGTGCTCCAGCCGGTAGAAGTTGGGCACCGTCATCATGACGTTGGCGCCCGCCGCGATCTGCAGCGGACCCATGGCGTTGTGCGGGCTGATGGGAATGTAGTACGCCTCCGCCATAGTGGCGATCTTCTTCAGTTCGCTGATGCCGCCGGTCCAGATAACGTCCGGCATGATGTAGTCGGCCAGTCCGTCCTCCAGCACCGGAACGAAATCCCAGCGCGTGTAGAGTCGCTCGCCAACGCATATCGGCGCGCTCACCTGGGAACGCACCTGCGCCAGCGCCTTATCGC
>Ga0066376_10005834_pt1 | contig 10313 bp, 7 predicted proteins | sample Knorr_S15_td_Bot_FD_77009 | JGI IMG/M metagenome (GOLD analysis project Ga0066376, IMG submission 77009) | Marine microbial communities from Southern Atlantic Ocean transect - Knorr_S15_td_Bottom_ad_5009_LV_A | ecosystem: Environmental > Aquatic > Marine > Oceanic | place: Southern Atlantic... | reverse complement strand
GAAGCCTAGTCTGCTAGAAGGTTTTTAACTGCGCCGGAAAATCTTCTTCATGCTCCGGACTGAAGCTACCCTCTCTTCGGCCAGCCGGTCTGCGGCGAAGGCGGTGGCCACTTCTTCGGATTTTGACCGGGCGAAAACCTGGCCCATGATGTCGTAGATGCGCTCGGTCTTCTCCCTGGCCCGGTCTGGATTGTAGGCCGCTTCATACTCCGCGGAAACGTTGATTATTCCGCCAGCGTTGACGATGTAGTCGGGAGCGTACAAAATCCCCCGCCGGTGCAATTCCCAGCCATCTTCCTCGGTTTCCAATTGGTTGTTCGCCGCTCCTGCCACCACCTGGCATTTTAGCCTGGGAATGGTGTCGGAATTTAGCACGCCGCCCAGAGCGCAAGGCGAAAATATGTCGCATTCCAAGTCGTAGATATTTTCCTGGGAGACCACCTCTATTCCCATCTCCCTTGCCCGCTCCAGCGGACCCTCGTAAATATCGCTCACCGCCAGTTGGGCATTCTCCTTCAACAAATGGTGGGCCATATTGAAGGCCACCTTGCCAAAGCCCTGCACCACGATTTTTTTAGCCATCAGCGAATCAGAACCCCAAACCTCCTTGGCGCAGGCCTTCATGCCCATGTACAAACCTAAGCCGGTCATGACCGAGGTGTCGCCACTGCCTCCTGCGGTCAAGGGCAAGCCCAGAACATGCTTGGTCTCTAGCCGGATGTATTCCAGGTCCCTGGTGGTGGTTCCTACATCGGTGGTGGTCAGGAACCGACCGCCCAAGGTATCCACAAATGCTCCGTAAGACCGCATCAAAGCTTCATTCTTGAGGGTTCGGGAGTCCCCGATAATCACGCCTTTGCCACCGCCTAAGGGCAGGTCGGCCACCGCCGATTTGTAGCTCATAGCTCGGGAAAGTCGCAGGGCGTCACGGATGGCATCGGCTTCGGATTCGTAGGGCCACATTCGGGTCCCGCCGGCCGCTGGGCCAAGGGTGGTATCGTGAATGGCTATTATGGCTTTTAAGCCGGTTCCAGGATCGGACGCGAATACCAATTGCTCGTGGCCGTAGTCCTTGAAATGTTCAAATATCTCCACTGCTTGGATCCTCCTCGAAAGACTGCAACCTGGCAAGACGAAAAGATGGCATAACGGAGATGACGGCTTCCGGATTGACTGGCGCTGGTTACTGGGGACCACCAGCAATGATTGAGATTCTTGACGCCGACTGGAGATTCGTTGGTTGGATACGCCAGCTACACGCAGAGTAACGAAAGGTGTGAAACAAAGTTATTTACTCGCTCCCCTTCCTAATTACTATTATAGTCTCCCCTAATGTTAAGAGACATGGCCCTATTAGCCTCTCTTTAGGCCAAACAATACGGCTCTCGCAATGCGTAAGGGCATCCTGGTGCAATTGAGGAGCCACCACTCCGGGGTTATAATTCAAATCGTCTAATAATCAGGCTGCCAATTATGCTGATACGGTGTGGTGCCGAAGATATCGCTCGCAAGGTTGAACAGAAGGTCGACCAAAGGGATATTGACGCAGCATTGCCCAAGTTAGTAGCATGGGCCGAGACCAAAGCCCACTGCAAGGGCTAAGCCAAGAACCATTTAGCTAGCGAAAATATTCACGGAGGAACAATGCCGAACCAATACTCCTCTCCCCCGGAGATGGCAATCGACGAGTCCAAGGCCTATACAGCAACCATAGAAACCAGTAAAGGGACAATGACCGCCGAGTTGTTTACGTCGGAGGTCCCGGTCACGGTGAATAACTTCGTCTTCCTGGCCAGGGACGGCTTCTACACCAACGGTGGATTTCACCGTGTGATTAAGGATTTTATGGTGCAAGGAGGCTGTCCCAAAGGCGACGGAACCGGCGGTCCGGGCTACCGCTTCAACGACGAGAAGGTAACCCGCAAATACACCAAGGGAACACTGGCTATGGCCAATTCCGGGCCGAATACCAACGGCAGCCAATTCTTCATCGTCCACGGTGGCGATGTGGGTCTGCCACCCAACTACACCATCTTCGGCATGCTCACCGATGGTCTGGACGTTCTGGACACGCTGGCCAATTCCCCAGTTGGTTCCGGGGGAGGCGGTGAGAACTCCAAACCCGCCGAGCCTTTGGCGATAAATAGTGTGGAGATTGCCGAATCCTAGACCTTTAACACAGTTCAAATATCACAGGTCTTAACAGCAAAAAACCCCCGATTCTGACTATTCATGAACCGGGGTTTTTTCTGTATTTTATGCGTGGGCTCCTTCCCGCTGGAGTTGGGTAGTGGCTAATCGCTCGCCCCGGACGCCACAGTCATGGGCCCCTCCGGACGAAGCACAGGCCGCTTGGCCATCAGGAACAACACCGCCCCCACCATATTTAGCGCCGCCAAGAGGTAGAATGCCTGGGTGTAGGAACCTTGCACGTCTCGCATATACCCCGCGAGAGGCGCAGCAACCAGCAGCAAGAGGTTCATCGGCACTGTAGAAAGGCCAAGTATCTTGCCGAAGGACGCCCGGCCAAAATAATCACCGCGTATGGCCACCGTCAATGGGTTGCGGCCTCCAAATCCAATGCCAAATATGAAAGCGAATAGATAGAAAGTGCTAAGGCTGGAAGCCGAGGCTAACAACACCACCGCCCCAGCCTGTATTGAAGTGAAGCCAAAGAGGGCGAATCTTTTGGGAATCCGGTCACCCAGATAACCTCCCAGCAGTTGGAACAACATGGCCATGGATAGATAAACAATCACAACCCACGCAGTGTCCTGTAGCGTGAACCCCTTGTCTTCCATCATCAGTCCCAGATGAGCCATGATGGCCAGAATCACCATAGAGGTGAAACCGTGACCGAAGGCGATACACCAAAATGCGCGGGTCCTTAGCGCTTGACGTGGAGTTAGGTCCGTACTAGCTACTCCTCGGCTAGGTCCGGCTCCAGGCCGCGCTTGAGTGCCAGCTGGCTGGTTGTCCGGGGGTTCGTTGTCCGGAAAAAGGCCGTATTCCTGGGGTTTGTTGCGAATCAATCGAGAGACGGGAAAAGCCACGACCAGGACGAACACACCGATGGCGGAAGCTGTGACTTGCCACCCAAACCGGTCGTGATCTGGGTCTATGCTCCAAGCAATCGCAGGCACCAGCAACAAGGCTCCGCCACGGCTCCCTACGTTGGCCCAAGCGATGGCGGTGGACCGCCGCCGGGAGAACCAGTGGTTCAACATGGTCATGATTGGTATCCAACTGCCTAATCCTTGACCTATGGCCATCAGCACGTAGGCCATGTAAAACATCCAAAGGTTTTGGACTTGGCCGAAGAACAAGAAGCCCAATCCCAGGATGGTCAGGCCGATGAACACCATACGCCGAGTACCCACCCGGTCGGTCAAATATCCTTCGACGGGCCCCATCAGGCCGCCCTCGATTCTGGTGAAGGTGAGAGCGAAGCCCAATTGCGCCCGGGTCCAACCGAATTGCCTCTCCAGCGCCACTGCCCACACGCTCATGGCGTGAAAGAGAGGCACGGTGGAAATGACCATAACGAAACCGCTGATGACTACCAGCCACCAACCGTAATAGATCCCCTGTGCCGGTTGCGAGGCTGTTACCCCCACGTTCTCTTTATCTTGATTGTATTCGGGCTGATTGATTTCCGATTCGGGCAAAACTTAGTGCATATCCTCTAGGAATATCCGGCGAATAAAGCCGGTCAGTGCAGCTAATTGGGGGAAGAACTGGGAGAATCGGCCTGGATCCAGAGAGAGTATATCAATCTACAGCATACTGTATGAGAATCATTATTACAATTCAATATGCAATTGAGATTGAATGACAGAGAGTCTCAGGGCAGCGGGAGAGGGTTTCGGAAGGGGGTCTAGGCTTTGGAGCGGCCCAAATCCACCCACATCTTGTAGACAACGTTCTTGGGCAAACCCAAATCCTGGGAGACCTGAGCGACGGCATCCTTTGCTCTTGTACGGTTGACTCGCAACTCAGTCAGACGGGCCGCCGCTTGCTTCAGAACTTTGTTTGACGCTTCCTGAGAGGCCCCGTCGCTGTCCTCCGGCTCCGTCGCTCCTTGTATCACCACGACGTACTCGCCTCTAGGCGCTTGGGAATGCTCCAATGCCTGGGACACGCTCCCTCGGTACACCTCTTCGTAGATCTTGGTTAATTCCCGGCACAAAGCAACCTGTCGGTCGCCCAATTCATGCAGAACATCTCCCAATAATGCTTTTAGGCGATGGGGTGCCTCGAAAAGGACCAATGTCATGGGGTATTGGCTCGCCGATTTTAGCTGCTCGCGCCGGTCTTTGCGTCTGGCGGGCAAGAATCCCAGAAAAGTGAAGGCGTCGCCGGAGAAACCGGACACCGACATCGCTGCTGTCAGGGCCGAGGGGCCCGGCACGACTTCCACGGAGAATCCAGCCAAAGCGGCATTGGTCACAAGCTCACTACCAGGGTCGCTGATTACCGGCATCCCGGCATCACTCACCAAAGCCACATCCCCGTCCTCCAAGGCTCTCAACACTTGGGGCAGCCTGGCACGCCAGTTGTGTTGATGAAAGCTGACAGAGGGCACATGAACTCCCAAATGATTCAGCAGCCTGCGGGTGATTCTGGTGTCCTCGGCCGCTACCAGTCCCACATGACCCAGGATACGGGCTGCCCTTGGGGACAGGTCCTCCAGGTTGCCTATGGGAGTGCCTATGATGAAGAGGGTGCCCATGGTGCCCACTAATTCACGGGATAAACTAGTCCAAATCTGATCAGAGAATGGAGATCGATTAAACGGCTCAAAGATAGTCGGATCAGTTCGAGCATTGACGAGCTTGATAAGCATCCAGAATTTGGTGGGCACATTCCTCAGGGTTTCTCCTGATGTCACTTTCCCACAGACGTATTACCAGCCACCCTTTGTCCGACAGATATCGAGTAACCCGTTGATCCCTATCCACGTTTCGTTTGATTTTTTTCGCCCAAAAATCGCTGTATGACGCCAGCTCCGCATCGAAGCTAGGCAATCCCCGCACCCGCCAATTGTTACCGTGCCAAAAATCACCATCGCAAAATACCGCTAACTTGGCTCTCTTGAAACCGAAATCAGGCTTCCCTTCAATCGGGAAGTGCTTTCTGTAGCGTAGTCCTAAGGCCCACAAAGCCTTGCCCAACAATCTCTCAGGCACGGTATTACGGGACTTGATGGCCGACATGATTCGGTAGGTTGTTTGCTTGTCCCTGATCACTGCCAATTTGGCCTTCAATGTGGCTAATTGGATAGGATTCTTCGAACCATTTCACCCACGTTTAATGGATTATCTTTCAGAGATTTCTTAGCATAAGGTTCCACTAACGAAAGCCACTGATCAACTTTCGATTCCTTTGATATTGCCTTACCCCAATAATACTCAAGCTCCTCGGTATCGATAGCGTCAATTTGACGAGCGATGGCCCGGGCACCTTCATTTTAACTTGATATTTTGCTGGCCGCTCGTGTACAACTTTTTCTCCATCAATGTAGGTTATTACCATCCTGGATTCTCCCTCAGCATAATGTCAGAAGAAACCTAAGCCCACTGCTAGTTCTCCATCCTGATTGGCGATCTCTGGAGTGTCAATCGGCGAGTGGCTTCTTCTTGGGAATCTTACGTATCCCCGTCTTTAGCCTAATCGAGCGGCCATTAACGACGATATGTTGCCCTGAATTCCAGCAGGATTCAAGGCAAGTTTGACACAAAATCTTCTATTCCGAGAAGAACTTTTCATAAGCGGCATCCGATTCAAGCTTCAACTTCTCCCCTTGCTGGATATTGGCGGTGCCGGTAAGCTCTACGTGCCGGCGCTGTCGAGGCAATGTTACCATCTTGATGTTTTCTATTCATGTCGCGCGGTTTTCTGGCCTCAGCGCAACCGGCATCATCAACGACCCATCACACGGAGGAGAGAGACATGGCCAGCCTCACCGGGGCCCACCTATTCATAAGGTGCTTGAAACAAGAAGGAATCGAGAAAGTATTCACCATCGTCGGTGACACAATTTTACCTCTGGTTGAGGCTGCGGCCGACGAGGGCATCGAATTCATCGATACCAGGCATGAGGGGGCGGCGCTGCACATGGCCGATGGTTATGCCAGGATTACCGGCCGACCGGCGGTGGGCATGTTCACCGGCGGCCCCGGTTTCTCCAATGCAATTTCCGCTCTGCCTGCGATTTTCACCTCGGAGAGCCCGGTGATCTTCGTAGCCGGTTGTGCCGAACTGCCGGAAAAAGGCATGACCACCTTCCAAGAGATTGACCAAGTAGCCATGGCCGCTCCGGTGACAAAAGGGTCATGGATGATTCATGACAAGACCCGAATCGCCGAATTTGTGGCCACGGCATTCCGCACCGCAATGTCCGGAAGGCCCGGCCCGGTCCATCTCACCTTGCCCATAGATATACAGGAGATGGCGATTTCCGAGGAGGAACTTCCTCGCTGGCTCCCTCGAGAGTACCGGCAACAGGGCCGCTCTCAGGGCGACCCCTCATTGATTGAAGAAGCCGCTTCATTATTAAGGAATGCGAAACGCCCGGTAATCATTGCCGGGAACCCTGCCCGTTATGCCGTCTCTCCCGAGCAGATGGAAGCACTGGCGGAGACCACCGGAATGCCGGTTTTCACCGTGGAACAGGCCAGGGGACTACTGGACGACGAACACCCTCTTTGCTTTGGATATGCCGACGGTGCCTTGAATCCCACGGCACGGCGCTTCCGGGAAGCCGATGTTGTGCTGCTGCTGGGGAAAAGGATGGACCACCGCTATCGGTACGGCGGCGTCTTCAGCGACGAAGCCAAGATAATCCAGGCCGACCCCTCTCCGGCGGAGATTGGCCGCAACCGGGGCGTTTCTGTGGGGTTGCTGGGGGACTTGGGCGCCATAGTTGAGCAAATTACGGATGCCAGCAAGTCCGGCGCCAGCGGATCAGGATCAAAAGAAAACATCAGACCTTGGTTGGAACAGCTACGCACCGACCGGGCCGATTGGCATCAGAACTTGAGCGACCGGCCCAACGGCGAGTTGCCCATGCACCCCATGGACGTGTACAAAGGCTTGGAAGACCTCATTGATAAGGACACCGTTATCGTTATGGACGGCGGCGATTACGTTCAATTCGGCCGGTCCTACCTAAAAGCCCGCAAGCCGGGACACTTCATTCGCCTAGGACCATTGAGCCATCTGGGCGCCAGCATACCCTACGGCATGGCGGCCAAGCTTGCTCTTCCCAATAGCAAAGTCTTAGTTTTCATAGGGGACGGCGCATTCGGTTTCTACGCCATGGAATACGACACCTGCATAAGGCATAACATTCCCATCACCACCGTCATGGGCAACGACGGAACATGGGGAATCGATAAGACTTTCCAACTAGCCTACTATGACCGGGCAGTGGCCACAGACCTGCGCGAAGTGCGCTACGACAAGATGATTGAAGCCATGGGTTGCTATACCGAGTTCGTCGAAACCCCCAATCAGGTGGCCCCTGCGGTTTCCCGAGCTTTGGCGTCAGGAATGCCTTCGTTGGTCAACACCGTGGTGCGTTCCGGGGCCAGTCCCTTGGCTGAAGCGATGATTAACCGGCGCCGGGGAGGCTAACAGCGCTTAACGTCACACGGCCATCACATTTACTACGCAGTATTTTCTCGTAATCATGTTACCGTAATTCGTCACAAAATCTCAAATAAATGTTAACTATCGACGCCACTTGCCATACGAATGATTAATGTCTGAAGAAAGAACCTATTTATATTGACATTTAGCCTTCCGCTGGTTTAATCTTCGTTTCAATTCATACCGTTTGTTTTGGTTGCTAGCAACTGCGTATGCCAGTTCTTGGCAAATGATTATTGACGAAAATATTGGGAGGAAATGACATGCTAAAGATAGGCCATGAGGTTGTCAGACCCGGTAAAACCTACGGAGAGCCGGATGTCACGATTCCCGTTCCCGAAGAACTGGAAACAGTGCCCGGGATTCCCATGAACAAAAGGGAAGTGGACTGGTACGCTCGAGAATACCCCCTGGAAACAATGAACACCTCGGAAAGGGCTTCACGGGACTGGGCCAACCTCCTCAGGGATCAGCACGCTGAGATGCGGGAAATCCGTAAAGAGCACGACAAGCTGAACCGCAACCTGATTATCGCAGGGCGAATGACCGCTGAGATTGAGCCTACGGCAGAACCCTCGGGCGATGACGTGACCCAGGAGATAAAAAACAAGGCGCGTCAGTTGGGTTTCTTGGAAGTGGGATTCACCGAGTATGACGTCCGCTATGAGTACACCGCCAAGCGTGGTTTCACCGCGCTTCCCACGGCCATCTGCATGGCCTACGAGCAGGACTTTGAACCGACGCAGACCATACCCAGCGTCGACGCCGAGATTGTCCACTCCAGCACGTACCGGACGCAGGCTGCCGCCGCCTTGGAGTTGGGTGACTACATACGTTCAATCGGCTACCGTTGCCACGTCATCCACTCGGGCGACGCCACGGGACCAATGATTCCCATGCACGTAGCCGCGGGTCTGGGACAGTTGGGTGCGTGCGGATATCTGCTGACGCCACACGCTGGCCCCAGGAACCGAATTATCATCATTACAACCGATGCCAACGTCACCTACGACAAACCAGTGGACTACGGCATCCACGCCTTCTGCCAGGTATGTCAGGTTTGCGTCAACAGATGCCCCGGCCGCGCCCTGATGCGGGATAAGGTCTGGTGGCGTGGGCTGGAAAAGCACAAGTTGTACTTCAAGCGCTGCCGCCCGGTCATGGCACGTTACTTGGGGTGCGGCATCTGCATGAAGGTATGCCCCATTCAAAAGTACGGCCTCAAGAACGTATTAGAGCATTACGCCGAAACCGGACAGGTACTGGGCAAGGGAACCCACGACCTGGAGGGTTACGAATTGGAAGGCAAGGGATACTTCGGCCCCGGCGAGTTGCCCGTGTTTGACCGGAATTTCTTCGATATGCCCCGGGGGAGCTCGGACCAATGGGCTTTCGATTCCTTCAAAGAGAAAGCCAGGGCTGCCGGTGGCGTCGTGTCCGACGAAATGCTCTCTGATCTGAAAGAGCAACTCACAGATGCTATGCGACTGGGTACCGCTGACGTAGTGGCGATGATGGACCAGGACGCCGATTATATCTAAGCGCTAATCGCAAACAAAAAAGAGACCAAAGCCGGTCTCTGTCGGCGCCGGAGTGTGGCAAGACACCAAAGTCAGCAGGCTCAATAATGAGCCTGCTGACTTTAATTTATAGAATCAGACTTGGCAGGTATCATTAGATTCACAAGAACGGCTACCAACCCCACTAAAAGTGGCCGTGCAACCAGCATACCCAAACCCTGCGAGAAAAACTCCCATCACTATCAAGAATTCATGGTCTATATATTCGATTTTCGAATACAAGAATGGCTATTAAATAGGGTTGACAAATAAATTACCAACGGGTAATGTGTGCTCAGGCAATGCCCCGATAGTCGGGGTATCCTCATTTTGGGAGGGAAAGGCATGCTGAAAATTGGCCACGAGGTAGTTCGACCCGGTAAAAGCCTCAGCGACGCCTCAGTAACGATTCCGGTTCCTGAGGAGTTGGAGACAGTACCTGGTATTCCCATAAACAACCGTGAGGTTGATTGGTACTCTCGCGAATACCCCCTGGAAACGATGAATATCGACGAAAGGGCTTCGCGCGACTGGGCCAACGCCATACGGGATCAGCACGTGGAAATGCGGGAAATCCGCAAAGAACACGACAAGCTGAACCGGCCGTTGATAATGGCCGCCCGCATGAGCGCGGAACAAGAGCCCACGTCATCTGCTAGCGGCAGCGACGTCACCGAGCAGATCAAATCCAAAGCCCGCGAGTTGGGTTTCTTGGAAGTTGGTATCACCAATTATGATCACCGGTACTCTTACGCCAGCAAGAAAGAATGGGTACAGTTCGAGCACGCAATCTGCTTGGCTTACGAGCAGGATTTCGAGCCCACCCAGACCATCCCCAGCATAGATGCTGAGATTGTCCACTCCAGCACCTACCGAACGGAAGGCGCAGCAGCTTTAGAGTTGGTCAACTACATCAATACATTGGGCTATCACGGCCAGGTCCACAGCCCCAACGACAACACCGGCCCCTACATTCCCATGTTTGTAGCAGCCGGCCTCGGTCAGCTGGGAGCTTGCGGATACCTGTTGACCCCCCACGTGGGTTCAAGGTGCCGAATCATGATTATCACCACCGATGCCAACGTCAGCTATGACGGCCCG
>Ga0066376_10005830_pt1 | contig 10318 bp, 5 predicted proteins | sample Knorr_S15_td_Bot_FD_77009 | JGI IMG/M metagenome (GOLD analysis project Ga0066376, IMG submission 77009) | Marine microbial communities from Southern Atlantic Ocean transect - Knorr_S15_td_Bottom_ad_5009_LV_A | ecosystem: Environmental > Aquatic > Marine > Oceanic | place: Southern Atlantic... | reverse complement strand
CCTGGCTGGCCAATACGATCTGGATACGGTGGCTGATGGTCTCAGCCTAGATTTCCTGTTGTGTTGGCTTGGAAGCGATAAGCTCGCCAATTTGCGACAATTCGTTAAGCACTTGGAAGCAACGAACCACGGCCCAAGAACTGTCTTCATTTATCGAGACATCTATAAAGACAGCTCGTTGGCCGGCTTCCAACGCCTCTAGGAGGCGGGTGTCTTCATCGCCAGATAGCGTTATTTTGTCCGTATGTTCTTTGGATGGGCTCTGTGGGCCGGTTTCGCCTTCTGCTAGAGCGGCTTGTAGTTCCGCCATAGCCCGGCTGATGTCAACGTCAGCGCCATGACCGCCGTCAGGTGAGATTGTCAGGCTATCTTTCATTTCCCGGAGCAAGTCCACACATTGTCAGGCTATCTTTCATTTCCCGGAGCAAGTCCACACTATGAAGGAGAGCATCTACAATCGGAGTGCTGACGGCCAAAGTACCTTTGCTTACCTTATCTAGCAGGCTCTCCATCACGTGAGCAAGCTCGGTCATTTGAGCGTAGCCAATCATGGCTGAAGAGACCTTTATGGTATGGGCAGCTCGGAAAATCTCTTGAAGAAGTTGGGAATCGTTGCCTGCTTGCTCCATCTGGACAATGGCTTCGTCCAACAGCTGCAGTTGCTCTTCCGCTTCCTGAAGAAAGACGTCCAGGTCTTCCGAGGTTATGTCAGAACTTAGTTCCATATCTTCTCTCGTACCGCCTACGCCTTAAGCCACTGCCCGTTTCGATGGAACCTTTTTCACTTCATCATCAACCACTTCGAACTTGTTGGTGATACTTCCATGTTCCATGGTCGAAAGAGCTTGCTCCAAGTCCAAGAGGATAATCAATCTGCTCTCCAACTTGGCGATGCCCAGCAGGTACTCCGAGTCTACTGTGGTTATGACAGAGGATGGCGGCTCCACCGAAGTCTCAGCCAGCCGTAACACTTCCGTTACCGCATCCACAACGACCCCAATGTCCTGCTTCCCGATATCTACGACTACGATTCGGGTGTCCTTGGTCCATTCGGTAACTGTAAAACCGAACCTTTTGCGCAGGTCCACCACCGGGATCACCCTGCCCCGTAGGTTGATAACACCTTCGACGAAATCCGGCGCCTTGGGAACCTTGGTAATCTCTTGCATCCGGATAACCTCGCGGACCGAGCTTATGTCTACCCCATATCCTTCGTCCGCCAAATCGAACACTACTAACTGTTTCTCGGTCTCCATGGTCTGTAATGTCATGGCTAAATCACCTCTCTATGTATCAAGTCGCGGTTGTGGCTTGTTTTGACCTCGTACCCCAGTCCGACCGCCTTTCCCCATATTGCGGATTCTTCCCAAGGCTCTGGCTGAAAATCGCCAATCTCCGGGTTTGGACCAATCTCCGGGTTTAGAATCGAAGGGTTATCAACCGGCGGCCAGTTGGATTGGGAATCTCCGACCCAGGTCCGGTTACTTTGCCACCCATTCGTCCGGTTCTGCTATACAGCGGCCGGACAGCCTGCGGGCAACGCGTCTGTGGTGGAATCCGAGCGATGTGCGGGTTCATCAAGCGCTAACGCTGAAAATCCTGCTCAGCTTTTGGGATGCTCCATGCTGGGCCTCTGCTGGTTAACCGCTATGGCATTCTCGAACACTCTGGTACCAGTGCCCTAACTTACGGACCACTCAGTAGAAATTACTATTTGGGCGATATGTCTTGGAGGGTGTCCGCACCTTATAGATTCAGTGCGTTCCCCCGTAACGGTTCCAGAGCATTTTGGAGTAAATTCCGACGCCTAATTTTCGGCAATTGTTTAACGGCGTGGGTGGAAAGCTGGCAGGCTTATCCGGCTGCGATTGGAGCCGCTGCGTGACATGCCAGCCAACCGTTGCTAAGCTAAAAGCGCCAAGTTAAGCGGTAAGCGAACAGGTTTTGGTTGGATGGACGTGCTGTTGAACCCTGGCATTTGGGAACGTTAGGCATATGGGCTGGTACAGGGTTCTTTACTGGCTATTGCCGCGGCGGATTCTCTCCTCATGGATTTTATTGGCGGTTGCTTCCTTTGGGATTCTGGCAGCCGTGACCCTGATGGCGATCGGAGCCGCCTATTCCCAAGGAATTGCCGAGGGAGGTGTTCGCCACTTCCTATCCACATCGGACCCCAAAATATTGGACGTTCAGGTCATAGTGAGGAGCCGCCCCCTCGGCCCTGCGGATTATCAGAGCCTCCGGGCCAATGTAAATCAGGTAATCCAATCAAACCTGAATCAAAACCTCGGGCCAATTGTGCGTGAGACACACCGCTTTGGTCGCGCGCCCGACGACTGGCCCATATCCACCAGAACCACCGTGCCCCGTCCCCAATTTGGCGCGCCCGTCGGCCAACCCTTTTTTCTAACGGGCTTCCAAGAACATTCTCATATAGTAGAAGGAAGGTGGCCGAGGGACAGCCAATCGGATGGCCTTGGAACCCTGGAATTGGAAACCGTTATCGGCGCCGAAACCGCCAGGCGCATGAACTGGCAATTGGGAACCCAGGTCTCTCTCTTTCCTTTTAGAAGCGAACCTTTGGAGCGTGTGCTACTCACTGTGGTGGGTTTGGCCGATGCCAATGAACCACAGCAGGAGTATTGGCTATCCAACGCTTCTTACTTTGGCGTGCAGACCATAAACGGGGAGCAGCAACTGGTCCCTTTCTATATTACGGAAGAATCTTTCTTGGAGGGCTTAGGCGAGGAATACCCGGCGGTGGTGGGTGATTTTGGCTGGTATCTGTATCTAGATACCAGCGTAGTCAATGCTTCCAATGCAGACCAAGCGATAAATGCCATAGCCGACCTGGAATTGGACCTAAACAAGAGTATCCCGCGTTCCATCGTATTGACCGCCCTGGATAACACTCTGGAAAACTATAAGCGCCAGCTGACTTTCGCCAGGGTGCCCATTTACCTCTTTATGGGATTAGTGGTCTTGCTTATTCTGTATTTTTTGGCCTTGGCTATAGGATTGCTGTCCCGCTACCGCGGGCAAGAAGCCGGTTTGCTAAGGAGCCGGGGCGGCAGCATTGCCCAAGTGGGCGGGGTCTTGGTCGCCGGTGAATGTGTGGTGCCTCTAGTTTCCATGATTATCGGTCCCTTTCTGGCATTGGTCATAGTCCGTTACCTATTGTCAACGACCATCGACCCAGTGGGGGTGGACGGTACCGTTGACGTAAGCATATCCATAAAGATGTTCGTCATGGGAGCGGTGGGCGGTCTACTCAGCCTACTAGTGTTGGCAGGATACGGCGTGAGCCGGGCCAGGCTGGGTGTGGCCGAGACATTGAGGGACCGGGCTAGGCCGCCATCTGTGCCCTTGCTCCAAAGGTACTACGTGGATTTGCTGGTCTTGGCGGCCCTTGGGCTCCTATGGTGGCAAATCAGTGGCCGTGACGGATTCATTTCCCGTGACTTGGCCTCCGGCGCACTGGAGGTAAACCCCAGCGTCCTTTTCGGGCCCATATTGGTGCTGTTGGCAGCGGCATTTCTGATACTGCGGCTCCTGCCATTTCTGATGCGAGCGTTGGCTTGGGCAGCCAGCCGGGTTACACCGGCTTGGGCAGCCTTTTCATTGACACGCCTGGCCAGGGACCCTCTGCCCCATGGATCTTTGGTCATACTGTTGATGTTGGCTGCGGCATTGGGGGTGTTTGGGGCCAGCTTTCAGTCCACCTTGGCGCGAAGCCAAGAAGAACAGGCGCTCTTTGATCAGGGCGGCAACTTGGTCGTTGGGGGACGTGGCCTCACCCCTGATGTTCAGGCGGCAGTGGCCGCAGCCGCAGGAGTGGATCATATGACCCCGGTAGCCAGAGACACTGTTACCCTCTTAGATGTTCTGCCGGGTGAACGGGCAACTTTGTTCAGTTTCGAGCCAAAGGCGATGGCCGAAGCCGCCTGGTTCCGGGATGACTTGGCAGGGCAATCCGCGGGGCAATCTATTGAAGACCTGCTGCAACCGCTGAGCCAAGAAATTAGCCAAGTCGTTAGCCAGCAAGAAAACGCACTGCTGGACACGAAAATTGGCATCCCCATCCCCGCCGATGCCGAGCGCTTGGGCGTGTGGGTCGATGTGCGCAATTTGAAAAGCGGAGCGACTAGACTGAGCCTCAACCTGTGGGCGCGTCTGCGAGATGACCGGGGCGGGTATCGCAACATCCTGTTGGGAAACCTGTTCGACCCTCCGTCCGCAACAAACCTCCCGTCCGCAACCAACCTCCCGTTCACAACTAAACCCGCATTCAAAACTAACCCCGCATTCAAAAGAAGCAGCGCGTCTGATTCCTCTGAGGTTGTAAACACAGAGACTGGATGGGTATACCTGGAGGGATCTCTGGGCGGGAGGGCGGAATCTTCGTTGGCAGCGTCACCGAAATCCAGTATGGAAGTGGTGTCGTTTTACCTTACGAAAAGGGCCGTGGTGGCCATTCCTCCCGGAAGCTTGATTTTTGACGATGTGACAGTCAGTGGGCTTCTATCATCATCGGAGTCTGGAACAATAATTGAAACCTTCGAGGAACCCGGCCCATGGCATGCCATGGCCAACCAGGCCGAAGAGCCAGATATTGGGGAGCTTGACTCAAAGGCTGGCTTGGGAGGCAGTGGCGGTCTCAGATTCTCTTGGACTTCTCCGTTGGTCGAATCGAACCGGGGAATATTTTTGCCCGCTGGACGCCAATTGCTGCCAGCGGTAGGCAGTAGTCATTTCCCTCTGGGTCAGGTGATTCGGCTCAGGGACGGTAACCATGTTACGCCGGTGGTGATTCGGAACGTGACCCGGTTTTTCCCTACGGCTAGGGCTTCGGAGCGTTTTATACTGGTTGACCGGCACGACTACGTAGAATATGTTAACCGGCTTCCTCAGGGAAAAGTGGAACAACCCCAACAGCTATGGGTGTCCCCAGACAAGGACTTGGACCGCCAGACCGTCATTCAATCCATTAATCAATCCTTGGCTGATTCTACGATTGGCTTTACCTGGGTGCGTGACAGCGACCAAGCGGTGAATCTAGCTAGGCGAAATCCATTGGCTGGTGGTGGTTGGAATGGACTCACAGTTTTATCCATGACAGCGATCGTGGTAGCGGTACTGCTGACATTGGCGATTCACGGAATAGTATCGGCTCACACCGGCCGGGTTGATTTGAGCGTAGTTCGGGCATTGGGATTCTCCAGAGCCCAGATGATTTTCTCATTGACCTTGGACCGTGTCCTAGTTGCTGTGTTGGGAATTTCGGCGGGCAGCGCCGTGGGCGTCTGGCTGGGCCGGTGGGTTCTTGGTTACCTCGATATCACGGCCACCGGTCAGCAGGTGATACCGCCCATGGTCGTGGATATGAAATGGTGGCTGGTCGGACTAACACTGGCAAGCCTGATAGCGGCCACTCTGCTCTCTATCCTGATTGCGGTGTATTGGGTTCGGCGTCTGCCAACGGCCCAAGTGTTGCGGTCGGCTGAATAGGCTGGATCTCCGGCCCGTTTATCCTCATCTTAATTTGCCAGGCACTAAAAGACTAAGAAACGCCCGGAGAACCATATAAATGATGGCTTTGCTACGGTTGGCTTCTGTGGTGACGCTACGGCGGACCATTTCCAATTTCCAATTGGAAATTGCGCTTTTCCTAGCCATCGTGCTGGCCGTGGCTCTTATGTCCAGCGGAATCATTTTTTCCGGCTTGTTGGCTGAAGCGGCACTGAGCCACGCCGTAGGCCAAGCCACGTCAGCAGAGGCCAACTTCCAGGTGCGCACGTTCATAGGCAGTGAAACACCATCCACGGTTGTGGGCCGGGCATCGGCATACCGATCCCGAGTGAGATTCAACGAAGACCACATCTCCAAGCCCTTCGCTACTTACTCACAAGACAGCTCTTTGCTTCTCGAATCTCCTACCTTTTTCTACCAGGGTCATCCTCAACTGGAATTGTCCGACGCCCTTCGCCCCAGAGGCGATATCCAGTACGTGAGCGGGCTATTCCCGCAACGCGCCAACCTGGTTCAGGGCCGATGGCCTTATTCATCAGTGGTGACCGGAACATCGGGAGCCGAGTCTCTTGATGGAGGCACGCTGGAGGTTGCCATCGACACATTGGGCGCTGCGCTGCTCAATTTGGGAGCAGGGGATGAAATGGGTGTCTTCCCTGCCTCGGCCTTCACCAACCCACCCGTGATCACAGTAAGAATCGTAGGGGTTTTCGAAAGGAACGACCCGCAGGACGAGTTTTGGTTTGGCTCAGACAAGGATTTTAGCCTTCAGAATGACCGCTGGACCATGGTTCCTTTATTCACTACAGAAGAAGCCGTAATTACCCGTTTGATCGGCCTTTATCCCAAACTGTTTTTAGACGTCACCTGGTTTTACCAACTGGACCGAACCGGCATACGGGCTTCGGATGTGGACACATTACAAAACCTGGCCCGCGGATTCTCCCAGCAAGTAAACGCCAGTCTGACCAACGGCAGCATCGCCATTAAGTTGGACCGAGTGCTTGAAAATTACAAAGCCGAGCTCTTGCCAACCCGGGTGCCGATGATTCTCATAATATCTCTGGTGACCGGGATACTAATCTACTACTTAGGGTTGGTTGCCGGGTTGATTGTAAAATCTCGGAACACCGAATTGGCGCTGCTAAAGAGCCGAGGCGCAACCACACCCCAACTGGGCCTGTTGGCGCTGGTTGAAGGATTGTTCTTGGCAGTTCCGGCAGTGATTATAGGCCCGTTCTTAGCCCAAGGAATCGTGCGCCTATTGGGGAAACTGTTCTTCGGACTGGGCGGCGGCGGCGATTTGGCAGGGGTACCCGTCACCCTGTCGACCACAGCATTCCTATTTGGCTTGGCGGGGGGAATCTTGGCGGTGGTTGCCATAACCGGGTTTACCTTGTTTGCCAGCAGACAGGGGATAGTCGAATTTCGTCAAGGAGGCGCCCGGCCTCCCCAGACTCCATTTCTTCACCGGTATTACTTGGATTTTCTACTGCTGGCGTTGTTTGGCGCACTTTGGTGGCAGACCGCCAACCGAGGCTCTTTTTTGGTCCGCTCATTGGGCACCGGCGATTTGGAAATTGACTACAGCTTGATGCTTGGCCCAATCTTGTTTCTGCTGGCTATGGGGCTAATGGTTCTGCGATTTTTCCCCATTGTGTTGTCTCTAGCGTCCAGAGCCCTGGAACCGGTGGGGCCGTCTTGGTTGGTCCATGGAATCCGGTATGTATCCAGAGACCCCATAATGCCTGGCGCTCTGGTTATTATGTTGATGCTGGCCACCGCTTTGGGGATTATCGGCAGCACCTTTAGCTCCACTCTGGAACGCAGCAGGGAAGACCGGGCTCTATATGCGGCGGGCGCCGACCTATTGATTGAGCATACCGGGACCAGTCGGTCCGTGGCTCCAGGCGCACTGACGGAACTGGTGGGCATTGCCGATGGTGTGGCGGCGGTCTCTGAGGTCCGGCGTACGGGGGCCACGCTAGTGACCCAAGGTTTCTCCACTTCCCGAGTTACTCTTCTAGGGGTGGACCGGGACAATTTTGGGCGGGTTGCCTGGTATCGCCCGGATTTCTCCGGCGGACAGGAACTAGACGAACTGCTAACCCTTTTGATACCCGGACAATCGCTCCAACCTCAAAATAGCTCCTTAGACCTACCTGCGGATGCCAGGGCCATATCCCTTTGGGTGCAGCCCAGCCGCCCGAATGACCGGATATTCCTGTTTGCTCGCCTGAAGGACGCTGAAGGCCGTTTCTTTGATGTAGACCTGGGAAGACTGGGATTCAGGGAATGGCGCCGGTTGGAAGCCGATTTTGTTCCTCTGCCTCTCTCCCGGCGGCGGGGAAACACCCCAAGACCTGATTTGGCCGTCTCGCCGCCATTCTCCATCGTGGCCGTATATCTGGTTAACGCCTTTGGGCCGCTGGAGCCCGGTGCGCTGTTCCTAGGGCCGTTGTCGGCAATCACCCCGAGTGGCGAAGTTCTTCTTGACGATTTTCAGGCGCTGGAGAATTGGCACGTGTTGGAGGACTTCTCCAGCCCCGACATCAGCTTTTATGCCCTGGAACCCAGTGGACTAGAGTTCACCGGATTTGAATTGAACCGGACTGATGGCCCAACGGCCTCGGGAAGACCAGCGGCCTTTACCTGGGCCGCCGGTGGAATCGGTCTTAGAGGCGTCCATCCGGGCTCTAGTGAGTCCGCCATACCGGCCATTGTTAGCCGGGGTCTGCTGGAACAAACCCAGAGCCGGGTTGGCGACGCTATCAACTTGAGCCTATCGTCATATAGTTTGCCCATAAATGTAGTGGCAGTAGCTGACTTTTTTCCTACGACCGACCCCAGTGAGAACCAGTTCGTGGTCGTAGACCTAAACACCCTAACCGAATCCGCCAACCTCCATAGCCTCATACCGATCGGAGGGACCAACGAAATATGGATTGGACTCGAAGATGCCAACGCCGGGTTTCAGGCTAATACCAGCGACTTCATTCAAATCCTTTTGACCGAAAATGGCATCCGCATCAGAGATGCCCGACTGGCAGACCAGTTGATTGCGCAGGGTGTCGATCAGCCCTTGGTCAATGCCGGATGGGGCGCTCTGCTGATTTTGGTGTTCCTGGTTTTGCTTTTGGCCAGCGCCTCTGGAGTGATGCTTTATTCATACATCGACACCGGTGATCGTCATACCGAGTTCGCTCTGCTGCGCGCCATAGGGTCATCCACCTCCCAGCTAAATGCCGTAGTATGGTTCGGAGTCTTCTTGATTGTGGCCTGCGGCATCGGGATTGGAACGTTGGTGGGCTTTCAAACAGCCGCCAACCTACTGCCATTGATGAATGTGGCCAAAGACGGTGTTCCGGTTGTGCCCCCCATGGCGCTGGAGGTCAACTGGGGAGCCCTGATAGTAACGTATGCCGCATTAGCTGCGGTCACTGTGAGCACCGTAGCTTGGTTGGCTTGGTTCTCCGCCAAGTTAGAGGTCCAGAGCGCTTTGCGTATGGGAGACGCATAGCACTGGCCATTGGAACCGGTAATCATGTGTTGCCCTGATAAACCAAATGATGACAAAGTGATTATGAGAGAGAAAAACCCAAACACGGCTGGAATTGGCCTTTCCATAGGCGACCCTTACATCCATTGCCAGGACCTGTTTAAGATTTACAAGCGGTCCGATTTGGAAGTCGTGGCGCTGAGGGGTGTTGACCTTGATGTTCAGTCAGGAGAAGTCATCGCCATAATCGGCGCCAGTGGCAGCGGCAAAAGCACCCTGCTCAACATCCTGGCGGGATTGGATCGGCCATCGGCCGGCCAAGTGACGGTGGGCTCCCGAGACCTGCTGAATATCTCGGACCGGGAATTGGTGTCCTACCGCCGGTTGGATGTGGGATTCGTGTGGCAAGCAACGTCTCGAAATCTGGTGCCGTACCTCACGGTCAAGGACAACATTCAGCTGCCCATGGTCATGGCTGGAACCAACTCCGCCAAGCGTCGCAATTCGTCCTTGGAACTACTGTCATCCTTGGGTTTGGAGGATAAGACGGATCGTCTGCCGAACCAATTGTCAGGTGGAGAGCAACAACGGGTGGCGATAGGCGTAGCACTGGCCAACAAACCAGCATTGGTCCTAGCCGACGAGCCCACCGGAGAGCTGGACACGGAATCAGCCGTGCAGGTGTTCCAGTTGTTCCGGGAATTAAAAGACATCTATGGCGTTACCGTAGTGATTGTTACCCACTACGCAGGCGTCGCCAGGTTCGTGGACCGGGTGGTTCACATAAGAGATGGGCGAATCAGTTCAGAATCATATTCCCGGCCCGACTCCCAGCGTTCACCGGAGCAACTGGAAGATGAATTCTTGGTGGTGGACCGAGCCGGACGCCTGCAACTGCCTGCGGAATACGCTGAGAGATTCCAAAGGGGAGGGTTGGCGGAGGTGGAACTGGAAGGTGACACCGTGACTATTCGACCTCCTGCGAATCCACCGGGCAAAACCCAAAATTAGCCAACCGGCGGCAACACCAATTACTGTGTTTTGCTAGACCCGTCTAACTACAAGCACAGGCCAACCAAATCAGGCTGAAAACCAAAATCGGGCGGTTGATTTTGATCAACGGATTTCGCTGCGACCACAACCGGCCCGTTGGAATCACCTTTGAACTCTGAAGACTCCTCAACAATCCAAGAGAAAGGTCCGGTCATATCCGCGATGGAGTTAACTCGCGTGTTCGGTTCGGACTCGACCACCGTGATAGCGGTCAACGCCGTGACGCTGGATATTATG
>Ga0066376_10005828_pt1 | contig 10322 bp, 9 predicted proteins | sample Knorr_S15_td_Bot_FD_77009 | JGI IMG/M metagenome (GOLD analysis project Ga0066376, IMG submission 77009) | Marine microbial communities from Southern Atlantic Ocean transect - Knorr_S15_td_Bottom_ad_5009_LV_A | ecosystem: Environmental > Aquatic > Marine > Oceanic | place: Southern Atlantic... | reverse complement strand
CGGCGCAGTCCCGTCTACGTACTACTGCGGAACGGCGTACCCCCGCACCGTCGGCTTCTGGTCCGCGACGCTATCTACGACCGCCTGTGAGACCACGGTGGTAAACCGCTGGCGGATGTTCAAGGGCCCGTGGCCCCGGAGCTGGATGAACATCAGGCCGATCACGTCCTCGGCAGGGTCGCCCCAGTAGAGAGTGCCGAATGCGCCGCCCCATCCGTAACTGCCGGGGGACAGGGTGTCGAACGACTTGGTCGGGTCGACCAGCACCCCGAACCCCAGACCGAACCCGTAGCCGTCGCCCCGAATGTAGACGCTCTTGTCGTCGGTGTGATTGCTGATCATCAAGTCGACCGTCATCCGGCCCAGCAACCGGACCCCATCAAGCTCGCCGCCATTGGCAATCATCTGGGCAAACCGGAAGTAGTCGGCCGCGGTGCTGTTGAGACCGGACACCCCGGGGAAATAGGTGGTGGGCTCACTGAACTCCGGCGCACGTGACAACGCGGAGCCGCCGTCCGCAGTCGGACGATACATGGCGGCGACCCGGTCGACCCGGTCCCGCGGCACGTTGTAAAACGTGTCCGGCATGCCGAGCGGCTCGAAGATCCGCTCCTTCAGGTAGGTGTCGATGCTGACGCCTGAAATCTTCTCGACGAGGACGGCGCCGTAGTCAGTTGACGAGCCATACTGCCAGTGGCCCCCCGGGTGGAAGGCGGCCGGAATCCTCGCCGCGCGCGCCACCCGCTCGCCGAGGGTCGCGAACGGCTCGCCGTCGTTGGTGACCCAGCGACGATCCTCTTCAGACAGCCCCGCCCCGTTTGCGTTCAGGGTCAGACCGGAGGTGTGGGTGAGCACGTGGCGGATGGTGATGGGGCGAGCCTCCGGCACGCGGCGCTGACGGGGCCCGTCGTTCTCGCGAACCATGTGGTCCGCGTACTCCGGGATCCAGTCCGAGATCGGATCATCGAGCCGGAAGCGCCCCTCTTCGAACAGCATCATGAGCGCCGTGGACACGATCGGCTTCGTCATCGACGCCAGCGCGAAGATCGAGTCGGTGGTCATCGGGATGTTCTCCTCCCGATACTTGGACCCCACCGCGGAGTAGTGCACCACCTTGCCCCGCCGCGCCACCAGGGTGACCGCGCCGGCAATCTTGTTGTCGTCGATGAACCGCTGGAAGTAGTCATCAATCCGCTGCAACCGCTCGGACGACATGCCGACCGATTCCGGGGTCACCGTCGGCAGGTCTTCAGCCGCTCGGAGTTGCCAGGTCGACACCGACAACGCGACCGCCACGCACAGACTGCCGACGATGAACCGAGCACTGCTCCAGCGTTTCTGCACCTGCGTCATCACCCTGATCTCCTTGTGACCACACGCGAGGCTCCCAGGACACGTAGTGTCCGGGAACCGCGATTCGCGAGTCACCGTTTCCCGGACACTAGCAGGAACGGCCCAACTGGACAACAGCGTCCAGCCTCGTGGGGTCCGGCCTCAAATCAGCCGCCGGGAGTCAGGCGGATGAGACTGACGTCGTCGCGTATGAGTATGTCGTCGCTGAGCAGCACGGGCACTGCCCAAGTCTCGCTCTCGGCGACCTGGTAGCTGTGCTCGATGTCGAACGTCGTACCATCCCGACGGGCCACGGTCAGCTCCGCGCCGTTGGTCAGGAACACGACATGGTCTCGAGTCAGGAGCGCCGCCGCGTGCTCACCCTCGCGCCCTTCGCTCGACCAAGCGATAGCCCCACTGGTCACGTCGAGCGCGACGAACTGGCCGCGTCGTTTCGACGACAAACCGAAGAGCAACCCGTCGGCCAGAACCGGTGTGCTCATATACAGAGTGACGTCGGGATTCACCCACGCTTCGGTCCAGCGCCAACCGTCGGCGTTCTCGCGCCCGCGATAAGCGTGTGTCCCCTGCCGATTCCCCGACATGAGCAGCGCCGTGCCGGTCCAGACCGGGGTCACGATATTCTCGTGCCACTCGTCAGGGAACGGGATGGACCACAACTCGCCACCGGTGCTCGGGTCAAGTCCGACGATCGACTGCTCGGTGGTCGTCACGACGTGGGCGGTCCCCCCGATCTCGATCAACGCCGGTGACGCGTAGCCGGGCCCCGGCCCTTCCCAGGTCCACCGGATTTCTCCGTCGACCGGGTCGAGGGCAACGACGCGGCTTCCGTGAACGTCGCTCCCAACCTGCAGTATGACCAGGCCGTTGGCGAGGACGGGGGATGCGGCGGTCCCACAGAACAGCACCGAGGAATCGAAGATGTCCGAGAAGTCGTGCCGCCATAACGCGGTCCCATCGTCGGCCGACCAGGCCGCGACAATACCGGACACACCCACCGTGAACAGTCGCCCGTCCGCGAACAGTGGGGTCGCATTCGGCCCCTTGGCCATCGTCACGGCATAGGGATTCTTCTCGAAGGCTGCCTCGTAGGACTGCCGCCAGATGACGGACCCGTCGCCGAGGTCGACGGCCGTGACCACTTCGCGAGGGTCCTGGCGGCTGATCGTGAACGCGTGACCGTTCGCCACGATCGGCGACGCGTAGCCCTCACCGATCTCGAGCGTCCACGACGGCTCGAATGAGGTCGGCCACGCGGCCGGCGTCGCGGCGGGAGGCACCACGCCGTCTCTGGTCGGACCACGCCACTGGGGCCAGTCCTGGCCGGACACGCGGGCAGGTGCGGCGGATGAGAGCAGGAGGGCGGTCACCACGGCCACGACTCGGCCAGTCGTGGTTCCTGCGAGAGCGTCGTGACGGGTGATCAGAATCATTGCCTCAGGGCGCGAGCGGCGCCAGCGGGATCACGCCGACCAGAGAGAAGGACCACCGGCTGGCATCGTCAAGATACCGCTGATTGCCGATGACGTCGCCGGCCTTGGGGAGCCCGGTTGCGACATAGTCGAGCGACCCTTCCACCTCGAAATGATGCAGCCAGTTGTCTTCGCTGAGCCGGCTGAACGGGAGAAAGGCGGTGTCGAGCTCGAAATTGAGCTTGTGCGTGTAGACGCTGGCGGCACCCGGGGTCTCGCCGGGGCTGATCTTGTCGACGATGTCGAAGTGGCTCTCGACCCAGCCGCCGGTCTGCTCCGGTTCGAGGAGTGACAGGTTGAGCTCGAGCTCCACCTCGATGCCGTTGTCACGAATGGAACCCTGGCGGTCGTCAACCGCGATCCCGGTGAAGGGGTGCACGTCGGTCTCGCCGAACGGGACGAATATCGTTTCCACGGTGAACCCGACGCGCGGAATTTCGGTCGGGATGCCGACCGCGAGAATCAATTCGAAGACCGATTCGCGCTCCTGCCGGCCGGTGGCGACCACCTCGCCACCTTCAAGTTGCTCCATCCTGGCCGCACCGAACAGATGTTCAACCGTGACGGTTGGCTCGATCTTGACGTCCGGTGCACACAGAAATGCGCAGCGCGGCTGAGCGTGGAGCGGCGGTGCAAGCAAGGCCGCCCCCCCCACAATACCAACGACCGCCGCCAACCGTCGCCAAGCGACAGACCACACCATCGTCCCACAGACGCTATCATTCGTGAGCGACGATGCACAGACGACTAGCTCTGGCGGCGGTATTCACCTTGTTGCTGTCGACCGCGTGCTTGGGCCGACCGGAGTCCGGCGGCGATCTGGCGGATGCCACCTACGCCGGGTCTGACTCGTGCCAGGCGTGTCACGCCGACATCCATGCGCGGTGGGAAGACACCTTGATGGCGAAGGTGCTGCAAGACCCCCGCGAGCGGCCTGACGTGATTCTGGGTGACTTCGCGGCCAACGATCCGCTGGTGACATTTACCCCCGACGATGTCGTCTTCACCTACGGCAGTAAGTGGAAACAGCGGTACTACACGCAGATCGGCGACGACTATTTCATCTACCCCGCGCAGTGGGACATCCAGAATCGCCAGTGGCGCCGATACAACCCGCAACCGGGCCGCGACTGGTGGGCCGACCACTATCCAGTGGACCAAATGCAGCGACCGACCGGCCCGCTGTGTGACGGCTGCCACTCGGTGAACTACGACATCGCGACCAAGACCCCGACAGAGTGGAACGTGGGCTGCGAGGCGTGCCACGGTCCGGGCAGCCTCCACAACATCGACCAGGCCGCAGCCAGCATCGTCAACCCGGCGCGGCTCGACCCGGTGCGGGCGGACGACACCTGCATCCAGTGCCATTCACAGGGGCAACCACTCGAGAATCCTATCGACGGGCGGTACTACGATTGGCCGGTCGGCTACCGGCCGGGCGAACGGCTCAGTGAGTACTGGGAGCTCGACGGCCCGGAGCTGGGCGAGGAGACGTTCACGCACTGGCCCGACGGATCGGCCCACAAGAACCGGATGCAGGGCAACGACTACGTCCAGAGTCAGATGTCGGTGAAGGGCGTGACCTGCTACGGCTGCCACGACGTGCACGGGACCGAGCACAATGCCGATCTAATAGCCCCCGGCAACGAGGTCTGTCTCGAGTGTCACGGTCCCCAGCTGCAGGCGGGGCCGCGCGGGTCGGTGGCTTATCACACACAACACGACCCCGACGACGAGGGCGGCGTGTGCATCGCCTGCCACATGCCGGAGATTGCCCGCACCGTGGGCAATATCAACGTACGCAGCCATACGTTCAAGTTCATCTCACCGGCCGTGACGGATCGCTACGGCATTCCCAACCCCTGCACCACCTGTCACGACGACGAAACGACCGAGTGGGCGCTCGAGGCGCTGGAGACCTGGCCCGACGTGTCGCCCTGGCGCGTCTTGCAGTAGTTGCGCGAGAACGCAAGGGTGCCCTCAGGCGCTACGCGACCGCGGGCCGCCGGGGTGTCAGCGAAGACAACACCGCCACGCCGCGAACGGGCGGAGCCCTCGGCTTGCGCCGTCCATGGCGCTCTGCCAGACTCGCCAGTCAATGACCGGGCTGGCCGACTGGGCTCCCAACCCCCACGCGCTCATCGTGCACCTCCCGATCGGGCTGCTGGTCACCGCAGTGGTCGTCGATCTTCTCGCCGTCGTCCGCAGGGACCGAACCACGCTCCGGCTGGTCTCGACCGGACTCCACGTCGGCGGCACGGTGATGCTGGTCGTCGCCTACCTCACCGGCCGCAACGCGGCGCCCGAGGTGTTTACCCCGGGTTTGGCGCAGGCCGTCGTGACGCAGCACTGGGACCAGGCACTGTGGTGTGTGTGGTACTTCGGACTGGCCACGAGCGGCCGGGTGGGACTTCAGATACGGTACGGCCCGCTGGGGCGAGGCGCCGCCGCGGGCCTCGCGGCGGTTGGGATTGCCGGGGCCCTGCTGCTGGCGAGCGCGGCCGAGTTGGGGGGACGGCTGGTGTACGAACACGGAGTAGGTGTGGCGGCGCCGGTCAACGACGGGCGGTGAACGCAGGAGTGATGGAGAGCGCAGTGCCAAGCCGAGACGGGCGGGTCTGAAGGCCCGCGGCTACGGACGGGCGTGAATGGTTCTGAGGCGTTCCAGGTCGATGTCGGTCAAGGGGAGCCACTCCAGGGTGTCGTCGGCGGCCGCGATGGACGAACACGGGCCGCACATGAGGGTGAAGCTGGCCCGATGGTGCGTGAGCCCCAACGTGTGGCCCAGTTCATGGGCGATGACGTTGCGCAGGACGCGAGTGTCTCCGGGCCGACGGGGTTCGGGCGCGCGGATCGTCACGAAGTAGTCGGGCGACCCGACCAGAGGCCACGCGAACGGCAGCAGCGGCTGCCGCGAAAGCAGGAGCACCACGTCTCCGCCGACGGCCCGCAGTTCGGGCGGTGGCTGCGGCCCGGACGCGCCTTTCGGAATCCGTCCACCACGCTGCGCCACGAACCGGGCGAAGGTCTCGATAGCTCGCACGCCCGGGGCGGCGACCACGACCGACTTTTCATGCAATCTGATATCGACTCCGACCTCGGTCAGCGTTCGGTTCCAGAACTCGAGCGCGGCGCGGGTCAGTTCTACGCGCGGGTCGTCTGCACTGGGCGCCAAGATGATCACGTCTCGGGTGACCCCGGTCTGCCCCGCAGCGGGGACCGCGACCAACACGGTCACAGTGGCGGCGAGGCCGCGCAGGAACCGGGTCGTGAAAGTCATGGATTGTCGGTGGTCGCCCCGGAGCCCGCCCGTCTCGACGCACCACCCGGCGGCGGTCGGGCTCACAGCCTGGTCCGGCGGGGCTGAAGCGCGGCGGCTACGTTTGGCCGAGCTCAGATTCTGAACAAGTATCGCAGCTTTGTGAAGACCGCCCGGTTCGTGCGGCGCAGATCGCTGGTGAAGAAGAGCCGCTCGTCAAATCCGTCACCGTCCGGATCCCCTTCGATCCGGTCTTCCTGCCGATAGTGGTCGTCGTAGCCCAGGAAGAACACGGTCCCGGCGTTGATGCGATAGGTGAAGAGGACGTTGAAATCGAGGTCCTTGTCGAACGTGTTGTACTCGGTGATGTTGCGCATCAACAACCGGTCGGTGAAGGTCAGGATGCTCTGGGCGCGGTAGATCTTCACGTCGAACACCTGAAGGTCGCCGTTGCTCGGGTCCGTCAGTCGACTGGTAGTCACGCCTATCTGCGAACTCAGTCGCGCCAGTGGTCGGACCGTCACATTCAGACGCGCGCTTCGTCCGCCGCCCAGAAACGGATTATCGGCGTCGAAGAAGATCTGGTCGCCCTGAGAGTAGTTGGCACGGATGGACAGGGCCCGGCTCGTGTTGACGCCGCCGTTGACCGAGTACTCTGTCTTGTGGAAGTCGACCCCTTCGAACCGCTCCAGGTCGCGACGCAGGTTGGCGCTGAACGACAGATTCCGCGCGAAGTTGAAGCTGAGGCCGAGACGCCGGTCCTCGTCCTGGAGCACGCCTTCGAAATCGTAGTTCCGGCTGTAGCTGAGTCGCGGTCCCCAGTTGATGATCCAGCTTTCCGGCCACCAGCGATACCCGATGTTGCCGATGGCCTGGCGCTGATCCCTGCGACGGACGAACCCGACGTCCGTGCGGAAATCGGGCGTGATCTCGAAGACGGCGGCGAAGAAGCTCAGGTTCCGTCCGGTATTGCTGATGCTGGCATCGTAGACATGGCCGGAGCGTTCCACGCCATCCAGGTCGCGGTGCTGGGACCCGATCATGCGGAAATTGGTCGACAACGATCGTGAGAGCCGGAAGCTGCCGTCGATGCCGCCCAGCTTGCTGCTCGCGTCGAGAAACTCGCGGTCGGTAAAGACCGCGCCGATGTGCGATTCGGAATAGACGTCGTACTTGACCCGCCCGATGAAGTTCTGCGCCGTCTCCCCGAACAGGGGGTCCGAAATGTCGTCGAGGTTGCCAGGCGCTTCGTCCTCGGCGGTCAGCACCCCCACCGAGAATCGACCGGCCTTCCCGGTCAGCTTCGCGCCCCACGTCGGGTCGACGATGGTGCGGGTATGCACGAACGTGACGGGACCGGGAAAATCGAAAATTTCAGCACCCTCGACAAAGAACGGTCGCAACTCGCTGAAGAAGAGTGGGAACCGCTGATTGACCTCGATCTGGGGTCGGTCAGATTCGATCTGCGAGAAATCAGGATTGAACGTCACGTCCACGGTCAGATTGGAGGTCACACCATACTTGATGTTCAGGCCGGCCTGCGGGTCGGTGTCCTGACTGACAAACCCGCCGGTCGACGTATCCAGCGAGCCGAACTTGATGGCGGTGAAGGTGGGTAGGAACTCCAAGTTACGGCTAGTGGAGAAGTCCGTCATCCCCTCCATCAACCCCATCTGGCGGTGGAACCCCGCCACGTCACGAGACATCGGCGCCCACACCGCATTTTCCTCGTTCTTCCCTTTGATCTCCCGAATGATCTGGAGCCCCCACCGGTGTGGTTCACCCGCGGCACGCTGCGGGTACCGGAGGCTCTTCAACGGGATCGCCATTTCGGCCGTGAAGCCGTCCGCAACGATTTCGGTGGCACTGTAGAAGAGCGCGTCCCACGACCGGTCCGGGACCGGGATCGGTCCGCCCCCGCGGTTACCGCTCGCATTCACGATCCCGTCGCCCTGGACGTTGAACGCGTTCAGGTCGAAGTCGTACGCACGCTGCTGCGCGAGGAACGTGTCGAGGTAGACGGTGATCAGATCGTCCTGAAACGACGTATCGCGGTCGACGCGGTTGGCGCGCATCACGCCGGGGTCTGCGTAGTGCAGGTAGAACCCGAAGTAGACGTGCTCGCTGTCGTACGTGATGTAGACCTCGGTCGCTTCGGTCGCTTGGGCCCCTTCAAGCGGCGCCTGTTGGGTGAATTCGGTCAGGGTCGCGGCGCTTTGCCAGGCGAGGTCATCGAGACGACCGTCGATGTCCGGCGCCGTCTCGGTCCGGGTCGGTCGCACGATCGGGCGTCCGCCGATAAGCCCCAGCCCGTCGATGGTGTGCCCGGCCGTACGCGCCTGCCTCGCCGCTGGGTCACCGGCGGCCGCGACGGGCCCGAGAGACTGGGCCGAGGCGACGGACCCGACTAGACCGGTGAGCATCCCCAGCGCCCGCCGCAACGATACGTGCCGAGAAAACGTGGAGGGCCGACTCAACGTCATGGCGGGTGACCGAGGCAAATCCGCGGGCACAAGAAACGGGGACGGAAGCCGATGTCCCGTCCCCAGTTCTGTGTCCCTTGACACACCGGCAGAACGCTGAATCCTACCAGAAATGCCCGCCGAGACGCACGAGTGCCAGATCTGTTTCGATCAGTCCGATGGCGTGTCGACACGCCCGGCCACCCCGCTGTGGCGCACGCTGCCGCTGCCGTCCCGTTTGACGATGAAGTCGCCTTGGACGTCCGCCACATCGATGCCGCCCGAGCCGTCCTCCTCGATAATCACGTCCCCACCGACATCGGCGATATCGATACCGCCGGAACCGTCGTCTTCGATGGTGACACTGCCCCGTACGGCGACAATGTCGATCCCACCGGATCCATCGGTCACGCGCACGTCGCCGGCCACCCCATCTATGTCGATTCCGCCCGAGCCGTCGCGCAGGTCGACGGCCGCCACGTTATAGATTCGCAGACTGCCAGACGAATCCTCGACCTCGAGCGGCACGGTGTCCGGCACCTCCAGCGTCAGATCGAGACGCCCATTGGTGTCGTCGGTGTGCACCTCGACCACGATGTCGGTCCCGACACGTTCGGCCGTCAAGGTGACCCGCTCGAGGTCTGCCTGGGTTGGCGCGCACGCCGTCCCCGTCGCGCGCACGTCCGTGAGACCGGAGCGACCATCGATACGCAGTGAACCCGCTCGAGCGCGGACCCTGATACGCGTGGCATCGCCAACGGACACGTCGGCGGCCCGGGAGGCCGTCTCGTCGCACGACCACCCGCCGACGGACACGACACACCCTGACGAGCCAGCCACGCCGAATACGACCGCCACCGCTGCGGGCATCCACTTCATGGTGTTCCCTCCTGCCTCTCCATACGGGCGCCGGGCCTCGGGTGTTCGGGTGTCTTGTCGCCGCGCACGGGGAGTCTCCGGGCGCCGGGCGCGCGACAATGCGCGCCCGGCGGGCCCGGAGTGGGGCTTTGGGGCCCCGCGAGGGCCCGCGTGGGGTTCGGGGCGCAGCCCCGTCTAAGTACTAGAAGAGGCGGGTGTTGGTGAGGGGCCACCATCGAAGCTGCACGCGTCCAATGATGTACTTTTCGGGCACTTGGCCCCAGTTGCGGCTGTCGGAGCTCTGGTTCCGATGGTCACCCATCACGAAGTAGTACGCATCTCGCACGACCACGGGACCGAAATTTTCGTGACTCCGGTAGGCCGCCGGGACGAACGTATCCGGCTGGAGCGCTTCATTGACATAGAGGCGGCCATCTTCGATCCGGACGGTGTCGCGCTCGTCCGCAACAATCCGTTTCACGTAGGTCGTCTCAGGATCACGAGGATAGCGCAGCATGACGATGTCGCCTGGTTGGGGCTTGCCAAAAAATCTGTAGGCCGCCTTGTTGACGATGAGCTTGTCCTGGTGCTGCAGGGTCGGCTCCATGCTCCGGCCCTCGACCCGAGCGACCTGAAATCCAAAGGTAATGATGAGGGTCGTGTACACGGCGACCCACGAGAAGGTCGTTGCCGCACCGAGCAGTTCATGACCCGCCCGCCTCAATAGGTGCGCGCGCCGAGCGCGGGGGTCGTCCGACCGCCCAGGCGGATGTTCATCGCCACGGCGTCCCTCGTCAGTCACAGGCGTTTCCGGCTCGACCATGGTCATGCTTCGACTGTAACTCACCAGGCCCCTCAGGTGAGACCCCAATCCGATCGGCGTCGGCGCCCGCAGTAGTGGGCAGTTCGAGTTTTTCG
>Ga0066376_10005823_pt1 | contig 10326 bp, 10 predicted proteins | sample Knorr_S15_td_Bot_FD_77009 | JGI IMG/M metagenome (GOLD analysis project Ga0066376, IMG submission 77009) | Marine microbial communities from Southern Atlantic Ocean transect - Knorr_S15_td_Bottom_ad_5009_LV_A | ecosystem: Environmental > Aquatic > Marine > Oceanic | place: Southern Atlantic... | reverse complement strand
GAGCGCATCGGCTACAATGCTGTCCACCAGGGCTTCGAGCGCCGTCTCGGGTGCGGACGCGACAGGTTCGGGCGTCGGCTCGACAGCGGCCAGGACCGCCTCTTCAGGCGCAGGCGCGGGCTCCGGTTCCGGCTCGGCCACGACGCTCTCTTCGGCACCCTCCAGCGGCGCGCTTGGCTCAGACGGAGACTCATAGGGCGGCGGCAGATCAAGCACAGCGACCACCGACTCGGGTGCGGACGGGATGGGTTCGGCTGCGGGCTCCGCGGCCGGCAATTGAACGACTACCGCCGCCGCCGCGAGATTCAGAGACAAAACAGTCTCCGCTTCCGGAATCGACAGGGTGAGCAGATAAGCGTTTTCAAATGCGCTCTGGGCCGCCAAGCGCGTCGCCTCTGACGCCGGCGTCAGGGCGATCAAAAGGGCGCTGATCAGGGCGAGATTAAAGAGGACGAACGCCACCTTGGCAGGAATGCTAAAACCAGATGGCTGTTGTTTTTCTTGTATCCTAAAGATATTCACATCAATGCTTTATGCTGGCTCTCTGAACCGTTCTTAATTGACAATCTTCTCATTGAATAACGACAAGCCGTGGATTAAATCGAGTGCCCGCGAGAGCTGGAAATCCTTCCGCGCCAACTCCGACCGGCCGTTTTGCCCATCGGTTTCGCTGGACTCCGCATCGCCGGAATCGCCATTGATCTCCTCTTCGCTGGCCAGACGATTGCGTAGGCTCGCCTCGTCGCGCAGGTTGCCGTTTTTCTCTTCGCTTTCGACGCGGCCCTGCTCGACCACGATATCGGGGACAATGCCCTTGGCCTGAATCGAGGCGCCAGACGGCGTGTAATAGCGCGCTGTGGTCAAGCGGATGGCGCCATGCCCCGACAGAGGGATGATCGTCTGCACCGAGCCCTTACCGAAGCTGCGCGTCCCCAGGATGATAGCGCGCCGGTGGTCCTGAAGTGCGCCCGCGACGATTTCAGAGGCGCTCGCCGAGCCGCCGTTGATCAGCACCACGATGGGCAGGGAGTCGGCGAGATCGCCGCTCTTGGCGTTGAAGCGTTGCACACTGTCGGTGCGACGACCCCGGGTCGAGACGATTTCGCCCTTGTCGAGAAAGGCGTCGGAAATGGCGATTGCCTGATCCAGCAGACCGCCCGGGTTGTTGCGCAGATCGACGATAACGCCCGTTAAGGCATCGCCGAGTTCTTCCTTGATCTTGCCCAGTTCGCGGATCAGCCCGACCTCGGCCTGTTCGTTGAATTTGGTAATGCGGATATAAGCGGCGTTTTCCTCGATTCGCGCCTTGATCGATTGAATCTTGATGACCGCGCGGGTGATCCGCGTCTCGATGGGTTGTTCGACCCCCTCGCGGCGGATCATCAGAACGATGTCGGTGCCGATCAGGCCGCGCATACGGTCGACCGCTTCCGACAGGGTCAGGCCGAGCACCTGTTCGCCGTCGAGATGAGTGATGAAGTCGCCGGCCTTGACGCCGGCCTTGGCCGCCGGTGTGTCGTCGATCGGTGAGACCACCTTAACCAGCCCATTCTCCATGGTCACTTCGATGCCGAGGCCGCCGAACTCGCCCTTGGTCTCGACGCGCATGTCTTCGAAGCTCTCGCGGTTGAGATAGCTCGAATGCGGATCCAGCGATGACAGCATGCCGTCGATCGCCGATTCGATAAGTTCCTTATCGCTGACTTCCTCGACGTAATCGGAGCGAACCCGCTCGAACACATCGCCGAACAGATTGAGCTGTCGATAGGTCTCCGAGCTCGCAGCCAGGGCGTCCCCAGGGCCCGCCGTCGCCGCCAGCATCAACAGCGCCACCGCGCCAAATCCCGCACTCAGTATTTTACGCATCATCCATCAGCCTTTTGTCCACTTGCCATCAACCAGTTCAGCGGGTTTACCGCAATACCATCATGGCGAAATTCAACATATAAAGATGTGTAACCCGTTAACCCGCGTCCCATCACGCCAACCGGTTCGCCCGCCAACAGCCATTGACCTAAAAAACTATCGATCCGGGAAAACCCCGCCAGCAACGTATGATACCCCTCGCCGTGATCGATGATCAAGAGCCGGCCATAGCCGCGAAACGGACCGGCGTAAACAACCTCGCCATCATAGGGCGTTATGACCCGGGCGTCGTCGCGAGTTTCGATGGTAATTCCCTTGTTCTTCTGCTCGCCTTCGCCCTCGCCAAACAGGGCGACGAGCCGGCCCCTCGCCGGCATGGGCAGGCTGCCCCGCGCCGTGCTGAACGGTTTGGGATTGATTTTGGCAAGGCTTTGGCTCTGAGGCTGCAGGTCGTCAGCGGGCGTTGTCGGCGCTTCCGCCGCCAGGCTACCGAAGAGATCGCGCAAATTATCAGCCTCGCTGGAAAGCCGCGCCACGCGCTGCTCCGCCAGAGATTTATTCTCTTCGCTTTGCTGGCGCCGGACGACCGCCGCGGCGTGAAGCGCTTCCAGCCGCTCGTCTTCCTGGGCGAGAGCGGCGGTAACCCCCTCGAGTTCCATACGTTGGCTGGCGATCCGGCGATGGAGCGCTTTTAGTGCGCTGAGGGCAGCGCCGAGTCGGCGGGCGTCTTCGCCCAACATCGATGCCGTTGTTTTCAGCGCGAGACTCGCGCGGATCACATCGTCGATCGCCGCCGGCGTTGCGATCAGGGCTTGCGGCGGTTGCCGGCTGAGCCGAACAAGGGCGCCCAGGGCTGCGCCTCGGGCAATGCTGCGGCCATATGCAGCCTCCGACAGCTCGGCTTCCCGACGGGACAAATCCACTAGCTGCGCCTCCATGGCGGTAATCCGGTCCTCGTGAGCCTGAGAGGTTTGCGCGGCCGCGACGAGCTGGCTCTTGATCTCGTAAAGGTCCTTCTCTATCGCCCCGGCGGCGGCCAGGATCGCCTGTTCGCTGCGCCGTTCGGCGTCGAGCGCGCGCTCGACCGATTCGAGCTCACCGGCGGCGCGCGTTTGGGTGGGGTACAGGGCCAGCAACAGGCCGGCGAGAACGATTGATCTGAATTCAGGCCGGATCACGGCGCGCAACAAGGAGAGATTCGCCGGTCATGGCCGCCGGCAGCGCCAGACCCATCAAGGCGAGCAGGGTCGGCGCCACATCAGCCAGCCGGCCGTCGGCTAGGCCCTTGTCTTCGGTCCCCCGCCCCATGGCGATCAGGGGCACCGGGCTCAAGGTATGGGCCGTGTGGGGCTGGGCGGTATCATGGTCGTGCATTTTCTCCGCATTGCCATGATCCGCGGTGATCAGCAGCGTCCCACCCGCTTCCGCGACCGCGGCGGCGAGGCGGGCCAGGCAGCCGTCAATGGTCTCCACGGCTCGGACCGTGGCTTCGAGGTTGCCCGTATGACCGACCATGTCGCAATTGGCGTAATTGACCACCAGCAGCCCGAAGGCGCCCCGGGACAGGGCTTCGACCAGCCGGTCTGTGACTTCCTCGGCCGACATTTCCGGTTGCAGATCGTAGGTCGCAATCTTCGGCGAAGGAACCAGGATGCGCTCCTCGCCGGGGAACAATTCCTCCCGCCCGCCATTGAGGAAAAACGTCACATGGGCATATTTCTCGGTCTCGGCAATACGAAGCTGCGCCAATCCGGCCTCGGCCACCACCTCGCCGAGAATGCCGCCGAGTTCGATGGGCGGAAACAGGCAGCTAAGGAAACCACTGAGATGGCTGGAATATTCCACCATGCCGCAAGCCGCCCCCCAATCAATAAAATCTGTACGCGGAAATTCATCGAAATCCGGATCGACCAGAGCGGCGAGTATTTGGCGCATCCTGTCAGCGCGAAAATTACTCGCCAGCAGGCCGTCGCCCGACGCTATACCGGCATAATCGCCGATTACCATGGGGGTGATGAATTCATCGGTCTCGCCGCGCTGGTAGGCCGCATCGATCGCCGCATCGGCATCGCTCGCGGGGGCGCCGCTTGCCGACACCAGATTGTCATAGGCCAGAACAATGCGATCCCAGCGCTTATCGCGGTCCATGGCGTAATAGCGCCCGGTGACCGTGGCGATGTGAATATTGGTCTCGCCCGCCGTCGCCGCCATGAAACCGTCGAGAAAGCCCTTGGCGCTCGATGGCGGTACGTCCCGGCCATCGGTGAAAATATGCACCGCCACGGTGACGCCATGGCCTGCGACGATGCGTGCGAGTGCTGCTGTCTGTCGCAGGTGGCTGTGTACGCCGCCATCCGAAAGGACGCCCAGGAGATGGCATGTCCCGCCGCTGGCCTTCAGCTTGGCGGCGAATTCCGCCAGGGTGGGATTGGCGGCGAGCGCGCACTCTGTGATGGCCGCGTCGATGCGCGGCATGACCTGTTCGATCACCCGGCCGGCCCCGAGATTCATATGGCCGACTTCGGAATTACCCATTTGACCGGCGGCAAGACCGACCGCGCCGCCCGAGGCGGATAGCAGACTATGGGGGCATGTCGCCATGAAACCATCCCACGCCGGGGTTTGGGCCTGGGCGATAGCGTTGTTCTCGCTGTCCTCTCGATGGCCCCAGCCGTCGAGGATGCAAAGTACGACCGGGGGCACGACGGGAGGCGGATCGCTTGTCATGACGGTCAGACTGAGCCGCCGAGAACCGCGTTCTGCCCATCGTCGGGCAGGGCCATTTCCCACATTTTTTCCAAATTATAGAAAGCGCGAACCTCGGGCCGGAACAGATGCACGATGACATCGCCGGCATCGATCAGCACCCAATCGCCTTGGGACAGCCCTTCGACCCCGGGAGATCCGTACTTCGCGGTTTTAATGCCGCGCATGAGCCTCTCGGACAGAGCATTGATCTGGCGGCTGGAGCCGCCCGACGCAACCACCATGCAATCGGCCATAGCCGACTTGCCGGCAAGATCGATGACGATGACATCCAGCGCCTTGCCGTCATCAAGGATGGTCTTGATCAAGGCCAGAAGGCGCGCGGAAGGATCTCTGGTTTTTTTCGCCTTGGGCTTGGGCTGGGGCTGGGGCTGGGGCTTCACGGCCACTGATTTCTTGGCCACTGATGTTTTGGATGTTGGCTTTTTAGGCGCGGCCTTGGATTTACCGGTCGCGGCTTTGGTCTTTTTAGGGCTGGGGATGGAAAGCTCCTCGGTGATGGTGTTGGGCTTTGACTGTTACGTCGTTTCGGCTTGGGTCTCTCGGATCTGGGTCGCCGATGTGCTGTTCAATTCGCCTTGGACAAAAACCCAGGCGGGCGGCGTTTGTCCGGCAAGTTCGTGCGCCCGGCCGGCCTCCAAACGGGACGAGGCAAAGCGCGTCGCCGCCGGACAAGACAGGGCGTCGTCAGAATAGGTGGGGCGGTCGAAAACGGCAATGGGCAGGGTGGCAAAAATCGTCGTCCAGTCCTTCCATTGTTCCAGTTGCACCAGATTGTCGGCGCCCATGACCCAGACAAAATCAACAGCGGGATAGCGTTTGATCAGCGCCGCCAGGGTATCGGCAGTATAACGGGTATCCAACTCGCGCTCTATATCGCTGACCAGGATGCGGCGATCGTCGACCAGCGCCCGGGCGGCATCAAGCCGCGTCTCGAAAGGCGCCATGCCGTGCGCCGGTTTGAGCGGGTTCTGCGGCGATACCAGCCACCACAGGGCTTCAAGGCCGAGGGTCTCGAGCGCTACCCGGCTGATATGCAGATGTCCCGCGTGAGCTGGATTGAACGATCCGCCGAGCAAGCCGACCCGCTGGCCCGGCCCTTCAACAGACTCAATCGGGCCAGAATTAGTCAGGGCCGCACCTGCCCGCTGCCGCGCACCAGATATTTATAGCTGGTCAACTGTTCGACCCCGACCGGGCCGCGGGCGTGCAGCTTGCCCGTAGAGATGCCGATTTCAGCGCCCATGCCGAACTCGGCGCCGTCGGCGTACTGGGTCGAGGCGTTGTGCAGCAGAATGCCGCTGTCGACGCCCGCAAAAAACGCATTCGCCGCCGCCTCGTCTTCCGTGACGATGGTCTCCGTGTGGTGCGAGCCATAGCGGGAGATATGGTCGACGGCGTCATCCAGGCCGTCGACCAGCTTGGCCGACAGGATGGCGTCGAGATATTCGGCAGGCCAGTCGTCGTCATTCGCCGGGGTCACCCGGGAGTCGGCCGCCTGGACGCCCGCATCGCCGCGTACGGCGCAACCGGCATCGAACAGGGCGGCGAGAATATCGGGCAGCAGGTGCTTCGCCGCGCGGTCGACGAGCAGGGTTTCGGTGGCCCCGCAAATGGCGGTTCTGCGCATCTTGCCGTTGAGCACGATATCGCGCGCCATGGCCGCATCGGCGGCGGCATGGACGTAGGTATGGCAGACGCCTTCGAGATGCTTGAACATGGGAATGCGGCTCTCGGCGCTGATCCGCTCAATCAGGTTGCGCCCGCCGCGCGGAATGATGACATCGATGACATCGTCCATGGCAAGCATTTCGCCGACCGCCGCCCGGTCGCGGGTCGGCACCAGCTGGATGCAACCGGCGGGCAGGCCGGCCTCTTCGAGACCGCGCGCGAGACAGGCAGCGATGGCGCGTGACGACAGGAAGCTTTCGGAACCGCCTCGCAGGATGACCGGATTGCCCGACTTGAGGCACAGGCTTCCGGCGTCCGCTGTCACGTTGGGGCGCGACTCATAGATCACGCCGATGACTCCAAGAGGCACCCGCACGCGGCTGATGCGCAAGCCGTTGGGGCGCTCCCATTCGGCCATGATCGCGCCGATCGGGTCATCGAGCTTGGCAATATCCTCCAAGCCCTTGGCCATGGCCTCGATACGGGTTTCATCAAGCAATAATCTGTCGATCATGGAAGCGCGCAGGCCCGCCGACCTGGCCTGGGCGACATCCTTCTCATTGGCGGCAAGGATCCCTGCGCGATCATCGCGGATCGCCGCCGCCATCGCCTGAAGCGCCGCGTTCTTGGTTTCGGTTGAAGCAACGGCCAGGGTCTTGGCCGCAGCGCGGGCGCGCCGGCCGATCTCGGCCATGGTGGTTTCCGGGCCGGTCTCTTCTGAGTCGATGGAATGAGGCATGGACATCACAGCATCGCCAAATCGTCTCGGTGGATTATTTCCTCGCGCCCACGGTAGCCGAGAAGGCGCTCAATTTCACGGCTTTTATGGCCCGCTATACGGCGCGCATCATCCGCCGAATAGGCGCAAAGACCCCGCGCCACCTCGACTCCCTCGGGGTCGCGTACGCTGATCGGGTCGCCGCGCCCGAAGTTGCCTTCGACGACGACCACCCCGGCTGGCAGCAGGCTCTTCCCATTGTTCAGAGCGCCCAGGGCGCCGGCGTCGATGACCAGGCAGCCGGCGGGCTTGAGGCTGGCCGCGATCCATTGCTTGCGCTGGGTCTTCGGGTTCGAGCCAGCGATAAACCAGGTGCAGCGCGCACCCTCAATCACCGCTTCCAGGGGATTCAGGCCCGTGCCGTCGACGATCACCATATGGCAGCCCGACGCCATGGCGATCTTCGCCGCCGCCAGCTTGGTCACCATGCCGCCCGAACCGCTGTCGGGGTTGGGCGGACCGGCCATGGCCTCGATTTCGCCAGTGACCTGGTGAACCTCGGGAATGAAGTTGGCAGACTTATTGCGCCTCGGATCGGCGTTATAGAGCCCGTCCACATCCGACAGCAGCACCAATAGATCGGCGCTGGTCATCTGGGAGACGCGGGCGGCCAGCCGGTCGTTGTCGCCGAAGCGAATTTCGGCAGTCGCCACGGTGTCGTTCTCGTTGATCACCGGCACGGATTTCATACGAAGCAGGGTGTTGACCGTGCTGCGCGCGTTTATATAGCGGCGCCGGTCCTCGGTGTCGCCGAGGGTGACCAACACCTGCGCCGCCGACAGATCATGACGGGCGAGGGATTCCTGATAGGCATGGGCCAGCCTGATCTGGCCGCAGGCGGCGGCGGCCTGGCTCTCTTCGAGCTTGAGCGTGCGGCCCGCAGCACAGCCCAGCACCCGGCGGCCAAGCGCGATGGCGCCCGAGGAGACCAGCACGACCTCCTGGCCGCGCTTGCACATGGCGGCCACATCGTCGCACAAGGCGTTGAGCCAGGCACGGTGCAGGGTTCCCCGCTCTGCATCGACCAACAGGGCCGAGCCGATCTTGATGACAACGCGCTTGGCAGCACTCATATGCGCCTTCATGACGCGACCTCGATGGCCGGCAAGGCGACCTTCGCAAACAGGGCGCGGAGCACCGTCTCGACGCCGGAACCGGCGACCCCGGACAAGGGATAGACTTCGACCCCAGCCGCATCGGCGAGGCGACTGCACTGATCCGCGATGGCGGCATCGCTCAAGGCGTCGCATTTGTTGAGCCCGACAATGGCCGCTTTATCGACCAGGCCGCCGCCGTAGGCATCAAGCTCATGAAGTACTGTTTGGTAATCGCCAACGATATCCTCGGCGGTGCCATCGACCAGATGGAGCAGCGCCTTGCAGCGCTCCACATGGCCAAGGAAGCGATCGCCGAGGCCGACCCCGTCATGGGCGCCCTCGATCAGCCCTGGAATATCGGCGATCACCATATCCTTGTCGTCGAGGACGACCACGCCGAGTTGGGGCACCAGGGTAGTGAAGGGATAGTCGGCGATCTTGGGCCGGGCGCGGGAGACCGCGGCGAGAAAGGTCGATTTTCCCGCATTGGGCAGGCCGACCAGGCCGACATCGGCAATCAACCTGAGCCGCAGGCTGATATTGCGCTCCTCACAGGGTACGCCATCATCGGCGCGGCGCGGCGCACGGTCGGTCGAGGTCTTGAAATGCTGGTTGCCATAGCCGCCGCCGCCGCCCACGGCGAGCACCACCTGCTCGCCAGGCTCGACGAGATCGGCAAGCAGGATATCGCCGGCTTCATCGAAAATCTGAGTGCCCGCCGGAAGCTGCAACTCGATGTTCTCGCCCATCGCTCCGGTGCGGTTGCGCCCCGAACCGGGACGGCCGTTCTTAGCCTTGAAATGCCGTTTGTAGCGAAAGTCGACCAGGGTGTTGAGAGCCGGCACGCAAACCGCCACCACATCGCCGCCGCGGCCGCCGTCGCCACCGTCGGGACCGCCGTATTCGACGTTTTTTTCACGCCGAAAGCTGACACAGCCGGCGCCGCCATCGCCGCTGCGGATATAGACATGGGCTTCGTCAAAAAATTTCATGGCCGCCTTGGTCTTAGGACAAAGAAAAAGGGGAATGGAAAACCATTCCCCCGACAACCGGGCCCCAATTAGGGAAACTGCCGGGGTTTCTAACTCGACGGAACCGGCGGCTCCACGGAGACATACGGGCGGTCGTCCTTGCGGCGGCTGAACTTGACGTTGCCGTCGGTGAGCGCGAACAGGGTGTGGTCGCGGCCCACGCCGACGCCGGCCCCGGCATTGATCTTCGTGCCGCGCTGACGAACCAGGATGTTGCCGGCGAGAACCTTCTCGCCGCCGTATTTCTTGACGCCTAATCTGCGGCCCGCTGAGTCGCGTCCGTTGCGGGAACTGCCGCCTGCCTTTTTATGTGCCATCAGGAAGTCTCCTCGGAACTCTGTTTCTTCGCGGCCGGCTTTTTCGCCTTGGCCGGTGCCTTCTTGGCAGCGGCGGCCTTTGTCTTGGGTGCTGCCTTGACCTCGGCCTCGGCCTTTTTCTTGGGTGCTGCCTTGGCCTTGGGCTCGGCTTTGGCCTTGGGCTCGGCTTTGGCCTTGGCGGGTTTCTCGCCGGCGGTCAGCAAATCGGTGACCCGCAGGACGGTGATGTCCTGGCGATGACCATGGGTGCGGCGGTATTTCTTGCGCCGTTTCTTCTTGAAGACGAGGATTTTATCGGCGCGGGTCTGCTCCAGCACCTTGGCCACGACCTTAGCGCCAGCGACCAGGGGGTCGCCCACAGCGGCGTCGGCGCCTTCGCCGATCATGAGAACCTCGTTGAGCTCAATAGACGCGCCCGCCTCGCCCGAGAGTTTCTCGACCGTAATAACGTCGTCTTTGGCAACCTTATACTGCTTCCCGCCGGTGCGGATAATTGCGTACATGAGTATTTCCTGAGCGGCGCAGCCGAGGCGCAGCGCTGGGCTGAATAAGCGTTGATGGATGAGGCGCGCACTATACCCGCGAGACGCCTCCTGTCAACGGATTAAGGCGGCAGGCGCCAAGGTTTTCTACGGCAATGGCCGGGTTGCGGGCCGAGGGTCAATTCGCTACTCTCCGCGCCACGCCGGAAGGGGGCGGCCTGAGCGCCGCGCCGCGACGGGATCGGGACTTGGTTGGGTGCTAGAGTGGTTGAATAGGCTGGTCTCGAAAACCAGTGTGGGTGCAAGCCCACCGTGGGT
>Ga0066376_10005822_pt1 | contig 10327 bp, 10 predicted proteins | sample Knorr_S15_td_Bot_FD_77009 | JGI IMG/M metagenome (GOLD analysis project Ga0066376, IMG submission 77009) | Marine microbial communities from Southern Atlantic Ocean transect - Knorr_S15_td_Bottom_ad_5009_LV_A | ecosystem: Environmental > Aquatic > Marine > Oceanic | place: Southern Atlantic... | reverse complement strand
TGAAGAAGCCTGGCACTTCATTGACAAAGAAGGGGCTGCTCTCTTCGAACTCTGGAAAAATACGGATGCAGAATTCAACATAGAAAAAGGGAATCGTCTTTTAGATGAGATCGGTCTTTCCGGTAGAGATGAAGACGGATATCGATTGCGTCCTGATGGACAAAGGCTATCAATCGTTCTGGACACGCCGGCTTCTGCACTCATCGTTCAAGAAAACGATATCGGACTGATCATTGCCGGGGGATGGGAAGCCCTGGGAATTGAGGTGGTCATTTTTACGCCACCCGGCGCTGAACTGAAACTAAGAAGAGACCTGGGAGAGTTTACGGTCCATCTTCACGGCGAGGCAGAGATGGATTTGTTTACCTATCCGGACTGGGTCTTTCCGACATCACCCAGGTATTGGCATCCTAAAGTAGGTAAATGGTATGAGTCCGGAGGAGAAAAAGGCGAAGAGCCGACGGGGGTTATGAAGGAGCTGCTTGATATATATGATCAAATCAAACAGGAAAAAGATTTACAGAAGAGGCACAAACTTGTTCAAGAGGCTGTTAAATTGCATATTGATAAAGGGCCATTCCATCTCGGAACTGTCGGCAGAAAACCCATGCCGGTCATTATTAAGAACTATTTTCATAATGTCCCCGATGAGGGTATTCTTGGACCCTGGGCTATTGTTGCGCCTGGCATCAGCTTTCCTGAGCAATACTATATGGACGCTCGATAAATGATTTCGTATATCATAAGACGATGCCTGCTCGCCATTCCGACGCTGTTGATTATTTCCATCATTGGTTTTGTGATCATCCAGTTACCTGAGGGGGATTTTCTTGATCGAAAAATCCAGGAGTTGGAAGAGAAATATGGGGATAGTAGTTCGATCGCACGCATAGATGAACTCAGGGAAAGATATGGCCTTGATCGGCCGATGTGGGAACAATATACCACCTGGATTTCCGGGTTTGTGGTGGGGAACTTTGGCGAATCGTTTGAATATGAAACGGAAGTCAATGATTTGATCTGGGACCGCCTTGGATTCACCCTGATGATTTCTATTGGTTCGCTTATTTTCACCTATTCAGTAGCCATCCCCTTAGGCATCTATTCCGCCTCCCATCAATATCAGTGGTCTGACCACACCTTAACCTTCTTCAGTTTTGTAGGTATGTCGATCCCCGGATTTTTATTAGCCTTGGCGCTCATGGTGTTCGTTTTTGAAGTATACAGAGTCCCCCTGTTCGGGTTGTTTTCAGCCGAATATGAAGGGATGCCCTGGTCCTTTAATAAATTCATTGATTTGTTAAAACACCTTTGGATCCCTGTGATTGTAGTCGGCCTGAATGGTACGGCCGGCTTAATGCGTATCATGCGCGGTAACTTACTGGATATCCTTGGACAGCCGTTTGTCCAGACGGCCAGAGCAAAAGGGTTGAAAGAGTCGGTCGTGGTGGTGAAACACGCGGTGCGGATCGCCATAAATCCGTTGATAACCATATTCGGTATGAGCCTCCCGAATATACTATCCGGTTCAACCATTGTATCTATTGTACTTGGTTTACCTACGGTTGGTCCTCTGTTATTGCGCAGTTTGCTCTCCGAAGATATTTATCTGGCAGGTACCCTCTTGATGATGTTCAGTCTCCTTCTGATCATCGGTAATATTCTGGCGGATATCGCCCTGGCCTGGGCAGATCCGAGAATTCGATATGAGTAATTACATTAAAACACACGCAATAAGCAAAGTTTCCGAATCTCTGACCGATAAGATAGAAGATGCGCGGGTTGATATCGGTCATTTAAGTTATAGGAAATTAATATGGCGGCGATTCCGAAAAAATCGGATGGGGATCATGGCCGGCGTTATTCTGATCGGATTTTATATCATCGCCCTGGGCGCTGATTTTTTTGCCCCCTATCATTTTAATGATATCAAAGTTCTGGTCCGTCATGTCCCGCCCCAGGCTTTACACTACACATGGGCTGATGGCCTACACGTCTTTGGCTTGAAATCAACACAACATGTAGAAACTCTCGAATTGATATTTGAAACAGATGCCACTCAAATCTATCCTGTAATTTTTTTCTCTTACGATGCAAGGGATCAAGTTCGGTTGATGACATCAGAAGGGCCGATGTTTTTACTCGGGACGGATAGGATGGGCCGGGATTTACTTTCTCGAATTATATACGGCGCCCGCGTATCTCTAACAGTAGGCATAATAGGGGTATTCCTCAGCTTGATCCTCGGTTCGGTACTGGGTACGATGTCTGGATATTTCGGTGGGTGGACCGATCATTTAATACAAAGAGGAATAGAAATCCTGGCAGCATTTCCCCCCATTCCTCTATGGATGGCATTAGGGGCTGCTTTGCCACCCGGATGGTCCAGTATCCAGACCTATTTTGGTATTACCATCATTCTTTCTATTATCAGTTGGGGTGGACTAGCCCGAGAGGTCCGGGGTAAAGTTCTCGTATTCAGAGATCTGGATTATGCCGTCGCAGCCCAATCTGCCGGGGCGGGACATTGGTATATCATTACCCGCCATTTACTCCCCGGATGTTACAGTCATATTATTGTCGTTTCCACCCTCGCCATACCGGGGATGATTCTCGGAGAGACCGCACTGAGTTTTCTTGGCCTGGGCATTCGTCCCCCCATGACCAGTTGGGGGGTATTGCTCGAAGAAGCGCAGCGTGTAACCGTTTTATTACACTATCCCTGGTTGTTGTTGCCGGCAATCCCTGTTTTAATTGTGGTCATCGCCTTTAATTTTTTAGGCGATGCTTTGCGTGATGCCGCCGACCCTTACTCCGGGTAACCTATAGTGCCAAAGAGAATTTCGTGGCTTCCCCTGAATGGAGTAGAATAAAATGAAATCTAATGGTAAAGTGGCAATGGTCACAGGTGCTGGATCAGGTATCGGGCAGCGGTGTGTATTTGCCCTCTTGCGGGAAGGCTATTCTGTGGTTCTGGCAGGTCGTCGTTCCGAGGCACTTGAATCGACGATCACGGAAGCAAGCTCGGAGCCAGGTCGTACGCTGGCAGTCCCCACAGACGTGGGGAACCCCGATGAAGTGGCGAACTTGTTTTCACAGACAAAAAACACGTTTGGCCGACTCGATCTTTTGTTTAATAACGCTGGCACAGGCGCTCCGACAGTATTGCTGGAAGATTTAACATATGAGCAATGGCAAACAGTCGTCGATGTAAATTTAACAGGATCATTTCTCTGCACGAAAGAAGCCTTCAAAATGATGAAGGACCAGAATCCAAGAGGTGGACGTATCATCAACAATGGATCCGTATCCGCTCATGTTCCCCGGCCGAATTCCGCCCCGTATACGGCAACCAAACATGCCATCACCGGACTCACAAGATCGACTTCCCTAGATGGCAGAAAATATGATATCGCCTGTGGCCAGATTGATATCGGCAATGCCGCATCAGAAATGACCGAACGGATGAAAGAGGGCGTCCCGCAAGCCAACGGGACGGTGGTTGCTGAACCACGAATGGATATGGACCACGTCGCCGAGGCCCTTCTATATATGGACAGCCTTCCGCTTTATGCCAATGTCCAATTTATCACCGTGATGGCGACCAACATGCCCTATATCGGTAGAGGTTAATCAGGTGGCCTGATGGATAGGCATCAAAACATAAGGTCAGGCCTATGCGCCTGCCCAAAGCAATCAAGTTGATAGGTATTTTTAGGTATTTACAGGAGGCCTCATGGATTCAAGCCTGATATCAAAAAGTCAAATAGAACAGTTTCAGGAAGAAGGCTATTTTATTTTAGAATCCGTTATACCGGAAATCACTTTAAACAGTTTACGGGAAACCTGTGATACACTGGTCGAAGAAATGGACGCCCAACTGGATAAGGAAGAAACAGAGACCCGAAATATCACCCACAGGCAGAAACGATATTTCATCTCGAATCAACATAAGACTACGCCACAATTGAGGAAGTATATATTCGGTGATTTGATGGCGGAAATTTGCAGGGCTACCCTTGGAAACTCGACCTATTTATTCTGGGAACAATTCGTCGTCAAAGGGCCGGAAGTGGGAATGAAGTTCGGTTGGCATCAGGACTCCGGCTACGTCGGCTATGATCACAAACCCTACCTGAGTTGCTGGGCGGCGATTGATGAGGTGTCCGAGGAAAACGGGACGGTATACATCCTTCCTTTTTCCAGAGCAGGCACGCGTATGAGACAGGACCATATAGTAGAAGAGGGATCGAACGATAAAATCGGATACTTCGGAGAGGACCCCGGCATTCCCGTGGTCGCGCCGGCAGGCAGCATCGCCGTGTTTTCCAGTGTGTCTTTTCATCGCTCCAGTCCCAACACCTCAAAAGGGTGGCGCCGGATATATCTGACCCAATATTCTGCGATTCCGATATTAACAAAGGATGGCAGTCAACTATGGGGTAATGCCGAACCATTTTTAGTCGATGGAGACAGGGTTACTACAGAATAAAAGGACGATCCCTCATATCCTACCCAAGTTTGGACAATATAAACCATGAAAACTCGATTGTCATTCCCGCAGGCTTTAAGCGGGAATCTATGATTTCCTGCTATGTGGATATCCCGCTTAAAGCCTGCGGGAATGACAGCTTTTTTAACGAATACGGCCTATGACACTACCTCTAATTACCCTGGCCGCCGCCGTTGTACCGTCTCTGTGGCTGCTCTGGTATTTCTACTCTCATAATGAATATTTTCTTCGTGCCCTGACGGCTGTTCCAGGTCATGCGATCGACGGGGTGCTTTGGGGGTATTACATCGAGAAAGCACTCTATAGCCATTCCGGTAGGACGCTGTTTATGCTCCAAAGCCTGGTCGATTCCGGCCCTGCTCCACGTCATCGCCTCTATTTACTTGAATCGTGGGCAGCGGGGCCTCGGGATTTTGATATTTTACAAAATAGACCGGAAATTAGGATACACGGCGGCCAGATCCTCAGGACGGATTAATTCGTACATGAAGACGCCCTGATAGTCGATATCCTTCAGGGCTTGGGAGACTCCGGTCCAGTCGATTTGGCCGAGGTCCGGCAGCAGGTGCTCATCCTGTTCTCCGTGGTTGTCCTGGATGTGGAGGGTGATAAGATGCGATCCGGCGATGCGCAAGGCATCCACCGGGTCCCCACACAGATTCCGATGTCCTGTGTCGATGCAGATGCCCACGTTCGTCGCCCGGATATCATCCATCAATGCAACCAGCCGTTCCGGATCGCGGGTATACCCGCTCCCGGTATTTTCAAGGGCCATGCGGACCCCCCTGAGTTCTGCATAGGCCGCGACGATACCCATGTTCTCAACAAACGCCACCCGTTTGTGGTCATGGGCATCCTCTCCGGGTTCCGGAACCCGGATATCATGGGTCACCAGAATTCCCCCACCCAGCCGTTCCATGCCATCAACCGCAAGTTTATACGCTTTGATAGACTTCTCACGCTGCGCCGAATCCAACGCGGCCAGGTCGTATGCACGATCGAACTGCTCCAAATGAATATGCCAGGAATTCAGGTGCAGACCCGCGGCCAGTATATCCTCTCTCAGGGCATCAAACATCATCGGATCATCGTAGACGAAGCCCGGATGATAATCGGTCAACTCCACCGACTCGATCCTCGTTTCACGGATATTTCTCAGCATGTCCCGATTCAACGGCTGGTCACGAAACATCAGTGTAGAAATACCTGACATCATAGTTCAAAACTCCTTTATGTCTTTAATTCATAAATTGACGGCTATGATCAATTAATAATATGAATAACCAAATGCAACGAAAATCAAACCCATAACAACAAAGAAAAAATGATTGCTCGACCCCTTCCTTGTGTTGCTGCGAATATCCATATCCATGTTGGTCAACGAGGAAAGTTTTCCCCTTGCGACGAGTGTTCATCCGGCTATATTCTGTGTTCAAGCTGTCTTATCTCATTGAAAACCAGATCATCTTGCAGATTCATTTTATAAGTTTTCCCATGTATGGCAATTTTATTCATTGACTGAAGATAACAAGGTTTTCATTCACCATTCACTATTCACCGATTGGAATAATCTGCCCAGGAGTCCCAATGGCAAAGATCACAGCTGTAAAATGTATCAGAACAAGAGTTAACGGTACCTGGGGTATTGTTAAAATACTTACCGACCAACCCGGGTTGTACGGTATTGGTTCAGCAAGTGATCACTATCATCAAGACGCTGTCATACAGGCGATCGAGACGATGATCGGTCCAAGGCTGATTGGGCGAGATGCTGATCGCATAGAAGATATCTGGCAATCGTTTTACACGAGTGGGTATTGGCGTAACGGCGCCATAACCAATACAGCACTCGGCGGCATCGATATGGCCTTATGGGATATCAAGGGTAAGGAAGCCGGTATGCCGGTCTATCAACTTCTCGGCGGCGCATGCCGCAGTGCTGTGCCCTGTTATGCACATGCAGGTGGGAGTACACCAGAGGCACTTGCAGAGGCAGTACAGGCCTATCTGGATGAAGGGTATCCGGTGGTCAGATGCCAGTTGGGTGGGTATGGCGGCGGTGGATTCCTACCATCAAATAAAACGAGCAGGCCGGAAAACGCCTGGCAGTCAGATAAAGTTTTCGATGACGAAGCCTACCTGGAAGCGATTCCTGCTATGTTCGAATATCTTCGTTCCACGTTGGGTTTCGGACCGAAATTAACGCATGACGTCCATGAACATTTACGCCCTCAATCGGCGGTAGCCCTGTCAAAACGTCTGGAGCCCTACCGGTTGTTTTTCCTCGAAGATGTTTTGCCTCCCGAGCAGATCCAGTGGTATCGTCTCATCCGGGAACAGTGTACCACGCCGCAGGCCATGGGCGAACTTTTTGTAAATCCGCATGAATGGATGCCTTTAATAACAGAACGTTTGATCGATTATATAAGAGTCAGAGTTTCTAAGGTGGGCGGTATATCCCCCTGCCGTAAAATTGCCGCTCTGTGTGAAACGTTCGGCATCAACACGGCATGGCAAGAAGGTGGAGACAACGATCCGGTCAATCAAATGGCGGCCGTACACCTCGACATGGCAAGCTGGAGTTTTGGTATTCAAGAAGAAAATCATTTCAGGCAGGACGAATACGACACCTTCCCCGGTCATGCTATCCTGAAAGGGGGACATATATACCCGAATGACAGCCCGGGTTTAGGTATTGATATTGATGAAGCACTGGCAGAGCAACTGTTGGTAGAACATGAGGTAAAAACCCCCCGCTACGCTGCCGAAGATCGAAGGGCCGACGGCTCCGTGGTTCGACCATGATAAAAGGGTTTTAAATCACCATTTCCCATCCACCATTCACCAGTTGTTCTGATCTCACGGCTTCGTATCTGCATTCACCGTTGGTTCATCATTATTCAAAAAACGCTCGACCGTGTTATGGGTAGCAGGCTGCGTACGAAAGTCCGCTATCCAGGGTTCCCTGAAATAGACCTGTTTCTCTCTTGGTAATCCGGACAGCACTTCAGGGCTTACTTTCAACCTATGCCAGTGGGTCGCCAGGTGTGAATAGGCATGGAGTATCGCCACGCGAGGTTCCTCCCGATTCCACTTTGGACCGGCATGACAGACATTTTCAGTAAAGAATATTGCACTGCCGGGGGGACAAGCATAGCTCATTAAAAAATCACTTCTCTTCCCTGATTCAAGCGACAGGTGGTCTTTGTGCATGGGAAAATTCGCTTTATGGCTTCCGACCAAAAAGTGAGTGCTCTGATCATCTCGCTCTATGTTCGTTAATTCGAATATGACCCGTACCATACCCGCATAAATCCGATCATTCTGAAATCGGTACCCAAAAATAGGATCAATCTGTACGGGACCGCCACCATGTAAAGAGCCGTGCTCTTCCCCTTTTTTACGCCAGATGCAACTACAATTCTCCAGTCGCATATCAGGGCTTATGATTTCCTGTATCACATCCACAACCCGGGGATGATCAATGAGGATACTGGAAGGTCCTCCTGGCACATCCCGATGGGCAGGAGGCAAAGAATCCGGATCGTGTTTGATCCGATATATTTGATCTCTAATGGCCTCAACCTCATCGCCGGTTATTATCGCTGGTCGTACAAAAAATCCAGCCAGATCAAAACGAAACTTTTCTTCATCTGTCATAGCCATATTGCCTTCTCCTTCCGCTCGATTCAGTATTTTATTGACATCACTGTATTATACAGATACTATCGTCCATTCCTATTATGCAATTTGACTTTCGAGAATCAATAAATAAAGCTGATGGCCGAGGTGATGGTCTGGAAGCCAGTGACCGGAAATACCAGACCGGTGTCTCTTTACCGGGTAAGAAACAAAAACTATGTCAATTAGACTTACCGATTCCCACTTCGACACACTTTTTAAAAAAGGCTATGTTATTATCCACAGGTTCTTGCCGAAAGCGCAGTGCACAGAGATGGCTGCGGCGGTGAGGCGCTTGCTACCTCCGTGGGATGAAATTAAAGATGATGCACAGGTCACCCGCAAAGATGCTTGCTATTTTCCTTATCCTGAACAGTGCCTGAACCATGCAATCATCAATGCAGAAGCCATTGACTTTGCCCGGCGTTGGCTTGAAACAGAACATATCCATTATCGACCGGGCTTAGCATTCGTTCGGTATCCGGGTTTCCAGGGTGGGCGGGATAAGGGCCACATTGATAACGGTAATAATTCGCTATTGCCGCCAACGGAATCGGATCACACCCACTCACAGCTTAATTTCTGGTTCTATCTTGAAGATGTTGCTGCCGATCAAGCACCGACCCTTTTTATCATTAATGGAGACCATTACGATCTGAGGAAAGCAGAAGCGATGGTGGCGCCCGCCGGGTCGGTCTGCATCTTTCACAACTACACTCAACACGCCGCAAGTGATTATACGCGGGGTGAGGGGCAACGATATATCTGGAAGTTTGCATTTGGTCGGTCGGACCATTACTGGGAGGGGACGGCGCACTACACTCAAGTTGGTAGCAATTCCCATTTCCGAAAATTCATCGGAGCCCTCTCAGCCCTAGACCGTGAACTCTTTCGATTCCCACCTGCTGGCCACGCATACTATACCAGACAGACCCTCGCGGCATTAGAAGAGCAATACCCCGGCTGGAATCTGCACAATGAGTATGCACCATTATCCCAATAGAAAATCCCGGTGAGGGAAACCCGAATAAAGCCATTCACCTCATAAGGAAGCCCCTTCATACTGTAATCAACCCCATGCTACGGTCGATAAGGTGGGTTCGGGTAAAGTTATTCTGTTGGTAGATGATCCTTTATTCAGACTTATCTATACCGTCCCATCCCGACAATTACTTAATGTTGTTCTTCTGGGTGCGAGAGGTATTCGATAAATTGGAGTTTCATAATTTAGTTAAAATACCCCATATACCATTTGGCGACCACCTGTTCTGCCGGTTTTCCGTTCGGTGTGAAGTCATCATTCTTCGGACCGCCACGGTCAAGTTGTGTCGGCCATTTCCACCAATCGATACCTTTTAGCCATGGACGGTCGGATAGCGCAGAAAACATCGCTTCATACGCTCGAGATTGATGATCGAGACTGAGAACCCTCTCCTCTCTATAATCGTATGGTTTGATCCAGGTCCCTCTCGAACTTTTAAATCCCATTTCTGTAATCAGCACGGGTTTATCATACCGCCATCTCTTCATAACTATTAGGGGAAAAAAAAGGAACATGAGGAGATCTTGGGACGTGAAATACGATGAGTTCTAAATTGATGATTCAGCGAATAGAGATTTTATCGGGTCCAGAATATAAAAAGGCTTGTAAGGATCCATCAATAGATATTAATTCCAGATCCAATTACACCTTGTTATTATGTTTCAGGATCGGATAGGACCTTAGTAAAATGTAACTGGAGGATGTATGCGGTTTCTCGTTGTTGGATTAATGGTAATCATGTGCTCAGGATGTGGCACTATCATAAATGGAAGATGGCAAACGGTAAAGATTAATACCACCCCTTCCCAAGCCATGGTAAAAATGCCAGATATGATCGAAAACGTTCCCACCCCCACCTCAGTCAAAATAGAGCGTGGTCAATCATATCTGGTGGAAATCACCAAACCGGGTTTCGAAGACAAATGGATTGTGTTACAAAAAAGAAAATATAGATCTATTATTTTAGCCGATATTTTTTTGACGTTAGGTATTGGTATTTTTGTTGATTGGTATACTGGAAAGTGGAATGGCGTTTCCCCCTCCAAAATAGATGTGTTCCTTGATCCCAAAATTGTTAATGAATCCACCAG
>Ga0066376_10005821_pt1 | contig 10332 bp, 7 predicted proteins | sample Knorr_S15_td_Bot_FD_77009 | JGI IMG/M metagenome (GOLD analysis project Ga0066376, IMG submission 77009) | Marine microbial communities from Southern Atlantic Ocean transect - Knorr_S15_td_Bottom_ad_5009_LV_A | ecosystem: Environmental > Aquatic > Marine > Oceanic | place: Southern Atlantic... | reverse complement strand
TGCTCAGCCTGAGCGGCAGCGTCGCCCTAGGCGGACGCGTGGCCTTGCTGTTTGTGCTGTTCCTGGCCATGACCGCCGTCTACGCCTCGATCTTTCTGCTCCTGGGGTTGGCGGCATCGGCGGCCACCGGGCGCTCATCGACCTCGCTGGTCGCGCTGATACTCGTGTGGGCGCTGCTGATCGTCGTCATCCCGCAGACCTCGCGGCTGATCGCTGTGACCACGGTGGAGACTATGGGGCGCGACTGGGAGGTGACCGGCAAACTCGTCGACCAGGCCAACGAGGAACTCGAGAGGGCGGGGGTAGCGCTGCGGCCCCTCGAACGGGCGCGGACCGATGGCTTCGACCTAGAGAAGCGCTACGCGCGACGATACCGCGAGCTCGACGCGGCCACCATCCAGGTCCGTCGGCAAGCCGTGCGCGCACGGCTTGACCAGTACCGGCGGGCGCGCCTCGTTAACAGCATCTCCCCCGGCTTTGCTTTCCAGTATGCCATTGAGGGCATCACCGCCAACGGCATCCAGCGCTTCGAGCACTTCCAGCCGCAAGCCTGGGCCTACCTGGAGACCCTGCGCGAGTTCCTCGTGGACCGCGACCAGGTGGACCGGGATTCACCCCACATCCATCTGTTCCCGCAGTACATGTCAAAGGCGCCCCTCGACTACCGCCAGATGCCGCGCTTTGTCGAGGACAAACTGACGCTCGCCGAGAGCGTCTCCCAGGCCCGCGGTCCGATGATCACCCTGGCCGTGGAAGCCCTGGCCGCTCTCTGGTTGGCGCTGATGGCCTTCCATCGCGCCCGTATTGCCGAGGAGGGTGATGGCTAAGCCACTGCCAGGCCGGCAGTGGCACCCTTAAAAAGAACGGTCGAAGAGCTCGCGGATCGCCGTCGCACCGACCTCGGTGAGGTTGCGGCTACCGGTGCCGGTAAAGTGGATGTGACGCAGCCGCGGTTCATCGTCGCCCTCCGCTTTCACCCACTCTGCCCCCGCCCACCGGTGCCAGGCCTGGCGCTTCTGATCAAAGACGTGCAGCGGCTTGTTGCACAACTTGGCAAATTCAGCGCCCCAGCCGGTACCACCCTTGACGGTGTCGTCGTCGAGAATCTCGCCCACGACGAAGATCTCCTGGCCCTGATTGATCTGGTACCAGATCGTCTGCAGCACCTTGCGAAGGGTGGGACCCTCGCTGTAGCGCCGATGCATCAGCTTCGACACGTAGGTCAAGCTGACATCACCGCTGGCCAATTCTTCGTGATTGAGGATCCGCAGCCCGCGTGTGCGCACATGGTTGTGGCCCTCGAAAGAAAAATTCACCTCCTCGATGCCCAACCGCTCCGCATTGGCGCCAAACTCGGCCTCGGTGCCGCTGGCGCCACCACTGAAAAGGATACAATCGGCTGCGTTCATCTGATTCCTTCCATTCTAATTGACTGCCACTCTGATGTGATTGAATTCGAATCGCCGGGCCGGATGTCTGCCGTGGCCCTAATGAATTGGGCGCAGATGATAAGGTACGCCAAGAACCCGCCTTCAGGGACTGCACCGTGCGGCATCGTTGCAATTGGTCGTGGAGAGGAGGCGTGACCGATCCACAGGAGGTGGCGAACCAACGCAGGCGTCAACGAAAGACAATTCCTCCCGAAACAGGGGCGAATTCCCGGGCGACGACCGCCCTTCACTGCCATTGGTCAGTCGGTGGCTCCAACTGACGCGTGGTTATCCCTGGCCGCACGCTGGCCCCGGCCAGCGGCAGGGAGGCACCGTGCGCCTTCAGGAAGCCGAGGTCCTCCGGCGATGGCCCCACCCACTCACTTTCGACGCCATCCAGATGAATGGCGCCACCCGGTTCCAGCTTGACCAGCGCATAGAGCGGTTCTCTGTAGGGCGCGGTGTACTTGATATAGGGATAGGTCGCGTCTATTCGGTCGCTGTAGCGCACCTGGAGGAAATCTCCGCCCATCCAGTAGTTGGACATGCTGTTGATCTGGATATGCCAGATGCCGTTGAGGCAAGTCGCATAGTCGAGGTGATAGTGGCCGCTGAACACGGCCACCACCTGCTGCCAGCCGGCCTCTCGGTTGATCTCGTCAAATAATGTCAGCACTTGGGCCGCGCCACTCAGGTCGCCTCGGTCCATAGCCTGGTGGATGAAAATAATGACCGGCAGATCGGTGGCCCGCAGGTCAGCGCCCAGCCAGTCAATCTGATCGACCACCACCCCGCAGGCGTAACCCGACCGCGGCGGATCGGAGGGATCGTTGCCGTCCAGCACCACGCAGTGCCAGCCTTTGGTGGCGAAGGAGTAATAGCGATCGGGCATGGACATGTAGGCCGCCGCCTGCTCGCGTCTGGCCCCTCCGTCCATATCGTGGTTGCCCAGCACGTTGTAGCGCGGCAAGGGTAGAGCCTCCCAGATCTTGAGGAAGACGCGGTTGGCTTCAGTCGGCTGGCAGAAATCGCCCAACTGGACCGCCATGTCGACCTGGGCGTCGACGGCGGCCTCGACGAAGGTCTGCAAGCGCTGAGGGCCGTCGTGCATGATGTCGTGATGGATATCAGTGCATACGGCAAAGGTCAGCGGATGAGAACTGTGATACGGTTTGTAAGCCATGAGACCTCGAAGGCGGTCGCGAACCGACCGCACACGGGTATCAGTTCAGTTTAGCCAGATTGGCGGTCGCCGCCACCAGCTCGCGCTTGAGCTCGATCGAGTCGGGTTGAATGGCCAGCATTCGGGCCAGCACGAGACAAGCGTCGTGCCAGGCCTGCCGGCCATAGCAGATCCCGCGCAGGTTGTTGAGCATGCGAAGGAGGATCTCCTTCTTCGAGGCGGGTTGGAAATGTGAATTGTCCAGTTGCACAATCTCCCCCTGGATACTGCCTACAATCCGCTCACAGTCAGTGCGACTGAGGCTGCGCCCGTTGCCGAATGGATCGACGAGCAGCTCATCATCTGACATCATCCGTTTGATGATGAAGTGGCCCGGAAGTCCAACACCGACAAACGGCCAGTTCAACTGATTGCAGATATCGAGCCAGACGACTGACAGCGAGATCGGAATGCCGACTCGGCGCTCCATTACCTTGTTCAGCAAGCTGTTTCTGGTGTCGTAGTAGCCGGCTGTGTCACCGCCAAAATTCTCCTCGTCAATCAAGACGTTGCGGAGCGCGTCAACCTGGTCGATGCCGGAACGTGCGTGCTTGGCATCTACACGCCGTGCGAGTTCGTCGAGCCGATTCAGCCAGGGGGCGATCTTCAAGCCGCGACAATGGTCAGCCGCAAACAGCAGCGCCGCCTCGGCGAGACGAATGTCGCCATCGTCACGTTGAACGAGTTCATCGAACCTATGTCGCGGTTGCACCATTGGCTTCTCCTGATGCCAGGCGATTTCCCCCTCCCAACCTGACGTCCGTTTCAGCTCGGGTCGTAGGCGAGGTTGGATTGGAGCCAGCGCTCGACGGTCCTGAGGTCCATGCGCTTGCGGCGGGCGTAGTGCTCGACCTGGTCGCGGTCGATGCGGCCAACGCTGAAATAGCGCGCCTCCGGATGGGCGAAGTAGAGGCCGCTGACACTGGCCGCGGGGGTCATCGCATAGTTCTCGGTCAGCTCCATGCCGATCTCCTCGGCTTGCAGGAGCTCGAATAATTTCCGCTTTTCGGTGTGATCGGGACAGGCCGGATAACCGAAGGCCGGGCGGATGCCGTCGTAGCGTTCTCTTATGAGATCCTCGTTGGACAGATCCTGAGACTCGTAGCCCCATTCGGCGCGCGCTTGCTTGTGCAGCATCTCGGCGAGCGCTTCGGCCAACCGATCGGCGAGCGCCTTGACCAGAATCGCATTGTAGTCGTCTCCCTCGCGCTCAAACCGGCCCGCGAGCTCGTTGGCCCCGATGCCCGCCGTAACCGCAAAGGCGCCGAGGAAGTCCTTCTTGCCGGTCTCGATCGGGGCGACGAAATCGGCGAGACTCCGCGCCGGGGCCGACTCGGTTGAGGTGCGTTGCTGGCGGAGCATATTGAAGCGCACCAGTTCCTGGGTACGAGACTCGTCGGTGAACAACACGACATCGTCACCTTCGCTGCCAGCGGGCCAGTATCCCCGCACCGCGCTCGCCGTAAGCAGGCGTTTGTCGATGATTTCCTCTAGCAGCTCCTCGCCGTTGGCGAAGACCTCCCGCGCCGCGGCACCGTATTTCGGGTGGTCGAGTATCTCCGGGTAGCGACCCTTGAGCTCCCACGCTATAAAGAAGAAGGTCCAGTCAATAAACGGAATGATTTCGCTGAGATCGACCTCGGTAACGACGCGACGGCCGAGGAACTCCGGCCTCGCCAGCTCGTGCGCCCCCCAATCGACGCGATACGGGCGTTTCTTAGCCGCCCGGTACGGTATCAGAGGAAACTCGATCCGCTTCTGGTGCAGCGTGCGCAGACCATCCTGGAGCTCTTTGTTCCCCGCATCGAAGGCGGGCTTCTTGTCCTCATCCAGGAGGCTGGTGACCACCCCCACCACCCGAGAAGCGTCGGCCACATGAACCGTGCTCTCCCGATAGTTCGGGGCGACCTTTACCGCCGTGTGCTGTTTGCTGGTCGTCGCCCCACCGATCAGGAGCGGCAGTCGCATCCCACACCGCTCCATCTCCTTGGAGACGTACACCATTTCGTCCAGGGACGGTGTGATCAACCCGCTGAGCCCGATGATATCCGCGCCTTGCTCTCGCGCCGTCGACAGGATAGTCTCGCAGGGGACCATCACCCCCAGGTCGATGACCCGATAGTTGTTACACCCAAGGACGACACCGACGATGTTCTTGCCGATGTCGTGAACATCTCCCTTGACCGTCGCCATGACAATGGTGCCACGCATCGATCTGGCATTCTTCTCCGATTCCATGTACGGCTCGAGAATGTTGACCGCCCGCTTCATCGCCCGCGCGCTCTTGACCACCTGGGGCAGAAACATCTTGCCGGCGCCAAAGAGATCGCCCACGATCTTCATCCCGTCCATCAACGGCCCTTCGATGACGTCGAGTGGCCGCGCCTCCGCCTGCCGTGCCTCTTCGGTGTCCTCGTCGATGTAGTCGACGATCCCGTGGACGAGGGCGTGTGACAGGCGTTCGTTCACCGATGCATCACGCCAGGAGAGATCTTCGACCCTCTTGGTCGCCTCACCTTTCACGGTGGCGGCAAACTCGATCATGCGATCGGTGGCGTCCGGTCGCCGGTCGAAGATCACATCTTCGACGCGCTCGAGCAGATCGGGGGGGATGTCCTCGTACACCATGAGTTGCCCGGCATTGACGATGCCCATGTCCATGCCAGCCCTGATGGCGTGGTACAGAAACACCGAATGCATGGCCTCGCGCACAACGTTGTTGCCGCGGAACGAAAACGACAGGTTGCTCACGCCCCCGCTGACCTTGCTGCCCGGGCACGTCTTCTTGATCTGCCTGGTCGCCTCGATGAAATTGAGGGCATAGCGGTTGTGCTCCTCGATACCCGTGGCGATGGCGAGGATATTGGGATCGAAAATGATGTCCAGCGGCGGAAAGCCGATCTCCTCGGTCATCAATTTGTAGGCCCGTTGGCAGATCGCGACCTTGCGTTCGACGGTATCGGCCTGCCCCTGCTCGTCGAACGCCATCACCACGACGCCGGCACCGAACCGCATGACCACCCGTGCCCGCTCGAGGAACTCCTCCTCGCCCTCCTTGAGACTGATCGAGTTGACGATTCCCTTGCCCTGTACGCACTTGAGACCGGCCAGGATGACCGACCACTTCGAGCTGTCGATCATAAACGGCACCCGGGCGATGTCCGGCTCGGTGGCAATGAGGTTGAGGAAGGTGGTCATCGCCTGCTCCGAATCGAGCATGCCCTCGTCCATGTTGACATCGAGGATGTTGGCGCCGCCGCGCACCTGGTCCATGGCCACTTCGACCGCGGTGGTGTAGTCGTTGGACAGAATCAGCTTGGCGAAGCGCCGCGACCCGGTCACATTGGTCCGCTCGCCGACCATCAGGAAGTTCGACTCCGGTCGGACGGTCAGGGCCTCCAGGCCGCTGTACTGAGTCATCGTCTCGCTGCCCGTCTGCGTCGGCAGTGGCCGCGGCCCCGACCCTTGCACCGCGTTCGCGATGGCGCGAATGTGATCCGGGGTCGTGCCGCAACAGCCGCCAAGAATGTTGACCAGCCCACTGGCGGCGAACTCCTGCAGAAGTTCGGCCGTAGTCTCCGGCTTTTCATCGTATTCGCCAAACGCGTTGGGCAGACCCGCATTCGGGTGGCAGCTTACGAAACAGTCACACGCCTCGGCAAGCGCGGCCAGATAGGGACGCATTTCGGCCGCGCCCAGCGAACAGTTGATGCCGACGGTAAGCGGACGAGCGTGGGCGACGGATGCCCAGAATGCCTCGATCGTCTGACCGGTGAGAGTCCGGCCGCTGCGATCCGTGATCGTGACCGAGATCATCACCGGCAGCTGAACACCGACCTCCTCCATCGCTTCGGCAACGGCGACGATCGCCGCCTTGCCATTGAGGGTGTCGAAGATGGTCTCGATGAGCAGCAGGTGAACGCCACCCTCGATCAGAGCTAATGCCTGTTCGCGGTAGGACTGCCGCAGATCGTCAAAGCTGATCGCCCGGTAGGCCGGGTCATTCACGTCCGGTGATATGGAGAGCGTTCGATTCGTGGGGCCGATGGCGCCGGCGGCAAACCTGGGGAGATCGGGCGTGCGCGCGGTCCAGTCGTCGCAGGCCGCGCGCGCCAGACGAGCCGCCTCCCGGTTGACATCGCCGACGGCCGCCTCCATGCCGTAATCGGCCTGCGCGATAGTGGTGGCATTGAACGTGTTGGTCTCGACGATATCGGCCCCAGCCTCGAGGTACTGATCGTGAATCCCCCGTATCGCCTCGGGCCTCGTCAACACCAGAAGATCGTTGTTGCCCTGCAGATCCTGTCCGTGGTTGGCAAACCGGTCGCCCCGGAAGTCTCCTTCGCTCAGTCCGCATCGCTGGATCATGGTGCCCATGGCACCATCCATGATCATGATGCGTTGGCGCATTATCTCACTTAGTTGCTGATGGCTGGCGCTCGGCATGAATGTCGTTTTCTTTCGGGTAGATTTCTGGTTCCTGCAGTGATCAATATCTTTCGTGGCCAATCCGGAGTAAAGGGGAGCTCCGGGCTGGTCGACTAGTGCTCTGTTAAGGAATAGACCTTGTATTCGGCCACCGATCCATCCCGGCTTACTCCTTAACAGAGCACTAGCGGCCATTGACGCTGGTGCGATGGCCGTCTTACCTTGCGTTGGTCATCGGCCAGATTCTGGCCCACTCACGGTGCGAATGCGGCTGCTACCCCGGTGTATCACGCCCGGAGGGAGACGGATCTGCACCTGTTTTCAGATAATTGCAGGTAGAGACCACCCACGATCCGCTCTTCCTGGATATGGAGTTCGACTGGGATATGGACGCAAGAACGGCCCGGATCGTCATCCCTGGCGTTGCCAGGGCCAGCTAGCAGTTCGTAGCGAAATGTACCGATTATGAGTCGTTACGCCATAGACCACCACAGCTTCACCGTCTCGGATATGGAGCGGTCACTTGAGTTTTACCGGGATCTACTCGGCTTGGTGGTGATAAAGGACGTGATCAGGGAAAACTTGCCGTCGTATGACCAGATTACCGGCTTTGAGGATGCTCATCTGCACATCGTCGCCCTTCAAGACGAAGACGACTCCTTCAAACTCGAGCTGATTCAATACATAAACCCACCGGGGATAGCGGCAGAAAGAGATGTCCACCATGTGGGGGCCTCTCACCTGGGTCTCATTGTGGAGGACATTCACGCGCTGTACCACCGGCTGTTGGAGGCGGGCGTGGCGTTCAATTGCCCGCCGGTGAAAGTCGTGATCGCCGGAAAAACAGAGTGGAGCCTCTACATGTTTGATCCTGACCGCATCCCGATTGAGCTCATTCAGAAGTAGAAAGAAAAGAAAAACTATGGACAAGAAGGACTCCTTGGCCCTTGTCACGGGTGCTGCCAGTGGGATAGGCCTGGGGGTTGCGAAGGCCTTGGTTGAAGACGGTCAGCGTGTTATCGTCGTCGACCGGAGCGCCTTTGATCCGGCCTCGATCGCGTCAGGTAACGACTGCGTCTATGCTGAGCAGTTCGATTTGACCCGTACCGGAGATATTCCCGGCTTGGTCGACAGACTCGTCCACAAGTATGGTCCAATCAGCAAGCTTGTAAACAATGCGGGAATTCACCGGGGCAGCCTGATTGAGCACACTACTGAGGAGGACTGGAATACCGTTGTCCAGATCAACCTCACGGTGCCCTTTCTGATGATCAAGCACCTCATACCTATCATGAGACAGGCAGGCGGCGGCGCCATCGTCAACATGTCGAGCCGCAATGCTCTTCGATCTACAACCGGCAATAACGCCTATGACACCACAAAATCCGGACTACTCGGGCTTACACGCACGGCCGCGGGAGAGTTAGCTGGCGACAACATCCGGGTCAATGCGGTCTGCCCCGGAATAATATCCACGCCTATGAAAGACGAAGAATCGACAGAAGGTAAGCTCTTGAAGTCCATACATGCGAAACTTGTGCCTTTGGGACGCTACGGGGTGGTGGAGGAAATCGCCAACATCGTGTTGTTTCTATTGTCGGACAAAGCCAGTTTCATCACCGGTTCATCTCTTGTCGCGGACGGCGGACAACTCGCCTGCATGAACAACGCTCGTCTGATGGAAATACCGAACATGGCGCCCGAGCGACGCTGATCCGGCCACCTCCGGTTCAGCGACGGAAGGCCGCCCACGACCCGAGGAATTTCCATACGCCGGTTTCAGCGTACACCGCACTCACCGCGACGTGACCCGATGGATGACCGCTTTACCACAAGAAGGGTGAGCCAGACGACGGCGAATGGCTGAAGCAGCTTTTCAATGCGGTGTTCCACCCGGACCACGTCGGCGCCCTCGTCCAGACGTTTTTCGATCACCTTCCCCGCATGGAACCGAGGCACTGGTTCATCGCCGAGGAACAGACCCTCGGCTCGACCGGTGACTTCCACGTCGGCATCCGACCCCTGGGACCGTGCACCTGGGACGTCCTGCAGGACCTTCAAGTCGATGGCTGGATGGGCATCTGGACGGGCCGGACACCGGCCTTGACCTGGAAGCGTCCGAAGCCTCGCGGTCCGACTTCGCGGCCTTCTGTGACGCCCGCGTCCAGGCTTCCCTCGCCGGGTGGCCCAACGACAACCGCGTTGTGGTCAATACGACGACGGGTGATTCGTTACAGATGGAATACGGCCATGGCCCCGACCGTCAGCCGGGGGCGCATCTCGTCAACCACCAGCAGGTCGACTACGAGGCCTACCCGCTCTACGATGCCCCCGGAGTCGTGGCGGACCTAACACCGGTCGGATGCGCTTCTCGCATGGTGAGGCGTCGCCAACACGGGGAGCAGGTGGTCCCTATGACCAGATTGATCGACGCCATGAATGAGGAATTCGCCCTCGGAAAAGGAGAGAGAGAGGCCAGCCATCCATGAATAACGCTATGCCCGACATCGAACGGAACCTCGAGTTCGTGCCCGTCCACAATGACCGTGCGCGCTCCTTGTCGCCAGCGCAGATTCGCCAGTACAACGACGATGGCTTCATCTTCCCCCTCGATGTCTATTCCTCCAGCGAGGCACAGGCCAATCGCGACTACTTTGGCCAGCTGATGGAAAAAGCCGCCGCCGCCGGACACAACAGCTACTCGATCAACGGCTGGCACCGCTCCTGCGCCGCCATCCACGACATGATCACCAACGGACGCATCCTCGATTACGTGCAGGATCTTCTCGGCGAGAATCTGGTCTGCTGGGGCTCCCATTTCTTCAACAAGACGGCCGGCGACGACAAGCAGGTTTCCTGGCACCAGGATGCCTCCTACTGGCCTCTGACCCCGAGTAAAACCGTGACGGTATGGCTGGCCATCGACGATGTCGATACGGAAAACGGCGGCATGGAAGTGTTACCCGGATCTCACCTACACGGTCAGATTCCCTTTGAACGCAGCGACTCCAAAGAGAACAACGTCCTCAACCAGACCGTCCACGATGCCAAAAGCTACGGCCGCTCACCGGTTCTGTTCGCCATGAAAGCCGGCCAGATGTCGCTGCACACCGATCTGCTGCTGCACGGATCACAGCCCAATCTCTCGCAGCGCCGACGCTGCGGCTTGACCATGCGCTTCGTGCCTCCCGACGTGCGCGCCTATCAGGGATGGAACCGGGGTGTCATCTGCCGCGGCCGTGACGACTCCGG
>Ga0066376_10005820_pt1 | contig 10333 bp, 9 predicted proteins | sample Knorr_S15_td_Bot_FD_77009 | JGI IMG/M metagenome (GOLD analysis project Ga0066376, IMG submission 77009) | Marine microbial communities from Southern Atlantic Ocean transect - Knorr_S15_td_Bottom_ad_5009_LV_A | ecosystem: Environmental > Aquatic > Marine > Oceanic | place: Southern Atlantic... | reverse complement strand
TCTATTCCTAGATGGTCGTACGATGAGACCAAGAATACTCGGAACAGTTGCTCTTGGCGATATGACGGGCGATACACATCGATTCAAGGGAATTGTTGACGGCGACTGGGCGACGACATACCCGGCGAACATCACCGTAGACCGTGCTTTCATAGAACGAGGTCAACAACGATTTAACATTTACTGTACACCTTGTCATGGTAAAGGTGGATTTGGCGATGGAATTATTCACTATCGAGCACAGCAACTCGTTGAGACCGGTGTGAATGGAACATCATGGGTAGCACCAAAGAATTTGCACGAAGATGCGATTCGTGAGCAACCCATTGGTCAATTATTCAACACCATTACGAATGGTGTTCGAACAATGTCCGCGTACGCATCACAAATTCCAACAGATGATCGATGGGCAATTATTTCGTACATCGAAGCGTTGCAACTCTCCCAACATGCAAACCCAGATCAAGTGGATGGTGCTAGCGAACTTCCCCATATCGATGCATCCAAGGAAGGGGGCAACGAGTGAAAGTAACTGATGTGCAACAAGACCACATCCGTTTACACGGTATCGCAGCGAAAACTGGTCCATTACTCGCGCTCCTTGGGCTTATCTTATTAGGTTTCAGCCTTTTGCTTGGCTCGGAAGCGGGTTGGGATGTATTTTGGAAGTCTTATTTGGTGGGATGGGTGTCAGCGATAGGTATCTCTCTTGGTGCGTTGTTCTTTGTCCTCGTGCAACATATGACGAGGTCTGGTTGGAGCGCATCAATTCGTAGACTCGCAGAAGGCATTGCAAAAAATCTATCGTGGCTTTGGATACTCTTTGTTCCGATACTCATTTTGGTATTGAGTGGTAAGGGTGAAATTTTATATCAATGGGGTGATCTCGAATTGATGGAACGCGACCATGTACTCCGCGCAAAATCGGGATATCTCTCTGCTTCATTTTGGTCAATTCGTGCAATGTTCTATCTCCTCGTGTGGGCAGCCATTAGTACGCTATATTTCAGGTGGTCAACAGCGCAAGATGCGGATGGCGATGTGAAGTGGACACACAAAATGCAAAAGTATGCTCCTTTGTGTATGATTTTGTATGCGTTTACGCAAAGTTATGCCATCATTGATTGGGTCATGACGTTGCAACCAAAATGGTTCAGCACCATGTTTGCAGTCTATTACTTCGCTGCAACGATGACTGCATTTTTCTCGGCAATCATTTTATTTACTCGGTTTCTCCAAGGCACGGGACATGTGCAGCGATCTATTACGGTTGAGCATTATCATGATCTTGGTAAATGGCTCTTCGGACTAGGTGTTGTGTTCTGGGCATATATAGGGTTCAGCCAATACATGTTGATTTGGTACGCCAATATTCCAGTAGAAACTGGTTGGTACATGACACGGCAACTTGGTGGATGGGCACCAGTTTCAATTTTGTTAGTCATTGGTCACTTTTTCATTCCGTTTCTTCTTCTCGTGACACGATGGACAAAACGGTGGCGAGCAACGCTTCCAATCATTGCGGGTTGGTTATTGTTGATGTTCTGTTTGGACATGTATTGGCTTGTCATGCCAGTAATCCCTGAAGCGGCAATTGCAACCGCGACTTCATACGGAGAATTAGCAAAGCAGGTTACTGCAGGCGAGGTTTCTGTTGGGTATGGTTGGAGTATTGTGAACTTCACATGCTTGATTGGAATGGTTTCACTTGTCATGGGCGGAACATTACTTAACCTCCGTTCATGTAACCTCGTTGCATCCGCTGACCCACGCCTTGACGAAGCCCTACACTTTGAGAACACATAAGAGAATATTCATGAGCAACCCACACGAACAACCACATAGAGAAGACCATGAAGATCCAGATGCTTGGGCAACATGGGCCATTGGTCTTGCTGGTGCATTTATCATGGTTGCAACGGTCGCATTAACGTGCGGTATTTTCTATCGTGCTTCGATAACAGAGGCATCAGATAAAAGCATCAACATTCGCTACGAAGAACGAGATATGGTTAAAGCAGCCCAACAAGCCGTGCTTGAAGAAGCAGCACATTGGGTAAGCGAACAGGATCCAGATGAACTCAAATCGGTTGATCGTCTTGTGATACCCATTGATCAAGCCATGGACATCATTGCTGGGAATATACAAAAATGATGACACACTTTGTACCAACTAGGAATTACATTGTTGCACTGCTTTCATGCAGCGTGGTGGCGTTGCCGTTGGTTGCAGGACCAACATTTTCCAATGAGAAAATTGAAGCACTTGATGGTGTCGGCATCACAGAACATCTAGATGAGCGAATACCGCTCGACTTGGTCTTTACGGATGAATATGGATATGACGTCACGCTCAGTAAATACTTTGATGGTGAAAAACCAATCATCATCACATTGAATTATTACCGTTGTCCTATGTTGTGTAGTTTGACCCTGAACGGTTTGACTGCGGGTCTAGAACAAATGGAATGGTCGCTTGGCGACAAATTCGATGTCGTCACAGTGAGTATTAATCCAAAAGAAGGTGCCGAGTTAGCAATGACAAACAAGATGGGATATCTTGATCATTACAATCGAGAGGGCTCGGAAAAAGGTTGGCACTTCTTAACTGGGAAACAAGAGAGCATCACCAAACTCGCTGACGCGCTAGGATTTGGTTATGTTTTCGATTCTAAAACCGGCGAGTTTCTTCACACCGCAAGCATTATGTTTATGACGCCAGATGGACGGATTTCAAAGTACATGAATGATGTACAGTTTAGAGGTCAAGATTTACGCTTTGCCCTGATTGAAGCATCTGAAGGTCGCATCGGGACAGCCATTGATCGATTGCTTTTATTCAATTGTTTTCAGTACGACCCTGAAAGCAATAGTTACACCCCGACCGCGTGGAAATTAATGCGTTCTGGTGCTGTATTGATGCTCATTGTACTTGGAGGAGGTCTTGCTGTTCTTAGATGGTCAACTCCCGAGCGGTTACGTACTAAGATGACACCCCCGAACTCGGATGGAAAAACGACATGATGCTCTGGACAGTTACATCATTACTTACAGCAGCGACACAGATAGAAAGTGGCGGAACATTTTGGATGCCGGAGCAAGCGTCTACCGTTGCTCAAAGTGTTGATTTCACGTTCGATGTTATCACATGGATTAGTTACTTCTTCTTCTTTGGAATCGTTGGAGTGTTGATTTTGTTTATGGTGAAGTACCGACGCAAAACGCACTCACCAACCACTGAAGGACCAACGCACAACACCACAATTGAAATTGTGTGGACTGTTGTTCCATTGTTGCTCGTCACAGTTATCTTTGTTGTGGGTATGCGTGGATATCTCAACCTTGTAGAATCACCAGAAGGAAGTTATGAAGTTTCAGTTACCGCCCAGACATGGTTTTGGACATTTGATCATCCTGAATACGGTGCCACACAAGTCGGAGAATTAACAGTACCTGTTGGAAAACCCGTCCGTTTGTTGATGACGTCCCAAGACTTTCTACATAGTTTGTGGATTCCAAGTTTCAGAGTCAAGATGGATGTTATCCCGGGGCGGTACACAACTCTTTGGTTTGAAGCTACAAAAGTTGGCGACTATCGTCTGCTCTGTACAGAATATTGTGGCAGAGACCACTCCAATATGCAGGCCATCGTGCACGTGATTCCAGCAGATGAGTTTAAGGAACGCATGGTAAAACTTGCAAGCGAGTATGTTGACATGTCAATTGACGAGTTGCCAGCATATGCAATCAATCGGTTGTACAACCGCTGTCAATCATGCCACACCAAAGATGGCTCAGAAAGTATTGGCCCAACCTTCGTTGGATTGTGGGACCGCGTTAAATCAGGTGACGTTGGATTTACTTCTGGTGAAAAACTATCTTCTCTGTATGGGGAAGGAACAGAATATGTAGTACCAGAAAATTACATTCGATTGTCGTTACTTAACCCACAGAAACATATTGTGAAGGGTTTTCTAGGAGCGATGCCATCCTTCCAAGGGCAACTCAAAGAGAAACAAATTACTGCAATCATAGAGATGTTTAAACACTTCGACGACTTAGTAGATGCAGATGGAAACATCAAAGTGAATACAGATGGGACACCAAGGGATTAACGATGGCCATGTCAACGACACAAGAACAACCAGTGACAGATAACTACCTCAATCACACGAAAGGCATCTTCTCGTGGTTATTTACACTTGACCACAAGCGGATTGGTGTGATGTATTTGATTTGTGTTTTGTCTGCATTTTTCTTTGCGGGTGTCTATGCGATGTTGATTAGGTTCCAACTTCTCACACCAGAGGGCACACTCTTAACGCAAGACCAATACAACCAGGCATTTACTATTCATGGCGCGGTTATGGTGTTCTTGGTTATTATTCCGGGAGTTCCTGCTGCACTTGGCAACTTCATCTTGCCAATTATGCTCGGTGCTAAAGATGTGGCGTTTCCAAAACTCAATCTCTTTAGTTGGTGGTTGTGGATTTTTGGTCTTATATTTTTCTTAGTGGCAATTTTGTCTGGTGGTATTGATACTGGGTGGACATTCTATACACCCTACAGCATTGATAAAACTGGAGCAATGGGTGGTGTTATACCTGCGTTAATTGGCGCGTTTATTCTCGGGTTTAGTTCAATTTTTACTGGACTGAATTTCGTCGTCACGATTCACCGTTTGCGTCCCAAGGGTATGACATGGTTCCGAATGCCACTCTTTCTTTGGGCAACGTATGCAACCGCAATTATCCAAGTCCTTGCAACCCCTGTTATTGGTATCACCCTCATGCTCTTGGTTGTCGAACGTACGTTGGGTATTGGTATTTTTGACCCCGCAATGGGTGGAGATCCAGTCTTGTATCAGCATTTCTTCTGGTTCTATTCACATCCCGCTGTCTACATCATGATTCTTCCAGCGATGGGTATCATCAGCGAGTTGATAGCGGTGCACTCACATCGACACATCTTCGGTTATAAATTTATTGCATACAGTTCCATTGCAATCGCGATGTTTGGGTTCCTCGTATGGGGTCACCACATGTTTACTTCAGGTCAGTCACCATTGATGAACACCATCTTTTCACTGATTACGTTTAGTGTTTCAATTCCATCAGCAGTCAAAGTTTTTAACTGGTTAGCAACGCTGTATAAAGGTTCAATCAGTTTGAATACACCGATGATTTATGCATTGTCATTCATCTTCATCTTTACGATTGGTGGATTGACTGGTTTACACCTTGGAACGCTTGCAACAGATGTGCATCTTCACGACACCTATTTTGTGGTTGCACACTTCCATTACGTCATGATGGGTTCAGCGTTGATAGGATTTATTGGTGGTATTCACCATTGGTGGCCAAAGATAACGGGCAAAATATACAACGAGTTCTGGGGAAGAATTGCTGCGGTGATGGTTTTTATTGGTTTCAACATGACCTTCTTTACGCAATTCATGTTGGGTTCTAAAGGAATGCCAAGGCGATATGCTCAATACGCGAATATGCCGGAGTTTCAAATCTATCATGTTATCTCGACAATCGGCTCCGTCATTATGGCATTGGGTTTTGTCATCACCGCCATCTATCTTCTCCACTCGATTTTTGCTGGTCGCAGAGCACCAGCAAATCCATGGGGAGGCAGGTCGCTTGAGTGGCAATGTTCATCCCCACCTCCCTGGGACAACTTCGCAGAGCAACCAACAGTTGGTGACTGCTACGATTACAGCGTATTGGAGTGGGATGAAATTGAGCAGGGCTACCATTGGAAATCGGGCGTCGCACACCCAGGTGAAGAAACTGAATAACGAGAACATCGAGAGACCACATGACTACTGCAGAACACGATCATCACGAAGACCAAATTGGACACATTGTTCCAATTAAGTTTTTAGTTTTCATTTGCGCCATCCTCTTGTTCCTCACCGCAGTGACTGTTTGGGTCTCTAGGTATGACTTTGCAGAAATTAACATCGCTGAACTGGGAATCATTGTTGCGATGCTCGTTGCAACCGTGAAAGCAACTATTGTCGGTTTGTACTTTATGCACCTTCGTTGGGATCGCCCAATCATCGGATTTATCTTTGTTGGTTCAATTCTCTTGGTTGTACTCTTTGTAGGTATGGCTATCACCGACTCTTCAGAGTACCAACGGGAAATCATCAAAGGTGATTCGATTGATGTGATTGAAGAGTTGAAAAAGATGAAGCGCTAAGGGGTAGTAATGACGTCTTGGGGATGGTTGCCGTACCAAGCAAACCACAGGGCACGCTGACTTGGAACAATGTTGCCAGACGAATCTCGCACAATTGCACTTAAGGGGGACTTGGTTACTGAAAAAGTGATAACCTTGTTTTCGATGGTGACGTCTACCTGTCCTTCATCATTTGCAACGGTAAGAAGTGCTGGAATTGAAAACACCGCGTGACCTGAACTTGTTGGAATTGCGATGATTAATGTTTTTGGATTGGTTCCATCCTCTGGCATTGGGCTTGATGGATAATAAATAGTGTCTGTGAGGAAGTACATTTTTGGATCACCTTTGCGATACCGTTTTTTGTAGTATTCTTTTGCTGCAATGACAGTCGTGTCCCTGTGCGTGGCGTTCCATGTAGACCAACTCCTCACATCATGCGGAACAGCCTGTAATTGAATGGGTGTTCCAGAAATTGAAGAGCCAAGTAACGTAGAGAATAATTGTTCACCGCCAACTTCTTCACGTAAGTTGTACATTAATAAACCACCATTACCACCAAGACCACTATTTGCAAATTGGAGTTCTTCTCCTTGTACCGTTCGACGGTAGACAGCAACATGTCCACTTGGCCAATGCCAAGTCACAGCGATGGGTATGTCTCCTAGAACATCATTGATGATTTCATGAACATGAAGAACATGAAGAGGATACGCTCTAGAATGACCAGCAATCGTAATTCCAACGACAAGGTCATCGCTGATGAGATACGGGTCACGTTGCACAGCATTTCGCGCTTCAATTTGCTCCAGTGTGAATATTTCTGGATGTGTCATGACTGGAGACATATTTCGATGTTGCATGACGGGAATGATTGTTTCACTTTGGAGTTGCAAGTTGGAAAGGTCAAAGTCGTAGGACTCAATGGTTGACCCATCTCCTATGACATGTTCGGATAGTCTGAAAATGGCAGGAGCAATCGCCCACGCGATGAACCCGCTGATCACGATAGCCGTCATGACAAGCACCCAACCCCCACCCTTGAATGTCAATCGTATTTTTTGTTCAGTCATGTTAATTCACTGTACTTCCCAGTTCAATCCAATGTGTTTGGCGATCCATAATCATGAAAGCAAGCAAAATCGGTAAATAGGTAATGCTTGCGAAGAATAATCGTCGTGCAGAGTTGTCATCTCGTTTCCTCCAGAATGTAATGCTTCTCATGGTCATGAAGCCACCAAGGATTGTTCCTGCAATTGCGAACAAAATGCCAGTAGAACCAACGACTGTCATGAACAGGGCGAGTGGAATGAGGCACATGCTCGTGATGACACTAACTCGAGCAGTCAATTCTCCACTTTCGTCAAGTGACGGTAGCATCTTAAATCCGCCTTGGGCGTAATCATCTCGGTACATCCAAGCCAGTGCGAGGAAGTGAGGGATTTGCCAGATGAATACGATGCCTGCAAGAATCCAGCCCCCCGAACTGATTGATGTATTCGCAGCAACACACCCGATGAGGGGTGGCAAACCACCGACAAACGAGCCAACAATCGTATTGAACGAAGTCAATGTTTTAAGGGGAGTGTAGACCAAGACGTAAATTAAGATTGTCAACAACGCAATTCCAGCGGCTTCGACATTCGCACCAAAACTTAAAATAGCGACCCCGCCATATCCCAATACGACCCCAAACACAAACGTGTGCATTTTCGAAATATGACCAGCGGGAATAGGGCGGTTTGAGGTTCGTTTCATTCTTGCATCTCGCGCATGTTCAGCGAGTTGATTAAGAGCTGCAGCCGATCCTGCACACGCGGTTGTTCCCAGAAGCGTCCACAGAAGCACAATCCAGTCGATACCAAGTGTGCTTGCCATGATGAAGCCAACGCCAGTTGTTACAACAACGAGCATGCTCAGGCGAATTTTGGCTAATTCGCAGTAGATGTGCATGATTCGGGGTGTCTTCCGATGCAGTACGGGAGATTCAATTTGGTCAGTCGTGCTAGTCATCGAAGCCCAGTAGTATACCGTTCCAGATGTCATTTGAAACAAAACAACGTGTCGCTCGTGTTCTGACACTTTCCCTTGGTGCCACCACCGCCATGTGGGTATTTTCATACATTGCGATTTTGTTTTCTGGGAAAACTGGTGGTGAGTTTTTGTTCATTGCCGCTGGACTCTGTTTACCCATCGCGTCGAGACATGCGACGAGTTTGAAGGAGGGGGCATGGGTTGGGTTTGTATCTGCTTTTCTCAATCTACTCCTTATTGGAAGTATCGTTGGAGGTAAAGCCCCAAGTGAAATGATGGTTATGGGCTTGTATTGGGTGGCTGGATTATTTGCAATTTCGGTTGCCCTGGGGGTGATTGGAGCATTATTCCACGGTGGCTTACAAGAGCGTACGTGCGAAATGGATTGGCAATTTGGATTTCTCGCAGTTGCAACAACGTTGGTCTTTTTAATGCTCGTTACAGGAGGACTCGTAACTGGAATGGAAGCGGGGCTCGCTGTACCGGATTGGCCAAACAGTTATGGGCACAATATGCTGTTGTATCCGTTGACTGAAATGGTTTCTCAAGAAAACGAAGGCGTGTTCTTTGAGCATGCACATCGTCTTACAGGGATGTTCGTTGGGTTGACATCATTGCTGATGGTTGTGTGTGTTTGGAAATGGAACACAAGCAGGTATGCAAGGTTCTTGGCAATAACAATTTTTCTCTTAGTTTGTTTGCAGGGATTACTAGGTGGATTGCGGGTAACGGGTTACCTCACACTTGAGCAAGATCGCGAAATGCTTTCTCCAAATCTATGGATTGGTGTTGTTCATGGTGTAGTCGGACAAGTGATATTTGCAGGCTTTGTTTGTCTTGCAGCCATGATGTCACCGCAATGGAAATCCACGAGTACGACAAGGCAAAAAGGAGACGTGCGGTGGGTTTCATTCCTTTGCGCTGCGATGGTCTTGCAACTTATCCTTGGAGCGGTCTATAGGCACATGATTGGAGATGAAACTCTTGCTCCAAAAGCAACGCATATTCTATACACCCACATTGCAGTTGCGTTTCTTGTGCTCTTTCTTGCAGTTGTCGTTGGTTTACGGTGTATGCAAAGAGAGAATGCTCTTCTGAAGAAGATTGGGGTTTCTCTCCATATCATTGTGCTGTTCCAAGTATTACTTGGTGGCGGGGCTCTCATTGTGATTCTCCTCAATAAGGGTGAGACAACTCCACTCTATGAAGTACTTGTTACCACGGCACACCAAGCAAACGGTGCGCTACTCCTTGGCGTGAGTTTCGCAGCATTTGTTTGGACTCTACGCATGAAAAGCGTATGATATTGTCATGTTAACCCTCATTGTTACTTCGATTCTTTGTCTTCAGGCAACACAGCGTCGCGAACTCCCTACTGAACCTCTTGTCCATCCACCTCCAGTGGTGCCCAGTCCACTTCAATTTTCAATAACGCATGATGGTCTGGTTGGTGAATCACTTGATGGACGTGTCTATGTCATGTTGACAAAAGGTAGGGTTCCGCCTATTGGAGGACCAAACTGGTGGAAACCAGAACCATTTTTTGCACTTGATGTCGAAGCATGGAAAGTAGGTACACCACTCCTCATTGCAGACCAAGCAGATGCGATGAACGAACCGCTATCTTCATTAGATGAAGGTCCATGGAAAGCAGTTGCTGTCTTTCGAGGTGAAAATGAACGCTCACTTCTTGCAGTACTCGGGGGGTTGTACAGCGAGGCGTGGACCTTTGAAGGGAGTGGGAGTACTGCAGGAACAGTACATATCTCACTGTCGAAAAAAGTTCCAGGTCGTTCTTGGGATGAACATAAAAACTTACGACTCGTTGAACAGTCAAGTCCTCTACTGAGCGAATTTTATGGTTATGACATTAAACACGGAGCGTGTGTGATTGTTCCTGATGACTATGACCCTAATCGCAAGGAACCCTATCCAGTGCTGTATTGGATCGGTGGATTTGGCAGTGACCATTACGGGGGTCGGTCAATGAAAATGTATTTCACCGCGTCGGATTTTGATGATCAAATTTGCAGAGTTATTCTCAATGGTCAAACGCATTCCGGACATCACGTGTTCGCAGATTCAGACAACAATGGTCCGCGAATGA
>Ga0066376_10005819_pt1 | contig 10340 bp, 7 predicted proteins | sample Knorr_S15_td_Bot_FD_77009 | JGI IMG/M metagenome (GOLD analysis project Ga0066376, IMG submission 77009) | Marine microbial communities from Southern Atlantic Ocean transect - Knorr_S15_td_Bottom_ad_5009_LV_A | ecosystem: Environmental > Aquatic > Marine > Oceanic | place: Southern Atlantic... | reverse complement strand
CGATTAAATCGGAGCCCGAAGTAGAGGCAGCCTCTGAAGCTGAAGTAGAGGCAGAACCAGCCTCGGAAGCTGTAACTGAAGAAGCGATTAAATCGGAGCCCGAAGTAGAGGCAGCCTCTGAAGCTGAAGTAGAGGCAGAGCCAGCCTCGGAAGCTGAAGTAGATGGAACTAAAACGAAGAAATCTAAAAAAGCTGATGACAAAGAAGAATAAGTGAGACCGGTTCAAGAATCAGGCAAATTAAAACAGCGTGGTTGACTTCTTTCCACGCTGTTTTAATTTGCCTGATTCTTTATGCATGAAATGCCAGGGTTAAAATGGCCAAATCGATTTTAAAGTCCCACCGACCTTGGTCAGGAAATTCCACATGAAAGCTGGTAGGACCGGGACTCCTCCCAACGATGCACCGGCGGCCTCTATTTCTTCATCCGTCATGACGGATACCTCACGAAAAAAAGCAAAAGAATTCGCCTTAACCACACGATCCACGGCGAGTGTATCGGCCAATTCACGCATATTGGCCAAGATTGCCTGCTGTTTTTGAAGTTCTACCGTAAGATAATCGGTCTGTGTCAAGGGTGTGCCGCCACCGCAACCCATGAGCCATATGAAGCCTGTGATCAATATACTGAGGTAAAATATACGTTCTAAATGCTTCATGGGGATATCCTTAAATAGACTATATGCCAAGGATCTATTCTAATCATGTTAATAACCTTGATGATATAATGTCAAGTTTTTTCTAACGGCGTTTCATTTCAGCCGACGACGACGATTGTTGACGTAATCTACAAAGATATATTCACCGAGATTGTCGAGAGAAGAGTAATAGGCTCGGCCCTGATTCATTTCGGTTAGCTTTTCTACAAATCCCACAAGATACGGATCCTGTGTAACCATAAACGTACTGATTGTGATCTTTTCTCTACGGCAGGCCATGGCTTCATCCAGCGTTCGGTTTACAATTTTGGGATCAAGACCAAAAGAATTCAGATAGAGCCGACCATTACGATCATAAATCGCAGAAGGCTTACCGTCTGTAATCATAAATACTTGTTTATTTGCATTACGTGTCCGCCGCAGGATATTACGGGCCATCAACAGCCCTGCCTTGGTATTTGTGTGATAAGGCCCAACGGTTATATATGGCAGGTCTTCAATTTGTACTTTCTGAGCATCGTCACCAAACAAGACGAGATGCAGCTCATCTTTCGGGTATTTCCGTATAATAAGCTCTGCTAAGGCCATGGCCACTCGTTTCGCGGGAGAAATACGATCTTCGCCATATAAAATCATGCTATGGCTGATATCAAGAAGCATTACGGTAGCACAGGACGTCGTGTGTTCGACTTCGTACACTTCGAAATCATCTTCATGAAGAGAATAATCGAACCCCGATCTTCGGATGGAGTTGCTGATGGTGGAAGTAAAATCTATGTTGGAAGCTTGATCTCCGAAACGATAGGGGCGTGTTTCGCTAAGCCGCTCGACCCCTTCCCCTTCAAAGGGAGTTTCATGGACTCCGCTCAAGCCTTTTTTCAGGTTGTTGAAAATATGCTTTAACGAATCTTCCCGAATACGTCTTCCCCCTTTATGGGTGAGCTTAAAGGAGGTCTCTTCGCGTTTGATATAGCCCTGTTTTTCAAGCTCTTTTATGAACTCTTCATAGCCTATCCTCTCATCGAATAGCCCTTGACGTTGATCAATATATTGCATCCACTTCAGGGCCTCGTCCACATCACCGTTTGTGTGGATAAGTATCTGACTGAACAGACTGATCAGCTGATCGATTTTATCTTCAATTGCTTCCTCTGCCGGAATCCATTTTGTGTATTGCAGGTGTATCATCATTCACCTTATCTTTAACGTCGAGAGGCCAATTAACGCCAGGATACCCGCGATGATCCAGAATCGGATGACCACTTTGGTCTCGGCTAAACCGCTGTATTGCAGCCCGTGATGAATCGGGGCTCTATAGAATATACGTTTTCCGAGCCAGTTAATACCAATTTTTTCTTGTATAAGGACTGAAAAAGCTTCCACCACAAAGATACCGCCTACGATAAGAAACAGAAATTCCTGTTTGAGTAATACGGCCATCGTACTAACAATACCGCCCAGAGTCATAGCACCTATATCGCCCATAAACACTTGGGCCGGGTAGGCATTATACCACAAAAATCCAAGACAGGCGCCAAAAATGGCTGCGCAGACCACAGTCAGCTCACCGCTACCGGGCAGATAGAAGAATTGCAGGTAGTTCGAATGGATCGCGTTGCCGATAACGTATGCGAAAACGCCATACACACCAATGGTGAATGCAACAGGTACAACGGTCAGACCATCCAACCCATCAGCGAAGTTAACCGCGTTTGTAATAGATACGACAACAAAAACAATAAAGGGTAAATACCACCATCCAAGATCTACTATAGAGACTTTGAGAAAGGGGATATAGAGCTGCGACGCAATCTCAACTTTCACAGGCGATATATCCGGCGTGAGAAAGATGATACCAAGGACCAGCCCGTAACCAGCTTGACAGAGCAGCTTGGTTTTCTGTGAGAGACCACGGTCGTTGTCCTTATGTTTCACCTTTTTATAGTCATCCACGGCCCCGAAAACGGTAAAACAGATCAAGGCGAGAAAAAAAATGCCGGTAAAACGATTGAGTAAATCACACCAAAGTATGGTACTCGTAAAAATAGCCAGAATGATTAACAGGCCACCCATAACCGGCGTACCGGCCTTGGAGGCGGTAGATTGGATATCATAAGAACGGGGATTGTCACGTATATGATTGACGTACAATAATCGGATGAGACGTTCACCGAACAGGAGTGTAATAACAAAAGCTGTCAGAGCCGAGCAAATAGCCCGGAAGCTCAGATACTGAAACAACCGTAAGAATGAGAGGGCATCAATGGTGTCGTAAAGGTAAGTCGTTAGATGATAGAGCATGTCTTATCACGCAGAGTGGTGTTGACGGATAACCTCGGTGAGATTATTCAACGTCTGTTTGATTGGAAAGGTTGGTTCAAAATGAACACAGGTCACCAGAATATTATCCAGGTCTTGTTGCAGGGCTTCCAGATCTGATATTAAATGGCGCCGAACCAGATCAGTTAAGGCGGAGATAACGGCTGTTCGGACTTTCCAGTTGGGAAACAGATAGAGTGGCCGAAAGTCATCTATTACGGAAGCTGTCCCGATTTTTCCCAGGGTCAGGACGGCCTCTGCTTTGACCTCAAAGGAACGATCCTGTATGATATCAAGGATACGGGTGACTATTTCAGTGTCTGTATCCGCATCCTGGGGGATCAATACTGCAAAGGCTCGCGTAGCAACCGTACGAACTTCGTAATACGGATCATCCAGCAGGTCCAACAGAGTTTTCCGGATCTCTTTATTATATAGGCCAAGTTGCTGGATAGTGGTCACGGCATTACGTCGTATGAATCCCACCTGCTTATAATCTCCGCCAAAAAGGCGTTGTATCCATGAAACAGGTGTCTTATCTTGAAGAAGTGAAAGCATAAAAGACACACGATCCTGATAGTTGAGTAACCCAACCAATTTTACGCCTTCATTACGAATGGGCCATCGCGGACTTTTTAGAAATCCATCCACCCGATATTTCAGATAGTCTTCACCCAGGGACCGAATAAAAGTTTCATCACGGCCGTGTCTGAATCGTTTGACCAGGCCAAATGGAGAAAGCGAGGTGTCGGCCTCATGGTTATCGGATATTTTCTCTTCCCTTGCGGTTCCATTATACGATTGGATACTATCCGATGCAGGGTTCATTAAGTCATTTAATAGATCTACAATTCGTTTCAGACCGTGCTGGTCGAATGTTTCCCGGGCACGTTCTTCCATTATCGCCTGTTGATCCGGATTGTCCAGAATATCATAGATACGTTGGACCAGCCGCTGACTATCCACTGTCCCGACGGTCTGACCGTTTTCAAGGATGACACTTTCATAGATCACATAGGCCGCGCCCACGGTTTCCAGCGTCCTGGCATTCATCACCTGATGATCGCCGGGGGCATACGGCAGTGGGATCAGAATAGACGGTCGACCACAAACGCCTATTTCAGTAACGGTCCCTGCGCTGGCCCGTCCGATGACTATATCACTGGCCGCATAAAGTTGTTGGATTTCATGTGAATACGCCGACTGATGGTATCTTGAGAGGTCTTCCGGGGACAAGTCAAGATGTTCAATCCGGCCGTTGGTATCCTCTATAGCGTCGTAATCTTCATTTTTGGTCTGGCCGGTTAAATGGATGACGTGTACATTTGATTTGGCCAGCAATATAGGTAGGGCGTCTACGATAGCCCGATTAATAGATCGCGCCCCCGATGAGGCGCCAAAGGCGAATATAACATTTGCCTGGTCCGGTATGCCCAATGCGGCACGGGCTTCGTAGCGAGATCCAGCTCCAATTTCGTGGCGGATAGGATAGCCTACAAAGCTGGCCTTATTTGCTGGGAAATACCTCAGCGATTCTTTAAAGGAAACCCCGATCTGATCGGCAATCCGGCCGGCCAAATTATTGACCTTGCCAGGGACAACATTCTGCTCGTGTACAAAACAACGCGCGGAAGATAAATGTAGGAATTTTAAAACCGCCAGCGCCAGCAGAACAGGACTGCTGGCAAAACCACCGGTGGCCACGATCATCTGCGGACGTATTCGCAACAGATGTACCAGGCATTGCAGGACGCCGATACAGGTTCGGATGAAGAAATTTAATAACGCAAAGGGATTTCGTGATGAGGGCAGACCGCACGCATGAACGAGGTGAATAGGATAGCCGCTCTTCGGCACCAGGGTGGCCTCAACTTTTCCTCGGGCACCGATATATACAATCCGAGCCTTGGAATTACGGGCGCGGATTTCGTCCGCAATGGCCAGGGCAGGATAGATATGCCCACCCGTACCGCCACCGGTAAACAAATACGTTATCGACGATGCAGCGTGTGCCGGGGCCTCTTCAGGTGACAATGTTGCTTGATCCGGTTGTACATTGGCCTGGGACATAATGAAGCAGAATACAAACGACAAATTGCAAAGCGGACGCAATACGGATAGGTGAAATTAGTGTAGGCCCATTTTATTTGAATCTATGTACCTATAAAATATGTATATACAGTACCAGGCGTTGTTAGTCAAGCCTGGAATAACCGTCTGTCTTGCGTAAAATAAGATAGAGAGATATTATAGTTGGTGGGTTGGTGAGTTGGTGAGTTGGGAGGTGCATAGCGCGCCGTGCGCATACAGGTTAATAGGGAGAGAACAAGGATATGGTTCATAGAGGTGTCTTTCCGATAATGTTGGTGAGCATTGTTTTATGTTCAGGTTGTGCTGATCCGCCGGTGGAGGAGATGATGCAGGCGGAGACGGCGATACAGATCGCTCAGGCGGCAGGCGCGGACGAATATGCTTCTGCTGATTTCAGAGCGGCTGCGGCAGCCCTGGCCGATGCGAAGTCCCGGACAGAGCGAAAGGATTATGAAGGCGCACGCGCTTCTGCATTGGACGCATTACAGAAAGCTGAAGCGGCTAAAAACAATGTAGAGGTCGGTAAGAGAGGTATGAAAGAGGTACTGGATAGGGCGCTGATTGCATTGCAAGATGAATGGACGCAATTCGGTCAGAAGTTGAATAAAAGGAGTCTGGCCAAAGCTCAACAGACCACATTGGAAGAAGCCCGCAGTATATTTGATGAAGGCATTGAGAATATAAATGGCCATACAGAGGCCGGTGATTATGCAGGGGCACTATCTTTAGTAAAACAGGTTCGAGGAAATATAACAAAGATAAAAGAAACGATAAATATAGAATAACGATTCTACCTGTCGGATGGAATCTTCCACGGAGGCTGTCATGCGTAGTGGGGTGTTAATCTGTTTAATTGCTATTCTGAGTATGAACTGCGGTCATAAAATGGATACGTTTCAAACTTTGGTTAAAGAGCTGGATGAGACAGAGCAGGATATTCGAACCAAACAGGAAGAGATCCGGTCCAGAATACAGGAATACAACGCTACAAATCCCAATACGCAGATCGATATGGCTACCCTCGATCGCATGGTACTTGATCCTGACCAGGCTGAAGCGTTAAACCAACTTCTTGGTGAAGAAAAAGACGTGTCCTATCGTGGTCTGGTTCAAGAAATCGTCGATACGCATAAGCAGATCGATATTTTGCAGGAGCGGGTTCGTCTTGTGCAGGAAAATCTTCCAGCACCATATACTGTCCGGTCTGGCGACACCCATGTGGATGTCGCGCTTCGATATCTCATGGAGAACCATGGTTTGATGTCTGATCAGGCCCGTGAAGCCCTTGAACGGGTCGCTCTGGTGGAAAATCTGCATCCGGGATTCAAGATCTGGCTGCTTTACCGGGATGGAGATTTCGGTACCTATGTTACGCAAGGGGTGGCGTCGGTCTCACCGGGCAAGGCGCAACGCGTGGCCAAACAGCGTATCACCTATCGTATTACTACCCTTACACATGAGCGGAATACAGCCCAAATGCTGGCAGATTCTCTACAAGTACGGCACGACAATCTGCAAGAACGTATTCTGTTCTTGCGTAATGAGGAAAGCCGACTTCTATCGAAAATTGCGTCGCTGGGCCAGGCACGCGATGCAGCCATAGTAAAGAGTGATATGGCCGAACGACAGAGTCTCCTGCTCGAAAAGCAGTTAAATTCCATATTTTATGAAGTTAATACCATGGATTACTGGAAAGAGGTACGTGTTATTTCAGATCCTTTTTTTGGTGGCCCTCGCGTTAAATCCCTGACCAATGTTAAATTCTCACAATCGCACGACCTGCGTGAAGGTAAAATCCTGACTTTTGATACATTGACCTTTCCGGAGTTAAAGCGGATTAAAAAGGTGGATATATTCCCCCGTACATTTAAAGAAGGTCAGGAGTATATCATCTCGTTTGATGAATCAGGTGATCGGGCTTTTGTGAAATTACTTAAGCCGGACCTTTTTGCAGGTCAAAATGTGATCTTTGCTTTGAGGGATTGAAGGATAATTGGTGCGTTGGCGGGTATGATGTCCCCTTCAAAATGCAGTGACTATTCAACAGTCCATGACCAGATGTTGCCCCCGCTTTTTCCCTTGACAAGATTAAACTTGCGCTTACATTGTAGCAGCTTATTTCACATAGATTATGCCCTTGTTTTTGCGGGCTATTATTCTGATAATTATATTATAGAAATTGTTGTTCTGAATTTGCCAAGGAGTTGGCTGCATGCAATGGAAACAGGTACGTATTCTCCTTATCCTCGCGGTGATATTTACGGCTTTGTGGTACGTATATCCCTCTTTTCGGACCTCTGATTACTGGCTTTTATCCCCTGTACAATCTTCTTTAAGCGCGGATGAAATAACCAGAATAGATGAAGATCTTCTGCTTGATAATGAGACTAAAGCGCGTCTTAAACAGTTAAATCTGACCAAGTCGGATTGGGAAGTTTTGCAAGACCAATCCATTCGTCTGGGATTAGACTTGCAGGGCGGTGTCCACGTCGTTCTGGAAGTAGATAAATCCAATCTACCCGAGGATGAAGCGGTCGATGTGGTAGAACGGGCGATGCAGGTCATCTCCAACCGCGTGAATGAATTTGGGGTGGCAGAACCTATTATTCAGAAATCGGGAGACAACCGGATTATTGTTGAGTTGCCTGGCTTGAAGGATATCAACCGGGCGATGGCACTGATCAACCAGACGGCGCAGCTCGAATTCAAATTACTTCGGGATGAATCGGAGTTGCGCACGGCCATCGAACGGATTGATGCCCTGCTGGCCGCCCAGATTACGGACACCACGCAGACCGATACGAGTGCATCCCTGTTCGGTAGTTCGGTGGCGGAACAGAATCCTTTTCTTTCACTCATTGATGTATCCGGTTCCGAGATCATTGTGCCTGCAAGCAATGTAACCCGTGTAGAGGAGATTCTGGCCCGACCTGATGTACAAAACTTTATACCGAATGGCGGTGAAATTCGAGGCGGGAATATCCGGGAGACGGCCGGCGGTCAGCGGATTCGGTCATACTATTATATGAATGTCATTCCGGAGATGACCGGCGCGACGCTGGCAGATGCTTATCCGCAAACCGGTTCAGGCACCGATATCGGTAGTATGGGAGTGGCCTCTATCGGTTTTACCACAACAGACGATGGGGCGCGAACGTTTGCCCGGGTGACAGGCAATAATATAGGTCGCCGGATGGCGATCATTCTGGATGGCCGTGTTTTTTCCGCGCCGAACATTCAGGGGCGCATTCCGAACGGGCGCGGTGAAATAACCGGTATGAATTCGCTTGAGGAAGCCAAGGACCTGGCTATTGTGCTACGTGCCGGCGCGTTGCCTGCTCCGATGGAGATCCAGTATAAGCAGGTTGTTGGTCCTTCTCTGGGCGCCGATGCGATTAGCTCAGGTAAGTGGGCTTCTATTATGGGATTGATTGCGGTGTTTATTTTCATGGCGATCTACTACCGGACGTCCGGCCTGATTGCTAATTTCGCTCTGGTTCTGAATCTTCTTTTTCTTCTGGCCGTTATGGCTGCCTTCAATGCGACGTTGACGTTACCGGGTATCGCCGGGATTATTCTGACCATGGGTATGTCCATTGACGCCAATATTCTGATATTTGAGAGGATCAAGGAAGAACTCAGGGCGGGGAAGAAGACCATAAGGCAGGCGGTAAACAGCGGATACGACAATGCGCTCAGAACCATTGTCGACGCTAACATTACTACGTTGATTACCGCCTTTGCATTGTACGAATTCGGTACCGGCCCTATCAGGGGATTCGCTGTTACATTGGGCTTCGGCATTATAATCAGTATGTTTACAGCCATTGTTATTACACGCACGTTGTATGATACCCTTATTGAACGATGGCATCTGGAAGGGGTCAGCATCGGCAAGGCTGATCCATTCGGTCGATACACCTTCAGCTTTATGAAATTCGGTAAAACCGCTTTTATAATCACCTGGAGCGTCATCCTTATCGGGCTGATCACGATCGGCGTTCGCGGTGGGATAAAATGGGGTCTTGATTTCCAGGGGGGCTCACTTATAGAGGTGCACTTCGATCCACCGGTAGAGGTGCAAACCATACGTAATGTTCTGGGTAATGTGACCATTGATGGCCAGAGTGTGGATTTGAGTCAAAGCGAAATCAAAACGTTCGGTGAAGACAATATTCTTGTTCGGGTCGCCTCAAGTGAGTTTAGCGAGGAGCAGCTTGGAACCGCGGTGAAGGCCACACTAAAAGCGCAGTTCCCCGAAAGCCTGAAGGGGGATGAGTCAAATTGGCGACGGCAGGAATCCAGTGTGAGTCCCAAAATAGGGAAAGAACTGATGGTGGATGCCATGAAAGCTGTCGGCGCGTCTATCATCGGTATCATTTTGTACATCACCTTTCGTTTCCGTCAGGTCAACGGATTCCGGTTCGGCGTTGGGGCGATTGTGGCGCTTGTTCATGATGTATTGATCGTCCTGGCCGTGTTCTCTATTATTGGGGAAGAATTATCGATGCCTGTGGTCGCTGCCCTGCTCACGGTGGTCGGCTATTCCACCAACGATACCATTGTGGTCTTTGACCGTATAAGGGAAAGCCTGGGCCGCGCACGTAAGGAAGGATTCTCGGGCGTTGTGGACCGAAGTATCAACGAATGCCTTAACCGGACGATGATGACCTCGCTCACCGTTTTACTGGTTCTTGGTTTTCTGCTCGCGGGCAGCACATCCAGCAACTGGGGCTTTTCTCTGGCGCTGACCTTCGGCGTCATCACTGGAACATATTCTTCAATTTTCATAGCCAGCCCGATTGTAGTCTGGTGGCAAAATTGGGTAGCGAAAAAGAGAGAAGAGATCCGGCGCACCAAAAAATCAACCCGGTCCAGAGTTGCTCAAGCCGGTTAATATAATCAAACGGTTCGGACAGGCGGAAAGGAGGCAGGTAACCCTTTTCGCCTGTTTTGTATCTGGTCGCGAAGCTTTGAAGCTTCGTCGAAATGGAATAACCTATGTCTCCTGTTGATCGTATTAAACAGTTACGTCAGGAAATCAGGGACCATGATCACCGATATCATGTCCTGGCCAAGCCTGTTATCAGCGATTATGACTACGATGTGCTGATGAATGAGTTGCTGGATCTCGAAGCAGCCCATCCGGATCTGGTCGCGCCTGACTCTCCGACCCAACGGGTAGGTGGTGCGCCTTATTCTTCCTTTCCTGTTATAACACATCCGGTCCCCATGCTATCCATAAGCAATACGTATGATGCCGACGAAATT
>Ga0066376_10005817_pt1 | contig 10340 bp, 7 predicted proteins | sample Knorr_S15_td_Bot_FD_77009 | JGI IMG/M metagenome (GOLD analysis project Ga0066376, IMG submission 77009) | Marine microbial communities from Southern Atlantic Ocean transect - Knorr_S15_td_Bottom_ad_5009_LV_A | ecosystem: Environmental > Aquatic > Marine > Oceanic | place: Southern Atlantic... | reverse complement strand
TCGAAGGCAGGGTCGGCTATCGCCTGCCATCCACCACTTTCGGGAATCATGGCTTCAAAGTGACGCGCCAACATCTCTTCATCGCTCAACCGGGCCATCCGGCAGGCCAAGGCGGCCCTTTCGGCGTGACTGAGCCCCCCGGGGGGTTCCGGCTTAAGGGCGGCGTCGTGGGATGCTTGGGTGAGTTGCATGACGTCGCTTCGGCCGGCTATCACTGCCGCCAACGGGTGATCGGCGGCGATGCCGGCCGCTTCCACGACGATTGATCTGAATATGTCATCCATACGCGGTTTCCGTCAAGAGCAGAGGGCAGTGGAAACAAGTTGTGCTCACTACGGCCTGATGCTCTAGTTATCCTACTGGCTGCATCGCCCCTAGCCGAGTAGCGATGTAGTTCTTCATCATGTCGATGGCCCGGTCCGTCTCAGGACTGGGAGTGTGAACCCAGCGATGTTCGGCGCGGGCGAAAACCTCGAACTCGATGTCGCCGCCGGCTCTCCGGTAGCAATCAACGAAATGCGCCTGGGTCTCGGGCATCACATTGTCGTCCAATGAACCTTGCAAGACGAACATCGGTGGCAAGGAAACCACCTCTCCCCGATCTAGGATCTCTTGGGGGTTGGCCTCGTGAATGCTGTCCCAAGGATTGAAATAAGTCTCGTTGTTGTGCATCATGTTCTGCCGCTGCTTGCTCTTGGCGTTTTCATAGCGAGCGATGGTGTTGCTGATGGGCGAGCGAGCGATGACGTAGTTCAGGGTAGCGTCCAAATTAGGGGCCTCTTCCAAGGTGAACTCGTTGTAGCGTGGGTCGTTGGGCCGCATGGCGATCAACTCGACTACATGTCCGCCACTGGAGCTGCCTAAGACACCAAGGGTTTCGGGGTCGCCGTTCCACTCCCGGGCTTTGGATTTAAGCCAGCGGATGCCATAGTTGGTGTCGGCTACCGAGGCCGGGTAGGGGGCTTCGCTGGCCAAGCGTAGGTCGATGGCCACCACCAGGACTCCGCTGGCCGCCAGTTGTTGGTCCACCAGCGCGTTTGCCGTGCGGTCTTGGTCGTTCCAGGCGCCGCCGTGCACGTCCAACAGCACGGGGAACGGGCCGTCTCCTTGGGGTTGATATATCCGGGCCATCAATGTCCGTACCGGATCGCGCCGGTACTCGACGTCCCAGGACTTTATCTCGTATTGCGCCGAAGCGTCGTAGGAGGTCGCCATGCATAGGCCTCCGTCCGGTCTAAGTCATGCTTAGTTGTCATCACGGGTGTGCGGCAGCGTACAGTTGGCCGGAGCGACTGTCAAGGGATTGAGCGGTTCGGCGTAGGCTAGCCAACTGGTCACCACAAATATCACCCAAACGGGTGATTTCGGGATCTTCCCCATGGTGCAAGATGTTAATGAAGATTCCAAGCCGTGAGAGACCGGCTGATGAGAGGGTTGAGGGATATGAGGGTTGGATTAGAGAGGGACGATGCCCGGCCGGCGCCGCCACGGTTCGCTTTTTGGAGTCTGGGAAGAATCACCCCCGTTGAGTTGATGGCGACCGTGGGAATTCTGGCGATGATGGTCGGTATCATGGTGGGTACGATGTCAGGCTAACCTGCGTTGAACAGATCAATAACTGTGACGAAGCCCCGGTGTAAAACCGGGGCTTTTCAATTTGAGCCGCCGTTTTTCAGGGCAAGATTATTGTCCAGGCGTACCGTGGACACCTCCTATGGCTTCAGTTGGGAAATCGCTCGAGTTTCGCTTATTCTTATGAGGTAGTAAACAAAAGCGAGAAGGTCTCGGTTGAATGGGACTTGAGCAAAGCATCGGCTCGCCTTACACTTTGAGAGTGTGTTAGCTTGTCATTGCTCCGGAAATAGAATCGCCAACCTTCGGCCGCACACTTCGTCATTCCGGCACCAGCCCTTCGGCGGAAGAGCGGCTAGGAATCCTGGGTGGCGTCGTCTTAACCATTCCCAGATTCCTCTCCTTCCGCCGAAGGATCGGAATGACAGTGGTCGCGGCCGAAATGACGGTGGTCTCCGCCGGAATGACAGTGGTCGCGGCCATAATGACAGTGGTCGCGGTTAGAATGACAATTATCCAGTTGATCTGGACGGGGTCTTGGTAAAGGCTTTGTGATGGAGTTTTTCTTGAATTGAACTTGGTAAGGTGGCGCAACAAACTAGCGAACTCCCTGCCCTTCTATTACGGGTGGGTCATCGTCGGCAGTACGGTATCGGTCAGCTTATCTACCCGCACCGTCATGGCGGTGGCTGCCCTATCCGTATTCGTGGTGCCCATGACCGAGGACTTGGGGTGGTCCCGGGGGCTATTCTCCGGCGCGGTCAGCCTTGGCGGTCTTTGTGCCGTGTTCATTTCGCCCTTGGTTGGCAAATGGCTCGACCGGTTTGGCTCGGGACTGTTGCTGTCCGTGGCATCGGTCCTGACGGGGGGGCTGGCCGTGGGATTGTCGATGGTAGGTAACCCGGCGGCCTTCTACGCACTCTACGTGCCGGGACGGTTGATCTTCTCCGGTCCCATCGAACTAGGAATCCCCACCGCTATAAGCAATTGGTTCATTCGCCGCCGCCCCCTGGGGCTCGCCGCCGACGCTGTCGCCAAAGGGGCCGGACTCGCCATCATCCCCTTGCTGGCCCAGTTCATAATCACCGGCTGGGACTGGCGTACCGCATGGCTAACACTCGGTATATTGACCTTTGCCCTGGGAGTGATTCCCCCGGTCCTGCTCATGGCCAGGCGGCCGGAAGACATGGGGTTGGAGCCGGACCCGGCCCCTAACAAGCCGGTGGAAAGCGTGAGCGCCGTCGCCGAAAGCGAATCACCTTCACCGGCAGCGGTCACCGAGCCTAGCTACACCGAATCTAGTTTCACGGTACGGCAAGCGTTCCACACCCGGGCCTTTTGGCTCCTGGCAGCCTTCACCGCAGCGGGATTCATGGTGCAGGGCGGCCTGAGCCTGCATCAGGTAGCACACTACATCAACCAAGGACTGCCTGGTCCCACGGCGGCGTTGGCCGCCAGCACTTTCGCCTTCTCCCAGATATTCAGCGCCATGTTTTGGGCCGCTCTTGGGAGACGGGTTCCCGTGCGGTTTCTGCTATCGGCTACGGCGGCTATCGTGGCGGTTGCGGCCTTTGGCACATCGGTCAGCGCGACTTTGCCCGCCGAGTTGGTATCAGCGGCCACCGTTGGATTCGGGGTGGGAGGTCTGCATCTGTTGGTGCGGCTGGCCTGGGCTGACTACTACGGACGGGAACACCTGGGGACGATACGCGGTTACACCATGTCGGCGCAGATCGGCGGGCAGGCGATAGGCCCGGTGTTGGCCGGGTTCATGTTCGATGCCACCGGTTCTTACCAGATGCCCTTTTTGGTATTCACCGGCGCGGCGACGCTGGCCGCTATCTTGGCTTTGTTCGCCACGCCGCCGAAACTCTCGGCTCTAACGCAGGAGCCGGCCGGCCGGACCGCCTAGCTTGCCAGCAACTCTTTCAGTGCATCGTCGATGAACCGAGTGTCCGCTGGATTTCGGCCCGGACCTCCGCCGATGTGCCCCCAGATCGTCGGGATGACCCGAAGTTCGGCGTTGGGCATGTGGCTGACCTCGACCTCGTTGTCCTCAGGAGGGAAATACTGGTCCGTTCTTGAGGGCATGACGATCGCTTTGGCCTTGATCGAGCCCAGGGCCTTCAAGAATTCGCCTTGGTACAGAGGGTTATCGCTGATGTCCCCGTGTTGCCAGGTGTAAACCATGGCCAGGATGTCGTTGGCGTCCAGTTGAAGGTACCGCCCCTCCCACCCGGTAATCAGATAGTCCTCCAGCGACGAGAACCCCATCTGGAGATACACCCGCTCTCGATAAAAGGCCTGCGACGGCGCCCACCCGGCGTATACCCGCGCCATCGCCCTAAGTCCCTTGTCGGGAGGACGGTCGTACCAGCCGCTGTTCCAAGCGTCGTCGGCGCGCAACGCGGCCTTGACCCCTTCCAGGAACACAAAGTTGTGAGGGGAGGTCCTGGCGGAACCGCACCAGGGAGCTATACGCTCGACCATATCGGGAAACACCGCCCCCCAATGGAAGGACTGTTGAGCGCCCATGGAGAACCCGCATACCAGGGCGATGCGCTGGATGCCGAACTCTTCGGTCACCAAGCGGTGCTGGCACATGATGTTGTCGTAGTAGGTGGTTCCGGGAAACCTGGCCCGATCGTAGGGCGGCGGAGTGTTGCTGGGAGACGACGACAGCCCGTTGCCGAGAAGATTTGGGATGATAATGAAATATTTTTCCGGATCCAGTGCCATCCCAGGCCCGATCATGGGCTCGTTGGCCGGATGCTGGGAGCCGAAGAAGGTGGGAAACACGATAACGTTGTCTTTCGCGGCATTCAGGTTTCCGTAAGTCTTGTAAGCCAGTTTAGCGCCGCGGATCCTCAGCCCGGACTGAACGTCGATGTCTCCTAACTCGAAGATCTGGTGGTCGATCATTATAGGAACCTCGCTCGCTGGTTAGCTGTCTACTCTACCGGAAATGGGATCATGGTGGAGTCGGTCACGGCTCCTGGCGTACGGAACCCAGTCGTATAGTGAAAAATGTGGAAAGAACGAGTCCGATCAACCCCAAAACGATTATCGCGGTGACCACGCCACTGAACTCGGCCAGAATGCCCACCAGGATGCTGAAGGGGAACACGAAACCTTGCCCGTAGCTGGCCAAGCTGGTGACCCGGCTCCTGAATCGATCCGGAGTATTCAGTTGTATCAGGGTCCCGGCGGTGGTGCGATAGTGCGACTGGGCCATGGACATGAGCCCGATCATGATAAGGGCGGGCAGCAATGGATACGTCGGTACTAGCCACGGCGACATGGCAAAAAGGATAACAAAGATGGAGCTTGCCAGGATGGCCGCTAATGCCACCGGCCCTTTCTTGAAGGTAAAACCTATCGACGCGATGATAACGGAGGAAACAAACCCTCCCACTCCGGTGGCGGACAATAGGAACCCTCCCACGTCCGCTTCCCGGCTAAGGACATCGGCGGTGAAAACCGGCAGCAGGAACCAAACCTGGTGCAAGACTACGTTTGGAATGAGACCCAACAGGATGAGGGTTAAGATGATCCTCTTTTCCCGGCGAATGAACCGGAGACCCTCGCCAAAGTCGGAGATAGGGGACCGGCGTCTGGTTGGCGCCTCCCGTTGGAAGGGGGTTTTCATGGGGATGTACACCAGGACCGTCGCGGCATAGAGGGCTGCTTCGACAAGAAAATTAGCGGTGAATCCAAGGCTGGCGATGAGGATTCCGCCGACGAACGGGCCGAAGATTCGTGTTCCGGTGATGCTGAGGGAATTGGCGGCGTAGGCGTTCCCGAATCCTTCCGGCGGCACCGTATTGGCGATGAGCGCCTGACGCATGGGCTGGGCGATGGCCAGGCAGACTCCGCTGGCCAAGACGTAGCTGTAGGCTAGCCCGACTCTCAACTGATCGGAAAGCGCCGGTCCGTTGTCCGATACTACCAATAGGGCAAACAGGGCGGCGAGTACCGCCATGAAAGTTTGGATCTTCATGAGCAGCTTTCGCCGGTCCACCCGGTCTCCCCACACCCCGCCCCAAGGGCCGACCAGCAACACCGGCAGGGTGCTCAAGCCACCCACGATCACGACCTGCAAGACCGACGCCGACGACCCGATGGTCAGGTCGCGCACCAGCCAACCGATGGACAACAGTTGCAGCCATTGAGCGCTGTTGGAGAAGAAATTGCCGGTCCAGAGAAGGCGGTAATTCCGGTAGGTTATCAGGGAGTCGAAGGTATGCAGGCGGGGCAAGCGAAGTAGATTGATGGTGATGCGCTCCTGGGAAATCGCACGGCCAGCCCGGCCGGCGGCGGTCTCCCCATTCTACGCTGTGAGTTCCAGCACCACCACCGGGATCTCCCGCTCAGTTCGGGCTTGGTATTCCTCGAAGGGCGGCCAAAGCTTGGTCATGATCCGCCAGAGAGCAGGTTTTTCCTCGGGAGTCGCCGTCCGGGCTCGGACTGATAAGTGTTCGGCCATGACCTGTATCTGTACTTTGGGAGTCTTGGACAGGTTGCGGTACCAGCCGGGATGGCGCGGCGCGCCGGTGCGGGAAGCCACCAACAAGTACCGATCCCCGTCCCGCCCGTAGATAAGCGGCGTGGTATTCGCGTTGCCCGATTCCCGCCCAATAGTTGTTAGGAGCAACGTGGGAGCTCCTGAATAGATGTGACCGTCTTCGCCCCCGGTCTTCAAGTAGCGAGACATGTGGTCGTTGACCCGCTTGCGGGCCTTATTGCGCTCCCGCTGGGTATGGTCTGGCATGGCGATGCTGTCCTTGGGATGGAGTGGGGAGATCGTACCGGCTTGGCTTACCGGCCGACCTACTCCAGCAGAAACCCCTCATACCCGTTGGCTGCCACCTCGGCGCGTTTGGCGCGCATGACTGGGGCGCTGTCGGGGGCGGTGAGGAGGACGCGGGCTTTGCCGGGGATGTTCGCGCCGACGAACCAGGAGTTGGCTTGGCCCCGGAGGATCTTTTCGCCACCTTCATTGACGTGTTTGACCCAATCGCCTTCGGCTTGGAGCGTGGGCGATATGCGGGTGAATTCGTTATTTCGCACGTAGCAGATGGCTTCGCTCACCCAATCCACCAAGGGCTCGGCGGCTCGGACAAAGTTGCCGACCGAGGCCGCGTTGACGGTGAACAGATTCGGAAAGCCGGCGCTGGAGATTCCCATATAGGTGCGTGGGCCCCCGGCAAACTTGTCCTTCAACGACTGTCCCCCGATGCCGCAGATGTCCAGCCGGTTCAACGAGCCGGTCACGGCGTCGAATCCCGTGGCGAAGATGATCACGTCCAGATCGTACTCGGCATCGCTGGTCTTGAGGCCGGTGGGAGTGATTTGCTCGATGGGGGCTTGGCGCACGTCAACCAGGAGGACATTGTCCTGGTTGTAAACCTCGTAGTACCCGCTCTCGCAAGGGAGGCGCTTGGAGCCGAACATGTGGTCCTTGGGCACCAGCATCTCCGCCACCAACGGGTCGTGGACCCGCTCGCGGATCTTGTTGCGGAAGAATTCGGCGTAGTCCTCGTTGGCCTCACCGGGCATCATGACGTCGTAGAAATTGCTTAGCCACTTCTTGAAGCCAGGTTCAGCCCAAAGCCGCTCGTATTGCTCCAGCCGCTCTTCCGGTGAGACCTCCATTGCCGACCGCGGGTCGAATTCGTGCATGAACGAGCCCGCGGTTGCCATACATTTCGCGAAGATCTCCGGGTAGCTTGCCTTGATCTCGCGCTGGGCTTCGTCGTCGATGGGGCCGTTTCGGAGAGGGGCGCAGAAGTTCGCCGTGCGCTGGAATACGGTCAGGTGGGCGACTTCCTTGGCGATCTCGGTGATAAGTTGGACGCCGGTGGCCCCGGTGCCGATAACTCCCACCCGCTTGCCGGCCAGGTCCATGCCTTCCTTGGGCCATCTGCCGGTGTGACACCAGGGACCTTTGAAGCTGTCTATCCCATCAAAATCTGGTGTGTAGCCCGCTGACAGAATGCCAACCGACGTGATCAAGAATCGGCCCCGTGCCTGGTGGCCGTCCTCCAATTGGACCAGCCAGCGGTCATCGTCTTCGTCGAAGACGGCCGACATGACGCGGGAGTTTAATCGGATGTGCGGGCAAAGATCGAACTTGTCCGCTACGTAGTTGAGGTAACGTTCGTTCTCCGGCTGGCCGGAATAGTGTTCCTTCCAGTCCCATTCCTGCAGGAGTTCCTCCGAGAAGGAATACCCGTAGGTGTAGCTCTCGGAGTCGAACCGGCATCCCGGATATCGGTTCCAATACCAGGTGCCGCCCACGCCGCCGCCTTCCTCAAAGATGCGGACCGACAGCCCGTGCTCCCGCAAACGGTACAAGGCATACAACCCGGTGATCCCGGCGCCGATGACGATCGCGTCAAACTGCTCAATGTCTTCAGACGTCCCCGTACTGGCTGCCGGGGTTTGCTGTTGAGGAGTACTCATTTAGCTCTCCTTAAGGATTTTTAAGTGCCGCCCTCTGGTGAGCCCAACCGGCCCGCACCTGACGGCGTCTGTATCTGTATATTCGTCCAAACGGAAGACCCTTTGCGACCCCAATTCTACACCCGGCCTGCTCACGCCGCACTGGGCTCGTTGCGTGGATGGGTTTGTAGGTGATTAAGCAGCATGGGTCGCTTAAGCCTATGTTAGAATCCCTGTGGATTCGACTGAGCCTATCCGGCCCGTATACGGCCAAGGGAACGGTGTTGCCGCATGACTTACCTCGGCCAATCGCTGAAACGGGCGGAAGACCCCAGGTTGATCACCGGACAGGGCGCCTTTGTCGACGACATCAACTTGCCGGACATGCTTCACGTGGCGGTGTTGCGGAGTACCCACGCCCACGCTCTGATCAAGTCGGTTGATACGGCTGCCGCCCGCAGTTCCCCGGGTGTCGCGGCGGTGCTGACCTCGGAGGACATTGCCGGAGTGCTGCGGGACGTTCCGTCGGGCGACGGTATTTACGACGACAAAGTTGAGCACATCGAAGCTCCACAACACCCGGTTCTGGCCAGGAACAAGGTGTGTTATGTGGGCCAACCGGTGGCCATTGTGGCGGCGGAGACTACATACCAAGCGCGGGACGCTCTGGAGTTGATCCAAGTTAACTACGAGATTTTGCCGCCGGTGATGGACACCATGAAGGCGGCCAACGAGCCGGGCGTCCCGATCCACGAAGAAACAGGCACCAACGTCGGCATCCGGGTACGCCACTCGGGCGGTGACTTGGACGGGGCTTTCGCCAAGGCCGAGCGGATCGTCAGCGGTAGCTACCACGTACAGCGATTGGCCCCCTCGCCCATGGAGAACAGGGGAGTGGCAGCCGATTTCCAAGCCCAAGAAGGAATGCTGACAGTTTGGGACTCCACCCAGAGACCCCATGGCGTCAGAAACTATCTTTCCCAGATCCTGGATTTACCGGAAGATCAGGTACGGGTGCTGGCCGGTGACGTGGGCGGCGGCTTCGGCGAGAAGGGGTGCATGTTCCCCGAGGAGATCGCCATCCCTTATCTTTCCAAGATTCTCGGCCGGCCCGTGAAGTGGGTGGAGGACCGCCAGGAGAACATGGTCTCGTTCCACGGCCGGGGACACACCGCCGAGGTTGAGGCGGCAGTGACGAACGACGGCGTCATTCTTGGGGTGAGGGTGAAGATATACGTTGACCTGGGAGCGTATTTTTACCTCTCCACACCGGCGGCCCCCACCCTGGCCAGCGAACGCCTAGTTGGTCCATATAAGACTCCGGCCATGAGCGTCGATGTTTTGGGGGTCATTACCAACAAGGCCCCCACTGGAGCCTATCGAGGGGCGGGCGGACCCGAGGCCGCGTTTTGCATGGAGCGCACGGTAGACTTGATCGCCCAGGAGTTGCGTCTGGACCCCGCTGATGTCCGTCGCAAGAACCTGATTGGGCCGGACGCTTTTCCCTACCACACACCGACCGGTGTCACCTACGATTCGGGTGACTACGAGAAGGTGTTCGACCGAGCTTTGGAACTGGCGGATTATCCCGCATGGCGCGAACGGTCCAATCAAGCGAACCAACCCAATGCCCCCTTGATCGGCGTGGGCTTGGCCGCTGTTACCAAAGGCTCGGGAGCCCACGGCGCTCGCCGCACCGATCACGCCCGCGTTGTTATCGATCAAGAAGGCCTGGTTTCGGTCTACAGCGGTGTCTCTCCCCACGGCCAAGGCACCGAGACAACTTTCACCCAGATCGTTTCCGATGAACTAGGCGTGACCCCGTCGGACGTTGAGATGTTTCACAGCGATACCCAACTGTTCCCCGTCGGTGGCGGTACCGGCGCCAGCAGAGGGATAACCGTCGGCGGCTCCACGGTCTATACCGTGCTTCAAGACGCTCGCGAGAAGCTGGTCCGGATCGCCGCCCACTTGTTGGAGTGTCCGCCTGCAGACGTCGAGATGCGCGAGGGACGGGTGTTCCGGAAGGGCACGCCATCGTCCAGCCTTCCTTTTTTCCAAGTGGCCGCCGCGGCATACGACGAAGAGTTGCTGCCACCCGATGTGGAACCGGGGCTGGAGTTCAACGCCACATATACCCTGCCGGACAATCCGTATGCCTTTGGCACTCACGTGGTGGTAGTTGAGGTGGACCGGGATAACGGAGCGGTGAAGATCCTGAAATACGTCGCGGTACACGATGCCGGCCGGATCCTCAACCCGATGTTGGCGGAAGGCCAGATCCACGGCGGCCTCGCCCAAGGGCTGGGCCAAGCGCTGATGGA
>Ga0066376_10005816_pt1 | contig 10341 bp, 9 predicted proteins | sample Knorr_S15_td_Bot_FD_77009 | JGI IMG/M metagenome (GOLD analysis project Ga0066376, IMG submission 77009) | Marine microbial communities from Southern Atlantic Ocean transect - Knorr_S15_td_Bottom_ad_5009_LV_A | ecosystem: Environmental > Aquatic > Marine > Oceanic | place: Southern Atlantic... | reverse complement strand
CATTCCCTGCCCTTGCCGGCAGCTCAGGGTATGCCGCTGCGCCTCTGATAGGTCATCTTTCGCTGGATCGGCGCCGGACCTCGCAAATCCAACAGGACCCTTGCATGACGACCAATTTCTCCCAGACCGCCGCCTACATCTGGTCCCTCGCCGACTTGCTGCGCGGCGATTTCAAGCAATCCCAATACGGCCGCGTCATCCTTCCTTTCACCATTCTGCGCCGCCTGGAGTGCGTATTGGAGGAGAGCAAGCCGAAAGTCCTCAAGCAAGTCGAGAAGCTCAAGGCGATGGCGAAGTTGGAAGAGGAAGCCCGCGACAAGTTCCTCCTCAAGGCCGCGGGCCAGTCGTTCTACAACACCTCGCCCATGGACCTGTCCAAGCTGGGCAGCGCCGACATCAAGAGCAACCTGACCACCTACGTCGACAGCTTCTCGGCGGATGCCCGCGAGATCTTCGAACATTTCAAGTTCGGAGAATTCGTCGGTGACCTCGATGAAGCCAACCTGCTGTTCAAAGTCGTACAAAAAAGTGGCCACGACTGATTTGAGCCCCGAGGCCATCAGCAACCACGACATGGGCCTCGTCTTCGAGGAGCTGATCCGGCGCTTCGCGGAGAGCTCCAACGAGACGGCGGGTGAGCACTTCACGCCGCGCGACATCGTGCGCCTGACGACGTCCCTGGTGTTCATGGAGGACGACGACGCCCTGACCGGAGAGGGCATCATCCGCACCATCTACGATCCCACGGCGGGCACCGGTGGCTTCCTCTCCAGTGGCATGGAGTATGTCCACGAGCTGAATCCCAAGGCCGTCATGCGCGCCTTCGGCCAGGAGCTCAATCCCGAGAGCTACGCCATCTGCAAGGGCGACATGCTCATCAAGGGCCAGGACGTGAGCCGCATCAAGCTCGGCAACACCCTCAGCGACGATCTACTCTACGCCGATAAATTCGACTACATGCTCTCCAACCCCCCTTTCGGCGTGGACTGGAAGAAGGTCGAAGGCGGCATCAAGAACGAGCACAAGCTCAAAGGCTTCGACGGCCGCTTCGGGCCGGGCCTGCCGCGCGTAAGCGATGGCTCGCTGCTGTTCCTGATGCACTTACTCAGCAAGATGCGCGACTACGACCCGAATGACCACAACAGGAATGGCGGGCGCATCGGCATCATCCTCAATGGCTCGCCTCTGTTCACGGGCGGCGCCGGCAGCGGCGAGAGTGAAATCCGGCGCCACATACTGGAGAGCGACCTGCTGGAGGCCATCGTCGCCCTGCCGACGGATATGTTCTACAACACCGGCATCGCCACCTACGTCTGGGTGCTGTCGAACAAGAAGGACGCCGAACGCAAGGGGAAAGTGCAGCTGATCAACGGCGTCCACCTCCACCACAAGATGCGCAAGAGCCTGGGCTCCAAGCGCCGCCTCGTCGGCGACGACGACATTGCCCTGATCACCCGCACCTTCGGCAAGTTCGAGGCGGTGGAGAGCTACAACCTCGACGAAGATGCCAACGGCAACGGCTCGAGCGAGAAAAGCAAGCGCGGTCGCCCGGCGGCGAATGGGAAGAAGGCCGAGAAGAAGACCTTCGGCAGCAAGATCTTCGCGAGCCACGAGTTCGGTTACCGACGCATCACCGTGGAGCGGCCGCTACGGCTGTCGGTGCAATTCACCGACGAGAGCGTTGCGGGGCTACGATTTGCCAGCGGACCGCTGAACGCGGCCATGCACAAGGTCTATGAGCTGCATGGGCAGGGATGGCCAAGTGATACTGCCTGTGAAAGTAGCGGCGAGAGCTATGGCAATCTCGTGGATGTGGAGGACGAGGTCCGCACGCTCATCAAGGCCGACTTCAAGGACTTGAAAGAGGGCCAGGTGAAAGATCTGCTGGCGTTGAAGGTCTGGATTGCACAGAAGCTCGACAAGGCCGTCCGACTTCAGGCGGCGATCGGCACCGGGCAGTGTGACGACTTCAACGAGTTCGAAGGCACGCTGAGGAAGGTGTTGAAGGAGACCGGCATCAAGCTGGAGACGAAGGAGAGGAAGCAGCTTCTCGACGCTGTCAGTTGGGCCAACCCCGATGCCGAGCCCGTCATCAAGAAGGTGCTCAAGACGAAGCCAGAACCGATGTATGGAGCCTTCGATTATCAGGGGCAGGTCGTGCAGTTCCAGCCCGACAGCAACCTGCGCGACAACGAAGACGTGCCACTCACGGCAGAGACCGCCCTCGGTGCGAATGTGAATGCCGTGAACGAAGCCTACTTCAGCAAGGAAGTCGCCCCTCACGTGGCGGACGCCTGGATCGATGCGGGCAAGTGCGACGAACGGAATGAGCAGGTCGGTATCGTCGGCTACGAGATCCCCTTCAACCGACACTTCTACCAGTATGAGCCACCGCGAGATCTGGCCGAGATTGATGCAGATCTGGATGTGCTGAGTGCCCAGATCATGGATATGCTGCGAGAGGTGCACTCGTGAGTACGTCGGAAAATGAGAGGCCGATGACGGCAGGAGAGGACGCTCTGCTTGGGCGAGTCGTCTCTATCTTGGAGCAGGTCCGACAGAATGTTGTCCGGTCGGTCAACTCCAATATGGTGGTGGCCTATTGGTTGATCGGCCGCGAGATTGTGGAGGGGGTGCAAGAGGGCGAAGAACGGGCCGAATACGGCAAGAAGGTGCCGACGGCCTCTCCCGACGCCTGGAGGAACGCTACGGCTCGGGGTTCTCACCGCGAAATCTCAGGCATTTTCGCCAATTTTACTCGGTATTTGCGGATCGCGTCCCGATTTGGAACCGTCAGGTTCCACATTGGGCGAGGACAGTTCCGCAGCGATTCAGAACCCGGCGGGTTCCAAATTCGATGCTTCTGGATCGTTGGCGCTGCCTCCACATTCACTGCCGAGTGACAGGCCACCTAGCTTCGCACCAGAGCTGTCCTGGTCACACTATCGCGCCCTCATGCGCGTCACCGCTGAATCCGCGCGCAGCTTCTACGAACAAGAAGCCATCGAGTGCGGCTGGAGCAAGGCCCAACTGGAGCGGCAGATCCAGTCCTCCTTCTACGAGCGCATCCTGGCCAATCGGGGGCCTGAAGGGCTCATCTCACGGCAAAGGGAGCGCCTGCCGAGTGAACCTGTTTCTCCACGAGAGATTCTCCGGTCGCCGCTGGTGCTCGAGTTCCTGGATACTCTGACACCGCGATGTGGGCCAGATGGACGGCTACGTTCGCCTGTATGAGGATCGCTTCAAGGTCGAGGGCGACAACCCGACAATTGGCCTCATTCTCTGCTCGGATAAAGGCGAGGCCGTCGCGAAATACTCCATCTTGAGCGAGGGAAAGCAGATCTTCGCCTCCAGGTATCTGCAATTCCTCCCCAGCGAAGAAGAATTGAGGCTGGAGATAGAGAAGGAACGCAGGCTGATCGACGCCAGGATTGAAGAAAGCAACAAGATGCCGGCGAATAGAGAGATACGCCGGAACTGCAATCGACTCGTTGCGCCGATCATCAGTGTAACGCATCTGCCGGCGTTCCGGGCCGCGCCGCATGTGAAAGGCCCCTGGATCGGTGTAAGCAAGCACGATGAACGGGATGACAGGTATGAACGCTGACGCCAAAGAAGCCGCCTTTCAGCAGGACATCATCGACCAGATGATCGAGGGCGGCTGGCAACTCGGCGAGCCCGCCAACTACAACCGCGAACTGGCGCTCTACACTGCGGACTGTCTCACCTATGTCCGGAGCACTCAACCCAAGACCTAGACCTGGGAGAAGTACGCGAAGCTCTATCCGAGGAATCCCGAGCAGGCCTTCATCGACAAGCTCGCTGCTCAGTTTGGCAAGGCTGACCCACGGGCATCCGACAAGAGCCTGCGCACCTTCGGTACCCTGGGCGTGCTGCGCCACGAACTGCGCGACAAATCCGCCTCCTTCAAGCTCTGCCAGTTCAAGCCCGAGCACGGCCTGAACCCCGAGACGCTGGCCATGTACGAGGGCAACATCCTGCGCGTGGTGCCCGAGTTGGTTTACAGCCCCTATGCGACCGATGCTCACCTCGCAGAGACCGGCACCAAGGCCAAGGCCTGGCGCATCGATCTCGTGCTCTTCCTCAACGGCATCCCCATCGTCACGATGGAACTGAAGAGCGAGTTCAAGCAGGCTGTCGAGAACGCCATAAAGCAGTACAAGAAGACGCGCCTGCCCAAGGATCCTGAAACCAACAAGCCAGAGCCACTGCTCACCTTCAAGTGGGGCGCCCTGGTTCATTTCGCCGTCAGTCAGTACGAGGCGCACATGACCACCAAGTTGGAAGGCGAGGCGACGCACTTCCTCCCCTTCAACCGAGGCACGCAGGACGGCGGCATGGGCAACGACCCGCCCGAGGCCATCGACGCCTATGCCACCGCCTACCTGTGGAACCAGGTGCTTGCCCCGGCCAATATCCTGCAGATTATCGGCCGCTTCATTCACCTGGAAATCGAGACCGAAGAGGCTTGGGACGGGCGCAAGACCAAGACCGAAACTCTCATCTTCCCCCGCTATCACCAGTGGGATCTGGTCACCCAACTGATCGCGGCCAGCCGTTCGGAAGGACCGGGCCACAAGTATCTCGTCCAGCACAGCGCCGGCTCCGGCAAGTCCAATTCCATCGCCTGGACGGCACACCAGCTCTCGTCGCTCTACGACGACAAAGGCGAGAAGGTCTTTCACTCGGTTATCGTGGTGACCGACCGCACCGTGCTCGACGACCAACTTCAGGACACCATCTACCAGTTCGAGCACGCTGACGGCGTCGTCGGGCGCATCAACCGCGACGAGGGCCAGGGCTCTAAATCCGAGAAACTCGCCGACGCCCTGGAGCACATCCAGCCGATCGTCATCGTGACGATCCAGACCTTCCCCCACGTTCTCAAGGCCATCGAGAACAGCGTCAGCCTCAAGGAACGCCGCTACGCCATCATCGCTGACGAAGCGCACTCGTCGCAGTCGGGATCGACGGCGCGCAAGCTCAAGGAAGTGCTGGTCGCGGAGAAGGAGGGAAATGAAGAGGGGGAGGAGGAGGAGACCCTCTCCAGCGAGGACATGATCGCGGCCACCGTCGCCTCGCGTCGCGCGTCGCCGAATCTGAGCTATTACGCCTTTACCGCTACGCCGAAGAGCAAGACCCTGGAACTGTTTGGCCGCCTGCCCAATCCCGAAGAGCCGCCATCGAAGACGAACAAGCCGCTGGCCTTCCACGTCTACAGCATGCGACAGGCGATCGAGGAAAAATACATTCTCGACGTGCTCAAGAACTACACCAGCTACAAAGTCGCCTACAACCTGGCGCAGAAGATCGCCAGCGCCGATACCGAGGTCGACAGCAAGAAGGCCCAGGTCAAGTTGGGCCAGTGGGTGCGGCTGCACGACTACAACATCGCCCAGAAGGTGATGGTCATCGTCGAGCACTTCCGGGGTACCGTGATGGGGATGCTGAATGGTCACGCCAAGGCGATAGTCGTGACGGGCTCACGCAAGGAAGCCGTGCGCTACAAGCTGGAGTTCGATAAGTATGTCCAGAAGAAGGCCTACAGCCAGCTTAGGGCAATCGTCGCGTTCTCCGGGGAAGTGCAGTTCAGCGCTACCGACCCGCATTCCGAAGGGCTGCTGGGCGAGAAGTTCACCGAGACCGGCATGAACCCCGACCTGAAAGGAAGGGACCTGCGCAAGGCCTTCGACACCGACGAGTATCATGTGATGATCGCCGCCAACAAGTTTCAGACTGGATTCGACCAGCCCAAGTTATGCGCCATGTAGGTGGACAAGAAGCTCGGAGGCGTGGACTGCGTGCAGACCCTGTCTCGGCTGAACCGGATCTATCCGGGCAAGCAGGCGACCTATGTACTCGATTTCTTCAACGAGCCCGAGGATGTGCTGGCGGCTTTCCAGGAATATTACCAGACGGCGGATCTGCTCGATGTCTCGGATCCGAACCTTATCTGGGACCTGTTCGAGAAGCTACGGGCCTCCGGAATCTTCTTGTGGACGGAGGTCACGCTGTTCAGCGAGATCTTCTTCATCAAAAGCAAGAGCAACGCCGCCATCAGCAATGTCTGCAGGCCTGCCGTCGAGCGCTGGCAAAAACGCTACGAACAAGCCCACGCTGATTACGCCAAGCACAAGAAGCTCTTCGATCACGCCAAGTCCCTGGGCGACGCCACCTTCATCGCCAATGCCGAAACGGACATGAAGGAGGCCAAGGTCGAGCTGGACGCGCTCGGGCTCTTCAAGGCGGATCTGGTGGCGTTTGTGCGCTACTACGAGTTCATGTCACAGATCGTCGACTACGACAGCCACGACCTCGAGAAGCTGAGCCTCTACGCTCGCCACCTGGCGCCGTTGCTGCGTGAAAAGACACCCGACGACGACCGCATCGATCTGAGTTCGGTTGAACTGAGCCACTACCGCCTGTCAATGATCAAGCAGCAGGACCTGATGATGGTCAGGGACGGCGACGGGGGCCTCTACACGGCGGGAGATCTCGGCACTGGCAAGCCCAGGAGCAAGGAAGAAGCGTGGCTGTCGCAGATCATCGTCCGCCTGAACGATCTCTTTGTGACCGACGGGCTCACCGACCGAGATCTGATCAACTACGCCTACACGATCCGCGACAAGATCAGTGAGAACGATCGCGTCATGCACCAGATCGCCAACAACTCGGCCGAGCAGGCGCTGCTTGGTGACTTTGCCGGCGCTCTCGATGAGGCGGTGATGGATAGCAGCGAGGCCCATCAGAGCCAGATGATGCAGTATCTGAACAGCAAGGAGTTGCAGACCGGGTTCCAGCGCGTGGTGTTTGATATGCTGCTGTCGCAGGGAGTTGCTGAGGCGGAGGCCTGAGAGGTTGAGGCGACGCAGATGGGCAGAGTGATCATCCGGGCGAGGACCGGCTCCTGTATGGGCAATCACTCCGGATTGTAGGAGGGTTTGGACACTGCTGTGGCCTCCGATCAGATAACCCGAGTCTCCAGCACGAACCGCCGAAGGATGAGGGATATCCGCCGGTCTACATTCTCGTAGTAGGTGACGAAACCCCGTCCGCCGATGAAGTGGACGCTCGGGTAGGAGTAGGACCGGGTCGAGTCGGTCTCCAGGTCTGTGCGCGCGAACCAGCTCTCTCCCTCGTCGCCGGAGAGAGCTGCCGACAGCGGGGTGCGATCGGCGGTGTGGCGGCCGACGCGATTGTGATTCCAGATTACGAGCAGGAGGCCGGAGACCGGATCCCGCGCCACCGCCACCGGCGATTCGGGCGAGACCAGCGGCCCGGGAGCTGCTTTGGTCCAGGTCGTGCCCCCGTCGGTGGACATCGACTCGTACTGGCAGTCCATCTGGGTCCGCATCCACATGCGCAGTCGGCCATCCGCCAGTTCGGCGAGGTAGGGCTCCATCAGGCCCCGTCGGGGGCCGGCGAGCTCGGCGCCTGACTGCCAGGTGACACCGTCGTCGTCAGAGAGCAGGCACCAGGAGCGGATGTCGCTGCCGCGGGCGTCCTCCTCCTCCCACGGCCAGGGGGAAGCGACTGGCAGGAGGATCCGACCCTTCGCCGGGCCGGCGGTCAGGCGAAGGGCGCGGTTGTTGAGCAGGATGTGGCGTCCCGGCGGAGGTGGCGAGATGCGCACCGGCACGGACCACGCCGACACGCCGTCCGCGATCCGCGCCTCGTCGCGGCAAGTGATCTTGCCAACCCAGGTGTCGGCAACGCTGCTCCGGTAGCGGGCGAAACAGGCTAGTTGGCCTCCTTTCAGCCGCAGGAAACAGGGCATGCGCACGGCCTCGGTGTCTGGGTCTGGCTCCGCCGTGTCTGGGTCTGGCTCCGCCATGTCGAAAGGGCCGGACCAGGTGTCGCCGCCGTCAGTCGAGGTCATGCCGCAGATCTTGCTGCCATCGTAGTCATCGACGCCGCCCAGCCAGCGGGAGTAGGCCAGGAGGAGTGAACCGTCGGCTAATTCGACCAGGTCGGCCCCCATGTTGCGGGGATGTTCCTCAGTGGCCGGAACGAGGATGCGGCGATCCAGGCCAATCAGTTCAGCGTGCATTGCTTCCATAGATATTATCTCCATCCTCTATATCTGTTTGGTCTTCCAGCGTCCACGCTTGAACTGCGCAAACAGGAAACATCCGCGCAGGGTGAGGTCGAGGGCCATCACCATCCATACTCCAGTCAGCCCCCAGCCGAATACCTGGGTTACGACGATGGAGAGGGGGACCCGCAACAGCCACACCCCGACGCCGTTGATGAGCATGGGCGTGAGCGTATCCCCCGCGCCGCGGAGGCTGCCGGCAAAGACCATCATTGCCGCCAGGAATGGTTGCACTACCCCGATCAGGCGAAGCGGCGTGCTGCCCAGGGCGATTACTTCGGCTTCATCGGTGAAGAGCCCGATGATAGCCGGTGCCAGGAAAACGAAGACGACCCCCATGACCGACATGAAGGCAGCGGCGATGTAGAAGGTCAGCATGGCATCCTTCTCCGCCCGCTCTTCGTCTCTGGCCCCCAATCCCTGTCCAACGAGGGTGGTTGCGGCCACGGCGAATCCCCACCCCGGCATGAAGGAGATGGACTCGCCATTGAGGGCGATCTGGTGAGCGGCGAAGGACGCCGTACCCAGGGCAGCCAGCACTCGCACGTAGGCCAGCATGCCCAGGCGAGAGATGAGCTGATCGAGTCCCGCTGGCAGGCCGACTCGCAGCATGCGCCGGACCATCTCCAGGTCGGGGCCGTGCCACCTCAACCGCAGACCGGCGCGGCCCCTCAGCAGCAGAGCGACCACCAGCAGTCCGCCCACGGAGCGGCCGACAGCCGATCCGATCCCCGCGCCCAGCACGCCCAGCGCCGGGAATCCCCACACTCCTTCCACCAGTACCCAGGCCACCACCACGTTGACGATGTTGACCGCCGCCATCACCATCAGCGGAGTGCGCGTGTCTCCGGCGCCCCGCAAGCAGGAGTTGCCGATGAACATGACGGACGAGAGCGCGTAAACGGTGCTGACCGCCCGCAGGTAGACGACGCCCTGCGCCAGCGCCTCCCCCTCGGCCCCGATCAGCACCATGGCAGGCTCGGCCAGCCCGATCAGCAGAAATGAGGCGACGATGCCGGTCACAAAGGCGACGACCATCGCCTGGACGACGACGCGATTGGCGCTCTTCCAGTCCTTGGCCCCCACCATCCGCGCAATCAATGCGGTGGCGCCGGTGCCAACAGCGGTGAACAGGATCATCGCCGCCAGGGCCCATTGCCACGCTAGACCTACCGCGGTGAGTGAGGCCGCGCCCAGATGTCCGACCAGATAGGTGTTGACCAGCCCCACCAGCATCCCCAGGAGGGCCTCGCCCGCGGAGGGCACGGCCAGTTTCATCACCCGGGGCGCCCGCCCCCAGAAATCCGCCCAGGCGCCGCCGTCAGCCGCGTCAGGCATCGCGGCGCATGAGACTGTAGCTCTGTGCCGTGGGGCCAACGTCCGGCTGCGTGGCCAGAAAGAGGGCGAGGGGGACGACGTCGTCCGGCGTCTTCACCCACTCGGTGGCTCCGAGAGAGGAACTCCCTCCGGGGCGGTCGGGGTTCATTTTGGTAGACACCGGACCGGGGATCAGTTCGTTGACGCTGATGTTGTCCGCACACAACTCCATGGCGAGGACGCGGGTCAGCATCCACAGACCAGCCTTGGAACAGCTGTAGGCCGAGCTACCGGCCAATCCCTTGTGGCCCATGCCGGATCCGATGGTGATGATCTTGCCGGCCCCCCGGGCTTTGAGGTGGGGGATGGCCGCCTGCACGCAGTTGTATGCGCCCAGGAGATTCACCTCCAACACCTGTCGCCAGGCGGATGGATCGCTGGCTTCCACTTCACTGCGGTCGGTGCTGATACCGGCGTTGACGACGAGGATGTCAAGACCGCCGAAGGCATCGACGGTGGCTGTCGTCATGTGCTCGACGGTGTCGGGTCGCGTTACATCGGTGGGTGTCGACAGCGCGCGGCCTCCGGCTTTCTCGATTTCGCTGCGGGTGGCGGAGATCTCGTCGGCGGTGCGAGCGGCGCAGGTGATGGCGGCTCCCTCACGGGCAAAGGCGAGCGCGATGGCTCGACCGATGCCGCGACCGGCGCCGGTGACGATGGCGACTTTGCCGTCGAGTCTTCTCTGGGTTTCGGTCATGTGTGGCTCCGGGAGATATCCTGCGTCAGGTGTCTACCGGTGTACCCGGCAGGGCGGTGTTCAAGATACTCACGGAGGAGGGTGGAGGAAATCCGGGTTCCGCCGAGGAAGCAGGGGGGAGTCGAAGAATCCGCGCGGGAGCGGCGGGCGT
>Ga0066376_10005807_pt1 | contig 10348 bp, 8 predicted proteins | sample Knorr_S15_td_Bot_FD_77009 | JGI IMG/M metagenome (GOLD analysis project Ga0066376, IMG submission 77009) | Marine microbial communities from Southern Atlantic Ocean transect - Knorr_S15_td_Bottom_ad_5009_LV_A | ecosystem: Environmental > Aquatic > Marine > Oceanic | place: Southern Atlantic... | reverse complement strand
CAAATCAAGACCAATAATACAATCATGCTCATGAGCTAAATTTGAAATTGACTCTATATCATAGAGTTGACCAGTATAATAATTAATACCACTAAACAGCATCATCGCAACATTATCTATATTGGATTTGATTTCATCAATCATCCGATCCATTGAAATACATTGATTCTTTTTAAATGTATCTATTTCAATTAAATCATTTTGAGGGTTAAGACCATGCAGTTTCAATTGAGATTGCACTACATATTTATCTGATGGAAATGCAGGGGTATCAATAATAATTTTATATTTATTTTTAGTTGGTCTAAAAAATGAAATCATTAAAATGTGAAGATTGGTAGTAAGCGAATTCATCACAACCGTTTCTGTATTTTTTGATCCAACAATATCTGACATATGATTTGTAAGGAGAGTGTGATAGTCAAACCATGGATTATTACCAATCACATGTCCCTCAACTCCCAATTCACTCCACGCATCCAGCTCCATCTTCACAAACTTTATTGCAGATTTTGGTTGTAGACCAAGAGAATGGCCACACAGATATATTGGTTTTAATAGTGGGAAATTGAATTTCTCTTTTAGTGAACAAAGAGCATCATCATCATCTAATTTATTTGCAAAGGTATAACTATTATCAAAATTCATAATCAAATAAATAATTTTTTATCTAAATCTAGCCATTCAAGTGCAGTGCCATGCAATAATCTTTCCCTATTTTTCTTTGATATTGATTTTAATTTTTCAATGGTATCCCCAGGGGTTGTCTCTCCAAGTGGAAATGGATAATCAGTTCCCAACGCTATTTGATTAGCTCCAACCTTATTAAGTAAAAAATTAAGAGAATCAGAGTCATGAACTAAAGAATCAATATAGAATTTATTGATATAGTTTATAGGGTTATTATTATTATCAACAGTACACAGATCAGGTCTCTGAAGAAAGCCTTGCTCTATTCTACCCAATGTATAGTGAAAACTCCCCCCCCCATGTGCAAAAGCAACACGTAGCTTTGGGAATTTATCAAAAATTCCACCAAATATCATAGAGCAAATAGCCCTTGTTGTTTCTGCTGGCATTCCAACTAGCCATGGGAGCCAATATTTTTTCATTTTAGACATTCCCATCATTTGCCATGGATGAATAAATACAGATAAAGATAAATCTTGGCATGCTTCAAATATATCAAGAAATCGCTCTTCATTTAGATTAAGATCATTAATATTTGAACCAATCTCTATCCCCTTTATATTTAACTCATTTTTACATCGTTCAATCTCTTTTAGAGAGAGATTAATTGATTGCATAGGAATGGTTCCCAGTCCAACAAATCTTTTGGGATACTTTGTACAGATATCTGATATAAAATCATTAATCATTCGTGATTGTGCTAAGGTATCTTTTGCATCAGCCCAGTATGAAAACATTATTGGAATCGGAGATAAAACCTGAACATTAATATCTGAATCATTCATCTCTATTATTCTTTTTTGAGGGTCCCAGCAATTACATTGAATAGTTCTAAAATTTTCATTAAAAAGAATCATATTTGCTTCAGATCTGGTTTTCTTTTCTAATCGAACAAACCCTTCATAACCAAATTCATTAGTTAAGTCTGGTAGATTATCAGGGATGATATGGGTATGAATATCTATTTTAAGCATGGGGTTATTTTTTTAATACCTCACCGCAATTTGAACATGTTCTTGATTTTGCATCCTCCCAAAAAAAATCAAATATTGATGGAAGATCTTTCACAATATCAGTAAGTGGGAAAAACTTTTCATATAGCAATGTATTGCAGTGGTCACAGTACCACTGGAATCCATCAAGTTCATCTTTAGTTCTTCTCCTTTCAACTACAAGACCCACTGTATTTTTGAATCTTTGTGGAGAGTGCGGAACTTTAGGTGGAAGAAGAAAAATTTCTCCCTCATTAATTACAACGTCTCTTGGCTCATGATTATCCATGATTCTCAAAATCATTTTTCCTTCAAGTTGATAGAAAAATTCTTCCCCCTCATCTACATGATAATCTTTTCGAGCATTAGGTCCTCCTACAACCATAATAATAAATTCAGTATTTTCATATACAACCTTATTGCATACAGGTGGCCTTAGTAATTCTCGATTATCTTTAATCCAATTTTTAAAATTTATAGGAGGTAACATCATATTATTTAATAATTATTGCTATACATTTTAGTTCTATTGCAATATCTGTAGGTAGCGCACTTACTTCTACTGTTGTTCTGCATACATTTGCATTGGGAAAGTATAAATTATATATATCATTAAACTTTTTAAAATCATTTTTCATATTCATTAAAAATACTGTGATGTCAATTAGATTTTCCCAGCATGAATTAGATTCTTCTAGTATAGTTTTAATGTTATCAAAAACAGCATGAGTTTGTTTCTCTATATCATAATTAATTAGGTTCCCATCAAGATCATATTCATTCTCTGGCACTGAATTATCTAAATAATTTCTTGGTCCTATTCCAGACAAATAAAGCATTCCACCTATTTCTACTGAATGGGGATAATTACCTACAGGAATAGGGGCTTTTTTAGTTGTATTTTTTTTAATCATAGTATTTAGTGCATATATTTTTAGGTTCTGTAAAGAAATCAAGTGCATATTTGCCACCTTCCTTCCCGAACCCCGAATCTTTAATTCCACCAAATGGAGTTCTTAAATCTCTTTCAAGCCAACAATTTACCCAAACTAAGCCTGATTCAATTAATTCTGCAAGCTTATGGGCACGATCAATATCTTCAGTCCAAATAATAGAGGCAAGCCCATAGCTAGTATTGTTTGCCATTTTAATGGCATCATTTTCCCTATCAAATTCATTTAAAGTGACAACAGGACCAAAAATTTCTTCTTGAATTAAGATAGAATCTTGTGATAATTTTTCAATAACAGTTGGAGAAAAATACCATCCAGAAGCACACTCTCCATTTATTGTGGGGATATCTCCACCAACAATAATCTGACCACCCTCTTTAATTGCATGGTTGACATATTTTGATATTTTATTTAGATGCTCTTTAGAGATAATAGCCCCCTGATCTGTATTACTATCAAATGGATCTCCAATTTTTAATTTTTTCACTCTTGAGATAAAATCTTTTTTAAATTTTTTATAAATTGTTTTTTGTACATAGATTCTAGATCCAGCGAGACATATTTGACCTTGATTTAAGAATGAAGATTTTAATAGGCTATCCATCATCTTATCATAGTTGCAATCATCAAAAATAATAACGGGATTTTTCCCTCCCATTTCTAAGTTGATTTTTTTTAAACTTACTGAAGCTTCCTTTGCAATTTGTTTACCTGTTTTTGTCCCTCCAGTAAAGGATATAGCTTTAATTTTCTTATGACGGACAATTTCTTGTCCTATAGTTGCCCCATACCCATGTAATATATTAAGTACTCCTTCTGGAAGTTTTACTTCAATGCATATTTTTGAGAATAAATAGGCTGTATATGGGGTGATTTCAGAAGGCTTTGCAATAACACAATTCCCAGTTACCAGGGCGGGTGCAATTTTCCATGTAAATAAATACAGAGGAAGGTTCCATGGCGAAATTGTTCCCACGGAACCAAGTGGTTGCCTAATTATATGACTAATGACATTTTCTTTATGATAGGATTCAGCTTCAAGTGAATTTGCCATAGAAGCAAAAAAACGTAAATTTTTAACTGATCTTGGAATATCTAATAACCTGGATAATTTGTAGGGCTTTCCATTATCAATAGTCTCAGCTTTTGCGAATTCATCTAAATTTCTTTCAATCACATCTGCTATTTTAAATAGAAATTTACTCCTATCACTTTGACCTAAAGCAGACCATGCAGAAAAAGATTTTTCAGAACTTTGAATGGCAGCATCAAGATCTATTTCAGAAGAATTTGGACATTGAGCATAAATTTTTCCATTAGATGGATTAAATACGTCAATATATTCTTTATCTGATGGTTCAGATAATTTTCCATTAATATAGTTTTTTATTTTTATCATTTATAGAGTAGATAATCTTCCGCCATCAACAGGTAAATTTATACCATTTATATAGGATGCATCTTCTGAAGCCAGAAAACAGATTGCTTTTGCAGTCTCTTTTGGATCAGCAAATCTGCCAAGTGGAATTTGAGAATGGGCATCTGATATAATACTTTCAATATCAAATTTATTTTTCTTCGAATTACTTAGAAAAATTTCTTGTAATCTTTGAGTATCTGTGTATCCGGGCAATATGTTATTTACAGTAATTCCAAATTCCCCTAATTCGAATGACAATGTTTTTGCCCAGTTAGCTACAGCTCCTCTAATTGTGTTTGAAACTCCAAGCCCCTCAATTGGTTGCTTTACAGATGTAGATGTTATATTAATAATTCTTCCAAAATTAGCTTTTTTCATATTTGGAACAAGTGCTTGCACTAAGATGTGATTGCATATGAGATGGCGTTTAAATGCTCCAATAAAATTTTCTACAGTTGCATCAATAATAGGCCCTGGTTTTGGTCCACCTGAATTATTAATTAGTATTTGAATTGGAGGACTACTTTTAATAAAATTATTAATTGTATTTATTAGTTTCATGGGATCATCAAAATCAGCAATTAAATAAGTGTGATTTTGATTCTTTGATGAAACTAATCTATCTAAGACATTAGAGAGAGAATCCTTATTTCTTGCCAGCAGAGTAATAGATACCCCTAATTTTGATAATTCAATTGCAGTTGAGGCTCCTATTCCTTTTGAACTCCCGCAGACTAATGCATTTTTACCATTCATATTATTATATAACCTTATTAATAAAATAATATCCTAATTTTTCTTTGAGCATAGTAGGCAATTTAGGCAATGCAGATTTTGGAATTAAATATGTAGACAAATTTGTATAATCATCAAATACACTATGTTTTTCTAAGGTTCTTTTTAGATACTTAGATCCCGATGAGCCACCAGATCCAATTTTTGTTCCAATCATTCGTTGTGCAAGCAATGCATGACCATATCTCCATGCATTTAATGATTGGTCAATATCTATAAGTGTGGTTAATAATTTAAATGGAGCCTGAAGAATCGGTTCCTCTCTATATAACATAATAAATAGTGCAGCCAAAGATGCCTTTTGAGATAATCTTTTTGATCCGTTTTGTATTAATTTAATATATTTTTTTTCATTAAATAGAGAATCATAATTTTTATATATATTTTTATAGTTTTCAATCTGCTCTGCTTTTGAAGTTTTATCTAGATTTGGATTTTTACGGATTATTTTCAGATCATCATCAAGCATCTTTTCAATTGCCTTTTTATATGATTTCCAAAAATTAAATTCTTCAGATTCTATAAAAGGCGTTCGCTCAAGCCATTCTTCGACTAAATCAAATAGATTTTTACTCTCCTCATATTTTTTAACTAATTTAGCCTCAGACTTTGAAAGGAAATCCGTGTATTTTTGCTTACTAAATTTTATACGGTGATCTGTTTTTAAACCCAGAGCATTTTCTATTATTCTAAATTGGGTACTTTGGAATCCGGATGCTGGATTAAGGAGATCTCTAAATTCTAAAAAATCCATTGGTGTCATTGATTTTAATATATCTATTTGAGTGATTGCAATTTTTTGTATGTCATGGATTCTATTTAATCTTCCTACAATGGTATTTATATTTGTTTCATCAATTTTTGGATGATTAAAATAATAGATAATTGAATCAATTTCATAGATAATTTGCTTGAACCACAATTCATAAATTTGATGAATTATAATAAAAAGCATCTCATCGTGTATGGGTTTATCTAGCACTTCAGATCGACGATCTTGTGCATCTAAAATTTTATTTAATTGCAGATATTTACTGTATGTGGGCTTCGAAGATTTCATCTATAATTATCTTGTCATTACCACCTGTGCATCTAAGATTGAATCAATTTTATTGATCATAGATCTTAAATGTGCAGAAGTAGTTTCATCTTCAAATACATAATATGGTAATGCCTCAGAAATATTTATTCGTATTTTTCTTAGCGTTGAGTATGATATGGATTTTGTATCCCTTGGGAATAAACTATTTTTATCAAAATAAATAATGGTAAGCAGATCAATATAGAAGCTCTGAGTTTCTCTTCTGAAACTATTAATCTCTTCAATGCCATTCAATTCAGACCACAGCTCATCAGATACTGTATTGAATAGTTCCATGATGGTAAATTTATCATCTCTTTTTTGAACCTTTAGTACGTTATCATGGACTCGATGTATAATTCTAGGATCATGAATTCTAATTAATGTGGATCTCTGTAGGTTTCTAACAATATTGTGAATTGGGAAATCCAAGCGTGACATCCTCCAAAGTCTACCCTTAAAATCATCATATCTTTCTGGCGCTAATTTATTTAGGAATGACGGAGAAAAATTAAATGCATCGCTATCAAGTATATTATCTATCAAAAAATATAAAGCTCTTCTCTGCTCATCAGCTGTTACAACGGTTAATGGTAGTAGATTATTATTTTGGCCAATGTGGTGTCTGCTATGGTGAATACCCCCAATAAATTTTGGGAGATTTCTAGAAGCCCCATAGTATTCATATAGTCCTTGATAGAATACTGATCGGAGTTTAGGATATCTTTCCCCATCCTTTTCAAAATTCTTTGACAAATTTAACCAGTATTCATTTGCTATTTTTACTTGATGACCATAAAATTTAATAGGATCAGATGTCATATCTCTTCTACTAGTTAATGGATCTATACTTGTTCCAATGGCATCCTCATCTGTCCCATAGGCAAGCCACGGTTCAGTTGATTTTAATGCGATCAACTCAAGCCAATCTTTATCAGAAATATCTGAGCCATAAGGTTTTTCAGAATATCCAAACTCAATTGCCCAGTAATCATATGGCCCTGGTTTAGTTTGAAAATAATTATTTCCCCCATCTAAAAGATTTGTTGCATTATAATCCATCACTGAACCGGTAACGCCATAGATTTCTGTAAACGTTGGATTGCTTAACTCCTCATAGCTAAATACTGAGCTTGCCTTAAAATTATGTCGAAGTCCCAATGTGTGCCCAACCTCATGGAGCAGAAGATCAATAATCCCATCTTGTACAAATTTCAACATCTCATCATGTGAATCTACAACCATATCTTTTGAAACAAGATAGTTCCAGGTGAATGACATTTTATGCTTCAGATATTCACCATAATTACAAGTTTTAGATTCATCATGATGGCTAAAATCTTTATTTTCTAACCAGAAATCCTCAATATTATTTTCAATCATAAGAGGTTCTATAAAGTTTTTATAATCATCAAAATAAAATCGAACATAATCATTACTAATTCGAATATCAGCATCATACAGCTCACCCGTATAAGGATTTGCTCTTGATGGGCCAACCGCGTATGCTGATTCAGGTTGAACAATCCATCTAATGGTATTATATCTAACATCCGCAGGATCCCATGTGGCATCATCTGGCATTTGTTTTACAACCATGGCATCAATGAAACCTATTTTTTCAAATGCCCTATTCCATCCTAATATGCCATCAGTTACCGCCTGTCTAAATTCCCGTGGGATTGTATTCTCTAACCAGAAAATAATAGGCTTAACTGGTTTTGAAAGTTTTTCATGAGGATTTTCTTTTTTAAGATTCCACCTATTAATATATCTAACATAGGGATCTTCTTGAAGGGTGTTTGAATAATCTTGGTACATTGTGGTAAAATATCCGACTCTGTCATCTTCAATTCTAGAAGAATAATCTGAATCTTCTATTGCAGATATGCTCATGTGGTACCTGTGCATCATGCTTTTTGTAGAGGTTAGGGTAAAGCGATTCTGAGGATTCTTGCTTTTAAAATGAAGATAAACATCTACCTCAGTATTTAATGGGAATGATTTAATGTAATTATAGTAACTATTCTCTTTATCAAAAGTATATTTATTATTTGTTCTTTTTACGACATTAGCAAAATCATACATAAAAAATTTATTAGCATCTACAAGAATTGCATTAGTTTTTTTATTTGGATGTCCATCAATTTTTGAAGATGCAATAATTGAGTTTGGGATGTGATCCTTAACTGACCTATGTATTGCTCTTGATTTATCAGCTCTAAATTTAGTATTTTTTTCAACTAGCTGTATAATATCACCAACTCTTTTAAAGAAGTATACTCCTTCACCCATCATGGATCCACCATCAAATTGATATCCATCTCCAGACTGTCTTGTATATCCCATTAAAAATTCAACATTTAATTGCTCTGGCTTTATAGATAGATAAACCTTTTCACTATTCATGTAAAAATCAAAAAACCCTGACACAGACTCCATTTCATTTACTAGATCTTCATATTTCTTTTTTTTATCTTTTTTTTGTTTGAGCTGTAGTTTTTTTTGTTCTTTTTTTATTTCTTTTTTATCTAAGAAATCTATTGGCAAGGGCTTTAGTGGGTCTGCCTTAATAGTAAAACATAAAATTAAAATTAAAACTAATAGCTTCATAGAGAACCTCAACCTTATTAAAAAATGAATTTAGCTATCCTATCAATAAAAGTCACTTTAAATTCTTATCTTTTTATCATATCATTTCTTTTTGGACCAGTAGAGATATATTTTATTGATATAGATAGTATATTTTCAAGATAGTGTACATAATTTTGTGCTTCTTTGGGGAGCTGATTAAATGAATTTATCCCCACCGTAGAACAATTCCATCCAGTCATGCTAGTGTATATGGGAACGATATCCTCAAGTTGATTTATGAATGCTGATAAGTTTTTTGATTTTTCTCCGTTGCACTGATATTCTGTACATACTTTTATTTCATTAAATTCATCTAATATATCAAGTTTTGTTATCGCAATCTCACTAAATCCATTTATCATTATACTATAATTTGCAAGCGGCACATCAAACCATCCACATCGTCGTGGACGACCAGTTGTTGCACCAAATTCCTTCCCAATAGTTTGTAATTTTTCTCCATCATCATCAAATAGTTCTGTAGGGAATGGACCATTGCCTACTCTCGTTGTATACGCTTTAAAAATCCCAATTAATCTATCTATTTTATTTAAGGGGAGTCCCAATCCAGTTGCAATTCCACCGGATGAAGGATTAGAGGAAGTAACAAATGGGTAGGTTCCATGATCAATATCAAGTAGAGTTCCCTGCGCCCCTTCAATTAAAATATTTTTATTTTCATGAATAATCGGTATAATATCTTTTATATGTGGAGCAATGATTTTACATGCATTAAAAAAATCATCAATTTCATTTTTAATATTATCTAATTGATCTGCAGTGATCTGTTTTGCATCTAATGCCCGATTAATTTGAAAATTAATTTTATTTTTTAAACTTTTTTTATCCAACAAATCACATGAGCGTATACCCTGTCGATTATATTTATCGACATATGTTGGACCAATCCCTTTTCCTGTGGTGCCGATTTTATTATTAGACTTTTTTTCTAAGTTAATGTCAATTAGTTTATGTATAGGAGACGTTATATGAGCATTCATCGAAATAAAAACATTTTTTACTTCTAGCCCCTTTGATTTAACATTCTCAAACTCTTCTACAAGTTCAATTGGATCGATGACCATACCATTTCCAAGTAAGCATATACAATCAGATCTCATAATTCCTGATGGGATTTGGTGCAATACAATTTTTTCATTATTTTTATAAACAGTATGCCCTGCATTTGCTCCACCCTGATATCTTGCAACCACATCAACCTCTGAACTTAAAAGATCAACGACTTTTCCTTTCCCTTCATCTCCCCATTGCCCCCCTATTATTGCAGAAATAGCCAACGTTATTCCCCTTCCTCTATTTTTATTTTTGATTTTAAATACAGCATAAATGGACTTGCCACAAACATGCTTGAATAGGTCCCTACAATCACCCCGATAATTAGAGCAAACGCAAAATATTTTATTATCTCTCCACCTACAAAAAATAATATCACCACAACTGTTAGTGTTGTTAATGATGTTATAACAGTTCTTGATAGCGTTTGATTTAGAGATAAATTTGCAAGTTCATTTAGCGATAGTTTCAAATCTTTGTGGGAGTTTTCTCTAAATCTATCAAATATTACTATTGTATCATTTAAAGAATATCCAACAATAGTTAAAAAAGCTGCAACAATTGATAAATCTATTTCCAGATTTAATAAAGAAAAAATTCCCAGCGTAATAAGGACATCATGCACTATTGCAAGGACACTGCCTAACGAGTAAAATATATCAAATCTAAATCCAATATAAATCATTAGCAATAGCAACGCTAATCCAAT
>Ga0066376_10005805_pt1 | contig 10356 bp, 6 predicted proteins | sample Knorr_S15_td_Bot_FD_77009 | JGI IMG/M metagenome (GOLD analysis project Ga0066376, IMG submission 77009) | Marine microbial communities from Southern Atlantic Ocean transect - Knorr_S15_td_Bottom_ad_5009_LV_A | ecosystem: Environmental > Aquatic > Marine > Oceanic | place: Southern Atlantic... | reverse complement strand
CCTCCTCCTTGGGAGGCCAGGAGGTGAAGCGACCCCACTGGTTGCGGCCGGTCTCGAAAGCGAGCACGGGCGGCAGCGGCTCGGCTGGCTTGATGTTTTTTAGATGATGGTCCCAGAAAGGCTTCAGCATCTCGGTGCGGAACTGCAGCGAGGTGTCAGCACCGTATTTGAGAGCGCCGAGTCCCGAGCCCTCTCCCGTCATCTGACCGTGACACCAGGGGCCGATGGCGAGGTGAGTTTTGTTGCCTCTGCGGTCCCGGGCCGCGAGCGCGGCGTGGCTGGCGGGAGGGCCGTAGATGTCCTCCTGGTCGAAGAGGCTGTGCACCGTGAGCACGGGGACCTTGCGCGGGACTTTCGCGAGTTGCCGGTCGAGTGCCTGATCCTGCCAGTAGTCGTCATAGGCCGGGTGATCGATCAACCGATTCCAGGCCGGTAGCTTGTCGGCGCCGTAGCGGCGGCCCAGTTCGCCGATGGAGCCAGCTTCCAGCGCGGCCGAGTAGAAATCGTAGTAGCCCCAGGGTACGCTGTGCTTGGCGTTCTTGCTGGATGTCTGGCGGTAGACGTATTGGAGCATGACGGTGCGGAAGGCGCCGTGGCGATAGAAGTCATCGCCGACCCACGAATCGACCATGGCATTGACCGGGACGGCAGCCTTGAGAGCCGGATGCGGCTCGAGCAAGGCCATCAGTGTAAGCAGGCCGTCGTAGGACACGCCGGTTATCCCGACCCGCCCGCTGTTGCCAGGCACATTCTTCACCAGCCACTCGATGGTGTCCCAGGCGTCGGTGACCTGATCGACGCGGCCACTGTTGAAGGGCCCGCGTGGCGGCATGGTCATGGTGTATTTGCCCTTGGAGCCGAAGCGCCCGCGCACATCCTGGTAGACGCGGATGTAGCCGTCTCGCACCAGGGCTTCGTCGACCGCCGGAAGCGTCATGGCAATATCGGGGCTGGGGGTGCGCGAGGCTCGACTGGCGGCGCTGTAGGGTGTGCGCGTCAGAACTATCGGCATTGGCCCGGCTGCCTCGCTGGGGATCGCGATGATGGTGAACAGCTTGATCCCGTCGCGCATGGGAACCATCGATTCCATGCGCGTGTGATTAAACGCCGGCGTCACTGCCTTGAAGGAGCGTGGGACGTCGCTGCCGTGGGCCAGATCCTGGGAGGCGGCCTTTTTCCTGCTGGGCCTGGGCATGGTTTCTTGCTCCGCTTAGTGAGGAGATTCTGGTGGATTCTGGTGAGGGACCGGAGTCTGAAAACTAAGTCAAGTCCAAAGTCGATGCGCTGGGAACTTCCGCTTGATAGAACTATTTCCGGCCAATGGACCACATTGACACTGACGCTCTGGTTTTTCTTCTCTCTCTGGGACGATGCGGGGTATCTTATCAGTCCGTCCCGTGCAGGGCTCAAGGAGGATTCGAACATGGCAAGACTGTCAGCTGAGATCACGGCAATGGAGAGCGCTTACGATGTCGTCGTCGTGGGCTCCGGGTACGGGGGAGGCATCAGCGCCTCACGGCTGGCCAGAGCAGGCCTTTCGGTAGCGGTGCTGGAGCGCGGCAAGGAATTTCTCCCCGGAGAATTCCCCGACACGCTTCCCGAGGCAGCCCGCCAGCTCCAGGTCAATTCCTCCATCGGCCACGTCGGATCCCCTACCGGCCTGTTCGAACTTCACGCCAACCCGGACATGAACCTACTCGTCGGCTGCGGGCTTGGGGGTACGTCGCTGATCAATGCGAACGTGGTGATCGAAGCCGACCCTCGGGTCTTCCAGCAGGACAAGTGGCCGCAAGCCTTCCGCGATGATCTGGACCGCGGTTTCAAGGATGGCGTGGCGCGGGCGCAAGAGATGCTCAAGTCGAACCCGGTGCCGGCAGACTGGCCTGAGCTGAAAAAGATGACCGCCCATAAGAAATCGGCGGATGCGATGGGTGAGCCTTTCGCCAGGCTCCAGCTCGCGGTGACCTTCGAAGGGAAACCGAACGACCGCAACCACGTCGGCGTTACGCAGACGCCGTGTATCAACTGCGGCGACTACTGTTCGGGGTGCAACCATACGTCGAAGAACACGATCCAGATGAACTACCTGCCGGATGCGAAAAACTTCGGCGCCGACATCTTTACCGAGACGAGCGTTCGCTACGTCGAGTTCCAGGACGGAAAGTGGAACGTACACTACGAAATCCTGGGAGCGGGTCGGAGCAAATTAGACTCCCCCGATCAATTCGTGCGGGCCGATCGCGTCATCCTGGCCGCTGGTACTGTCGGTAGCACCGCCATCCTGCTGCGCTCCCGCGACCGCGGACTGGCCGCCTCGGACAAGATCGGCGTGGGTCTGAGCGGCAACGGAGACGTCCTCGGTTTCGCCTACAACACCGACCAGGAGATCAATGGCATCGGCTGGGGCGATCGCAAGCCCGACCTCGACAACCCGGTCGGCCCAACCTGATCATCCGGCCGGAGGACTTTGCCAGGCAGATGACGACGATGAAGGTGTTGGACGCCAGTGGCCCGGTAGAGCGACTGAAGTACCAGCTCAAATTTGGCAAGGTCTTTGCGGGAGCTCTCTTCGAGACCTACGGCGGCATCCTCAGCCCGCCCAAATATTTCAATCCGGACGCGCCGCCGCGAAAAGTACGCCCCTTGCGGGTATCCACTCAGGAGATCTACTGGGTTGAGACGGCCGACCACGTCCATATCCGCCTGACGCGGTATCAGGGAGGCAGTAAAGGCCGGTCATTCTCGCGCACGGATTGGGCGTGTCGAGCAAGATTTTCTCGATGGACACTATCGAAACAAATGCACTCGAGTTTCTCTTCGAGCGCGGATACGATGTCTGGCTACTGGATTTCCGCGCCAGCGTCGACCTACCGACTGCGAAAACGCAGTTCAGCGCCGACGACATCGCCAAATACGATTTCCCGGCGGCCGTCGACAAAGTGCTCGAGCTGACGGGCGCGGACGACGTTCAATTCCTCGTTCACTGCTTCGGGGCAACGGCGTGGACGATCGCCCTGTTGGGTGGATTCCTCGATCCGGCGAAAGTCCGTTCGACCGTCGTTTCACAGGTATCGACGGACATGGTCGTCCCGCTCGCCACGAAGATCAAATCGGGGGCTTCACGTCCCCACTTTCCTCCAGGCCATTGGGGTCGAGTCACTGACGCCTGACGTCGATGAAGATTCCTCCTGGACCGACAAGCTATTCGATCGAGCGATCCGTCTACTGCCCGCAGCCGACGATGAAGATCGAACCGACGATGCGGTATCAAACAGGATCTCATTCCTGTACGGTCAGCTGTATGAGCTCGATCAGCTGAACCGGGCCACCTTCGACAACCTCCACGAAATGTTCGGCGTGGCGAATACGACTTGCTTCCAGCATATAGCGGCGATGTGTCGAGCGGGACATGTGGTGACGCTGGATGGAGACGATATCTATATCCAGCATCTCGACCGCATGGCAATGCCGACGCTCTTTATTTCCGGGGCGGAGAATGCCTGCTATCTGCCCAGGAGCACCGAAATCACCCTGGACCGGTTGACCCGTGCGAACGGGGCAGCCCTCTACGATCGAAAGGTCGTCCCGGATTACGGTCACATCGATTGCATCTTCGGAAAAAACGCCGCCAGGGACGTGTTTCCATACATCGTCGAGCATTTGGACAAGACAGCTCGGGTGGTGGAATAAGCCCTATGACGAGCAGAAGTTCGCCACCTTAAAATCGAAAACAGCTGCTTATTCGGCCGGATACAATGCGAAAGGTCTCCGTGGCCGGCTGGATTCACTTTTCTACTTCGCCCATGGCCGCGTCGATCTCCGCCTGATACTCGTATAATTGTCCGCTCTCCACCTCACTCATCTTCACCGCCCTCCCCGCTCTGGAAGATTCGAGAATGGCGTTGATGACCGCCACATCCTTCATCCCTTCAACCCCATCCACCTCGAGATTCCGGTCGCCAAGGACAGCCTCGGCCAACTCGAAATACTCCAGGGCGAGCAGCTTCCAGTCCACGGCGGAATCACCGGTGGCCATCCGGTTGGGAAACAGATGCGCCGCCAGTGGCTCGAGCTCAAAGTCATCGGCAGCAGCGACGAGTTCCGCAAATCCCACCTCCTCCTGACCGACCCGCTTTATGGCCGTACTGCCACCGCGGGTGCCGAACCCCTCGACGACGCCCCGATCTCCCCAGATGCCGTTGCCGCCGCAGCTGCCGTGTCCCCCTGATCCCACGATCCAGCTCACCGTGACACCACTCTCCATTTTCAGCAGGGCCACCGACATGTCTTCAGCCGTCGCCGGGACTTCCTCCGCCATCTTCTTGAACCGGTCCTGGTAGTAGCGGTAGGGCGAATTCAAAGTGGCAGACTTTCGCCGCACCGGCTCCACCAGCCGCGCGTCGCCGTAGACCTCCGCTACATCGCCTAGCTGGTAGCGGATCAGATCGGTAAAGTGGACGCCCATATCCAGCAGCAGCCCGCCCCTGTCCTTGAGGTGGCGCCAGGGAGTGATGAAGATCTCATCCCCGGGACTCATGGCGTGATAGATCGCCATATAGGGACTGCCGATAGCGCCCTCGGCCAGCAGATGGTGCACCAGGCGAGCGGAGGGATCACGCCGGTAATTCTCGGCCACCGACAGCTGCCGGTCGTTCCTCTTGGCGGCCTCGATCATTGTCTGACATCCCTTTATCGTGACCGCGAGCGGCTTCTCCACCATCACATGTAGACCCAGGTCCAGCGCCTGGCAGACGACCTTTTCGTGATAGGACGGATCGATAACGACATCCACGGCGGTCAGATCACAGACCCCGGCGGCCATCTCGGCCAGGCCGGTGTAGACCTCGGGCCGGGTTCCCAGTAGATCTTCCGCATCCGCGGCGCCGTGTTCGGCGGAGTCGCGGTCGATATCGCACACAGCCACCAGTTCCACGTTACAGAAGGGGGTCTGACTCAACTCCTTCAGGCCGTGCAGGTGCCGCATTCCCATGCCGCCGCAACCCACCAGCCCGAGTCTGATCTTGTCCATGGTTCCTCCTCGCACGTGTCAGTCGGTGATCGTGTACCGAGTCCCGCCTCTCCCCCGGAGTGCGTTTCTCAGGGAGGCCACACGAACGCCAAACGAGATGGCAGTGTCAATACGGGTCGTGATGGCGCTCGCCAGACCATGGTGCCGACGTCAGACGGCGATCCTGTCCGTGGATGCAGTCGGCCTCCAACCTCAGCCTGCACCAGCATCGCGAATCCGCTGTCGAAAGCGCTTACATCGGGCGACCCCGACATCGACCGACATCGCCTTTCCGATATCTCGAGCCTTGTAGCCGACACCCGTTTGGCGGATCTTTCATCCCCGCTGACCTGGATTCAGATCAGCGGGAACAATTCATGTTGCTCAGCCGCCAAAGGTCTGCCATGCAAATAGTCGACAGCGGAATCCTCGGTCACAGCGAAGCCGGCACGCCGCGCGCCACCCTCACCTTCCCGAGCCTTCTCCCTCTCTCGAACGGCACGCTACTGGCCAGCTGGCGGGCCGGCTCTACCAAAGACTGCAATGACGAGACCATCGAGTTCTGTCGGTCAACCGATGGCGGTGGTACCTGGGGATCGCCCTGGCACCCCTTCGAGACGCCCAAGCTGCGGGGCATCGCGGGCAGCCTCAAAATCTGTTACGTGACTGAGCGTGCACCCGGAAAGCTGATCGCCGGACTCATGTGGGTCGATCGCCAGACCTACGCGGGTCAAGGAGTTTTCAATGCAGAAACCGAAGGCTGTCTGCCCATGGTCATCCTGCTGTCCGACTCGGATGACTTCGGCGAATCGTGGTCACCCTTTCGGGAAGTGCCGCTTCCGGAAGAGATCGGCCCACCCAGCCTGACGAACCCGATTCTCGTGCTGGCAGACGGCACCCTGGCGATGAGTATCGAGTCGAACAAGACGTACAATGACGCCTCGAGGTGGTATCAAAAAGTCGTGCTCTTTCACTCGACTGACGACGGCCGCACCTGGGGCCCGCCCTCGATCGCGGGCTTCGATCCGACGGGCCGGATTTTCAACTGGGATCAACGGGTGGGCGCAGCGCCCGACGGGCGTCTGGCGAGCTTCCTGTGGACCTACGATACCGAGACCAGCGTCTATCTGAACATTCACCGACGCATCAGCGAGGACGGCGGCCGCAGCTGGTCGCAGGCCAAAGATCTCGGATTCGCCGATCAGGCCTCGCATCCGGCCATGCTGCCGGACGGCCGCGTCCTCCTGGCCTGGGTGGATCGCTTTCAGACCTCCCCCACCATCCGCGCCCGCCTGGCCCCGGCCCTTGACGCGCCCTTCGACGCCGACAGCGAGGTCGTCATCTACCGGCATCCGGACCCAACGGCCGATGACACCGACCAGGCTGGAGCTCTCGGGCTGTCGGTCTGGTCATTCGGATTGCCCTATGCCGAGGTACTGCCCGAAGGCGATGTCCTCGTCGTCTACTACGCCGGCACCGAGACGGCGATGGATGTCCACTGGGCGCGAATCAAGCTGTGAGCGGGACTGGATTTTGACCTTGATCCCGGCTACGCGGCTAATAGTCGAGGGGTTCCCGTCTGAAATTCCGGTGGAGACGGTAGCGGATGGCGCAGTCTACGTCCCAGACATCGAAGTCGATAGCGATCTCGGGATCGTGGTGAAGCAGCGTTATCTCCACCGAGTTTCGTCCCGTTCGTGGGAAGAACTCCGGAGTCAGATGGTACTCGTAGACACATCCGTAAGGCCCCACGGAGCCTGTGCCGATCAAGCGATAGCCGAGATCGTTCAGCTCTAGAATAGAGTCGGGCAGCTGCTGCCCATTCAGCTTGATCTGAATTTCGTTGAGCGCCGGCTCGATCGAGGTGATACGAACCCTCAGACAGATCGACTCGATCCTCCCCTGGGCATGTGCGCGCGCCACGTCGTCACTGATTCGCAGGGGCACCGTGACAGGTTTCCCCTCGACCAGTGTCCGCGGCAGATGCAGCTCATCTCCTGGCATCCAGTGGGAGGACTTGCCGACGCTGGACTGGGAGCGCGCCCGGTAGATCTTGTCGGCCGTCGCCAGCATGTCGGGATGTCCCAGGAGCCGCAAGGTGTGGTATTCGTCGCGCTGCCAGGGCCAGCCGTTCGGCCCCCAGTGCGCGTTGGCCAGCCCGAAGCCATCGGCACCCTGGGCATAGGCGTTGGCCGCTGCCGCCCAAGTCATAGCTGCCCGAGCGTAGTGGTGGCGCTGCCTGCCCAGCAGATTTGAGCAACCCACCAGTAGCCTGCACGGTGTGTCGCCAACCAGATCCGCGACAGCTCCGAGATCCAGATCCTGGGTGATCGCCCCCTCCATCTGCCCCGAGATGCAGATCAACCCGTCAACGAGACCTTCCCGGACCCAACCGGAAACGTCATAACCCAGCAGCTTCCAGGCATCCGGATGTGCGGGGATGCGCGCGTAGATGCGCTTGCGCTGGCCCTGCTCGCTTGCGGCCCGGTCGGCCACTCGACGCAGATCGCCTATCCACTCGGTCAGAATAGGAGCGAGCTGCTCGACCTCGTCGAATCTGCAAAGGGGGGCAAAATCGATGAGGTCCAACTCGATGCCGTCGGTGGGATAGCGGCACAGGAGCTCTTCGAAGACGGCGAAACGCTCCTGCCGCACCTCGGGGTGGAGGAAACTGAAGCGCTTGGGCTCCACGTACTGTGCCAGCGGGCCCTCCTCCTCACCCACCTGAAATTGGGGGTGATCGAAGACGAAATCGGACTTGCGCCCCAGGCCACCGTCGGTTCCTCTATCCGCCCCCTGGAAGTTGACCCAGTTGCTGGCGATGAACCAGATGCCTTTCTGCGCGCTGCGGTCGCACAACAGTTGCAGCGGATCGTTGCCGTCGGCGATGAGCTGCCGCAGATTACGTCCCGCCCGATACCACACCGAGTGGGTCCACTTGACGACGTTGTCGCCCCACGTCTGCGCTACCTCGCTGTCGTAGAGCACCACCCCGCCCTCGGTGCCAGCGAAATAGATCAGAGTGTCCAAACCACTGCTGGCCAGCTGGTCGACGTTATAGGTCAGATCCTCGGGCGTGATGGGAGATTCGAACTCGTAGAGACTGGCGGCGTGGCGGCCGTCTTCGAAAATGAAGACACGAGGTTCATCGGTGACGTGGGCGTTGCTTCCAGGCTTCATTTCGGTGTTCCTCCAATAGGGTCAACTCGAGCTTTCCCGGGACAGCCGTATCGCGCTCGACCCGGGCAGACCGATAAAACTCCATTGCCGATCGGCGGTCAAGCCGGATGGGCAGAGAATACTCCGACGGGCACGCATCGGCGGGGGTTCTTACTTTCCGTATACCCACCCTGAAATCGAAGAGACGAGAGCCCGCTATGGCAGCCACCGGAACCAAGTCAATAGGCGAACGCCCGAATTTCCTCGTCATCATGACCGATCAGCAGCGCGGCGACTGCCTCTCCGCTGCGGGCCATCCCGTCCTGATGACACCGAATATGGACGCCATCGGGGGAAACGGCGTACGCTTCCGCCGCGCCTACTCCACCTGCCCGGTCTGTGTCCCGGCTCGCCACTCCTTTCTGTCCGGGCAATTTCCGTCAATTCACGGCGTGCTCAACAACGCCAGTGTCGAGTGGGACGCCACGCATACGCTCCCCACCGTCTTGCGCGACGCCGGCTACCAGACCGAATGGGTCGGGCGCGGCATGCACCAGACGCCGCCGCTCAAGCGCTACGGCTTCGAGCACATGGTGTTCAAGGATCACCGCGTGCGCGACGACTACGACGCGTTCCTCGAGCGCCGCGAACCCGAGGGTGGCGGCGGGTATTACGGCACCGGCGTCATGCACAACGACTGGACCGCGCGGTCGTGGCACATGGATGAGTCGCTTCACGCGACCAACTGGACCGTGCGCGAAGCGCTGAGGTTTCTCGACCGCCGCGATCCATCCTGCCCGTTCTTTCTGACGGTATCGTTCATCGCGCCCCATCCGCCACTGGTTCCGCCGGCCTTCTACCTGGACCGTTATCTGCGGCAGGATCTACCCGATCCCGTTATCGGCGACTGGGCCCAGCCACCCGAACACGGGGGTATCGGAGACGACGTCAGCGCGGAGCGCGTGGATCTGAAGGGCGAGGCGCTGCGTTCGGCCCGGGCCGGTTACTACGGTCTGATCAACCACGTCGACGACCAGATCCGGCGACTGCTGAACCCGGTGGACGGCATCCAGCGACGGACGGGAGGCAACACCGTCGTCATTTTCCTGTCCGACCACGGCGAGATGCTGGGCGACCACTACCGCTGGCGAAAGTCGCTTCCATACGAAGGGTCGGCACATATCCCCCTCATGATCCAGGCGCCCGCCCGCTTTGGGCTTCGTGCCGGCGTAGAGCTGGACACCCCGGTCTGCATCGAGGACCTGATGCCCACCATCCTCGACCTGGCCGGCGCCGACGTGCCAGACGGCGTCGATGGACAAAGCCTGGTACCGCTGATGCGCGACGAAGGTGGGCTGGACCGGACCTATCTGCACATCGAAACGGCGCCGACCTATCACTGCCTGACCGATGGCCGTGAGAAGTACATCTGGTTTGTCGCCGACGGTACCGAGCAGTATTTCGATCTCGTAGCCGATCCGCGCGAGGAGCACAACCTGAGTACGGACACCGGCCGACAGCCGCGCGTGGAATGGTGGCGGGCCGAGATGATCGGGGTATTGCAAGGTCGTCCGGAGGGATTTTCAGATGGTGACCGCCTGATCCCTGGTCGCCCTTACCCAGGTGTGATGGGCCAGTGATCACGAATGTCGGCGAGTCGGGCCGGCCGACGACTCTTGTAGGTACAGCGCTACCTCTTCGTCGAGGCTCACCAGCTCATCGGCGTAGAACACTCGGAGGAATCCGTCGTCTTCCCGGCCGATCTGCGTCAGATTCTCTGGAAGTCCCGGAAACACGGCGTTTCCTTCGAAGAGGCCCGCTCCGTGTTCTTCGATCCACAGGCCGTCGAGTTCTAAATGACGCCGAGCATGCGGAGAGGGAAGACCGATTGCTTCTACTCGGCGTGAGCGCCAAACTGCGCATTCTCATGGTCTGCTACTGCATCCGCGAGGGCGATGTCATTCGTCTTATCTCGGCTCGAAAGGCCACCAGGAATGAGCAACGACATTACCCCTGGGGTGCGAAATGAAGAAGGAATACGACCTGTCCAAGATGAAGAAACGGCGAAACCCTTACGCGTCTCGCCTCAAGAAACAGGTAACCATTCGGATGGCCTCGTCCAGAGATATATTCAAATGTTGTGGATGGGCGGAGAGCGTATCCGGTGATTTCAGGCAGCTTTTTTCATT
>Ga0066376_10005803_pt1 | contig 10357 bp, 6 predicted proteins | sample Knorr_S15_td_Bot_FD_77009 | JGI IMG/M metagenome (GOLD analysis project Ga0066376, IMG submission 77009) | Marine microbial communities from Southern Atlantic Ocean transect - Knorr_S15_td_Bottom_ad_5009_LV_A | ecosystem: Environmental > Aquatic > Marine > Oceanic | place: Southern Atlantic... | reverse complement strand
ACTTTAAGTATCCTATAGTGGATTCAAAAGAATTTATCGTTGTAGCAACCACTCGCCCTGAAACCATGCTAGGTGATACTGGAGTTGCTGTAAATCCCAGGGATAAACGATATACACATTTAATTGGGAAAAAAGTTCTTCTTCCTATTGTTAGTCGTGAGATCCCTATCTTTGCAGATGAGTATGTAGATATGAAATTTGGAACGGGCTGTGTAAAAATAACTCCTGCGCATGATCCAAATGATTTTATAATGGGCGAGAGAAATAAATTAGATGTAATTAACATAATGCATCCAAACGCACAGCTAAATAACAATGTTCCAAAAGATTTTCAGGGGTTAGATCGTTATGATGCTAGGGAAAAAGTAGTTAACACTTTTGAAAAATTAGGGTTATTAGAAAAAATTGAGGATTATACCCATAAAGTTGGACACTCAGAGAGAACCGATGCTGTAGTCGAACCCTATATCTCTAAGCAATGGTTTGTAGATATGAAACAGCTTGTTAAACCTGCAATTGAATCTGTGAAAAATAAAGAAGTTAAATTTTACCCAGAAAGATGGACCAAAACATATTTTCATTGGCTTGATAATATAAAAGATTGGTGTATATCACGTCAACTTTGGTGGGGACATCGTATTCCAGTTTGGTATAGGAATGATGAAATATATTGCGGAATAAATCCTCCAGAAGATGATGGATGGATACAGGAAGAAGATGTGCTTGATACCTGGTTTAGCTCTTGGCTTTGGCCATTTGCGACATTGGGGTGGCCCAAAGAAACAGATGATCTAAAAAAACATTATCCAACTCAAGACTTAGTTACTGGACCAGATATTATTTTCTTTTGGGTTGCAAGAATGATTATGGCGGGAATTCATTTTAAAGGTGAGGTCCCTTTCAATAATGTTTATTTTAATGGATTAGTAAGAGATGAAAAGGGAAGAAAAATGAGCAAATCCTTAGGGAATTCTCCTGATCCAATTGACTTAATAGATAGATATGGCGCAGATGCACTTCGTGTTGGCTTGCTACTAATTGCTCCTCAGGGCCTTGATATCCTGTTCTCTGAGGATAAAATTGAGCATGGAAGAAATTTTATGAACAAACTGTGGAACTCAGCTCGATTTGTTGAAATAAATCTAGATCAACAAATCAATCTTAATCTAGATGAATTATTAAAATTAGAATTAGATGTCACCGATAAATGGATACTAGCAAAGTTAAACTCCACAATTATTGATGTTGAGAATGCCTACCGCAATTATCGAATGAATGAAGCCGTAAAGGTTGTATATGATTTTGTCTATAAAAATTTTTGTGATTGGTATATAGAATTTTCAAAATCTAGGTTCTATGGAACCGATGATAAAGATAGATTGGTTGCGCAAAATACTAGTGTTTATGTGCTAAAAGTTATTTTGAAATTAATGCATCCATTCTGCCCATTTATAACTGAAGAAATTTGGTCACATTTTACTGAGGATTCATTATTAATAAATAGTGAGTGGCCGAATTCAAATAAAAAATTGATTGATAAGAAAACTGAAAAAGAATTATTGCTTATCATGAGCCTAATAACTTCAATAAGGAACATAAAAGCAAGTTTTTCCATATCTCCCAAAAGGGAAATTGTTTTAGTCTGCAAAACAAATAACAAAAAATCTAAAATTCTATCAAATTATAAAAATTATCTAAATAGATTAGTAAAAGTTGTAGATATTTCAATGGGTGCTGATATTAAGAAACCCCCAAAGTCCACAACAATCATAATTGATGATATGGAGGTATATATTCCTTTAGAAGATTTGATAGATATAGATAAAGAAATTGATAGACTAGAAAATCAAATATCTAATCTAAAGGGAAGACTAAATTCTGTAGAAAATAAATTAAACAATAAAAACTTTATATCTAATGCCCCATCAGAGATAGTAAAGCATGAAAAGAATAAAAAAGATCGTTATGAAAAGGAATTATTATTGTTACAGAATAATTTGAATTCATTAAAATAATGATTAAAAAATCTTATTTCTCAAAAACACTAGAAACTGAAATAACATATTTAAAGGGAGTTGGTCCCAATAGAGGCAATAAACTAAAGAAGTATGGTATTGAAGTTTTATCTGATCTCCTTTATCATTTTCCTAGAAGGTATATTGATAGATCTAATATTTTATTAATTAATAAACTTAAAATTGGAGAGGAAGGACTCATTGTTGGAAAAATTATTTCTGCAAATATTAAACAAACAAAAAAACGACGATTTTTTGAATTAGAAATAAAGGATGAGACAGGATCTATAAAATGTATTTGGTTTAGAGGACTAAGTTGGATTTCAGAAAAATTTGTAATTGGAGAATCTATTGCTATATATGGGAAAATTGAATTCTACAATGGCTTTAGACTGATACACCCTGAGTTTGATTTGCTAGATGAAAATGAAAATCCGATTAATACTGGAAAAATTATTTCAATATACCCATCAAATTCAGATTTAAAATCTGTAGGCATGGATAGTCGAGGTTTTCGAAGGGTTATAACTCATGCCATAGATAATATTAATATTTCAATAGATGATTTTTTTGATAAATCAACTCTAGAATCGGAGCAACTAATTACGCTAAAAAAAGCCCTTGTAGAAATACATCGGCCTAAAAGCATGAATACTCTAAACTTATCTATAAAGAGATTAAAATTTAATGAGCATTTTTTTATGCAACTTTTAATGGCAATTAAAAAATCAAATTATAAAAAAAATAAATCGAAACAATTTACCTCTAAAGATAACTATGTGAGTAAAATATATAAGCTGCTTCCCTTTAATCTTACAAATTCACAAATTAGGGTACTTAAAGAAATTAGAGCTGATCTTGAATCCTCAAATCCCATGAACCGATTAATACAGGGAGATGTTGGGTCTGGGAAAACCATAGTCGCTATATTAGCTTCAGCCATTGCAATTGATAACACTGCGCAAGTAGCAATAATGGCTCCTACAGAAATTTTAGCAGAACAACATTTTAATAGTTTTAAATCCTACTGCGATAAAATTGATGTGAGCTGTGAACTACTAATTAGTGATATTAAAAAAAAAGAAAAGGAAAAAATAATTGGTGATCTAAGGTCTGGTGATATAAATATCATTGTAGGAACTCATGCCCTTATTCAAGAAAATATAGAATTTAAAAATTTAGGATTATCGATTATAGATGAACAACATAGATTTGGAGTTGTACATAGAAAAAATCTAATAAAAAAAGCTAAAGACTCAAATGTGCTTGCGATGACAGCAACTCCAATTCCAAGAACTCTTTCAATGACATTGCATGGAGATCTTGATATATCAATAATTGATGAAATTCCTAAAAATAGAATCCCAATAAAAACAAAAATAGTAAATGAGAATCACTTGGACTCTATATATCAGTTTATCATGAAAGAATTAAAAAATAAAAGGCAATGCTATATTGTATATCCAATAATTGAGGAATCAGAATCTCTAGATTTGGAAGCTGCAAATACTGCATATAAAAATATTAAAAAAAATATCTTTAAGAATTTTGGAGTTGGCTATTTAAATGGGAAAATGAATAAGATAGCACGTGATGAGCAGATGCGCTTATTTATTAGCGGTGATATTGATGTATTAGTTTCTACAACAGTCATTGAAGTTGGAATAGATAATCCAAATGCTACTATCATGCTAATTGAGAATGCAGAACGTTTTGGATTAACTCAGTTACATCAATTAAGAGGAAGAATCGGTAGAGGAAATTATCAAAGCTACTGCATGCTGGTTCAAAGGAAAAGGAGCTTGTTATCAGATCATAGATTAAAAGTTATGGAAAATACTGTAAATGGTTTTAAAATATCTGATGAAGATTTGAAATTAAGGGGTCCTGGAGAGTTTTTTGGCAAAAAACAGCATGGTTATATGAAAACTAAAATTGCAGATATTCCTCAAGATCTTGAAATTATTGATAGAGCAAGAAATTTAGCATTTAATATAATTTATAAAGATGATGAGCTTAAATTTCCTGAAAATAAAAAAATAAGACATGAACTAATTAATAAATATAGTAACATGCTTGAATTTGTAAATATAGGATAACTAAAAATGGATAATGAAAAAAATACACAACTTTTTATGGGGTTATGTACTTCACTCGTAACACAAGCGTGGATGCAACTAGGTAAAATAAAAAACCCCATGACAGATAAAATAGAGAGTGACCTGGATGCAGCATCATTAACAATTGATATGTTGGGAATGTTAAAAGAAAAAACAAAGGGGAATGTTGGAGATGATGAAACCAAAATTCTTGATCAATCAGTAAATGATTTAAGAATGAATTACATTATTTCAAAAGATAAAAAAGATGACGAAAAATCGGAGAATAAAGAAAATTTAAAGAATGCAGAAAAAAATAAATAGTCATTTAGTTTTTACATTACTCTCTCTCTTTGTTCCATTTATTATTTATTTAATAACAATGGCTCCAAGAAATTCATTTTGGGATTGCGGTGAGTTTATTGCTTGTTCTGTTACATTGGGAGTCCCCCATCCTCCTGGAAGCCCACTATATCTACTATTAGGAAATGTGTTTTCTTATTTACCAACTTTCTCAGATATAGGTGCACGAGTAAATTTAATATCTCCTATTGTAAGTGCATTTTCTGTTATGTTCTTATACTTAATTATCGTTCAATTACTTAATAGACTAAATAAAAATGATTTAGATAAAAAAAAACTAATAGAGTACTGTGCTTTAATTGGCGCACTTACATTCGCGGTAACAGACTCACATTGGTTTAATGCAGTTGAATCTGAAGTTTACTCCCTGTCTACTTTTTTTACATCAATAGTGGTATGGCTGATCCTTAAATGGGATGAAAATTCTTTTCATAATAATAGTATAAAATATATTATTCTTATTTCTTATATGATGGGTCTAGCTGCTGGAATTCATCTATTAAATTTGTTAGCCATTCCATGTATTATTTTTATAATTTATTATAATAAAATTACCTCAACTGCATTAAATAAAATCGATATTAAAAAACTGTTTCTTGATATTATTTATGTTGCATTCTCATCTCTTTTGATATTTACTATAATCTATTTATTTATATACAAGGGAATTCCAAATCTTGGAGCTTATTTCTCAAATTTATTCTGGGTAGGCTTTATATTTTATATTACAGTTTTTTTCATCTGCTCGTACTATATAAAAAATAATTATAACAAGCTTTCTATTATCTTTACATGTATTGTAATGATTTTAATTGGCTATAGCACCTATTCTACAATCGTAATAAGGGCATCTCAGCAACCATTTATAAATGAAGGAAATCCAGATTCATCTAAAGCTTTTCTCGCATATATAAATAGAGATCAATATGGCGCAGTAAATTCATTTGATCCTGTATCTGCAATTCAAAATAGTAGTCAAGAGCACTGGAAAAGATACATTAATCCACCTGATAATATTTCAAAATCAGATAACCCAAGAAAATTTAAACTTGAGTATGCTGCAAAAAGGAATAACCCTTCTTACTCTGAAATAATTGATTTTATACTTAGCTACCAAATCAATGAGATGTATCTAAGATACTTTGCATGGCAATTTATTGGTAAAAGTGATCCAAATGAAATTGATTGGAGCTGGGAGGTAAGGAAGAAATCAATAGATGGAATATCTCAAGGAACTCTAATAAAACGTCTACAAGGAATAGATCCATTTAGATACATTATACCCTTTGCTTTTATCATTGGTATTATCGGTTTCATGTTCCATGTTAAAAAAGATTATTTAAGAGCTATCTCAATTATATCATTATTTTTGGCAACAGGTATTGTTATAATTTTATATTTAAATCAACACGATCCACAGCCAAGAGAAAGAGACTATTCATATGTAGGTAGTTTCTTTGCGTTCTCAATATGGATTGGGATTGGGGCCTTTGCAATCATTGATAAACTAAGCAATATTCTTAAGAATACAATCAACCCGAAAACATCCCCAGCAATAGTATCTAGTATACTGCTTATTATTATGCCTATAAATATGCTTGCAACAAATTTTTACTCTCACAATAGAAGCGGTAATTACGTTGCATGGGATTATGCGTATAATTTTTTAAATTCATGTGAACCTAATTCTATTTTATTTACAAATGGTGATAATGATACATTCCCTTTATGGTATCTGCAAGAAGTAGAAAATATTCGAAAAGATGTAAGAGTTGTAAATCTTAGTTTGCTTAATACTGATTGGTACATTAGTCAGCTTAAACATAATGGCGATAATAAGCTACCGATAACTCTTAGTGATAAAGCAATAAAAGGACTAGAGCCCGTAAAGGGGACCGCCTATGCTCTAAATTTATGGTCATCAGAATTAGATAAAATTAGAGAAACATTGCTCTCAAGAGGCATAAAATATGATTTTAATAAACATGGGATTCCTCCCTGGAATAACGCAGATGTCACAATTAATTGCCTCCATGAATCTTTTGAAGATGCAAATAAAAATGGTTTGTATGATGCAGATGAATTATTTAATGATACAAATAAAAATGGTGTCCGAGACTCTGGAAAGAAAATTAATATTAATCTAAATCCAACCATAAGCAGTGCCTACTTAAGAGTTCAGGATATTATGATCCTTCAACTTATCAATAATATGCCAGTTGATAGACCTATTTATTTTGCTGTGACTGTGTCTCATGATAGTATGTTAGGATTAGAAGAATACTTTGAGATGCAGGGACTTGTTTACAAATTTACTGGAGAAAAAAATCCTGAATCTACTAATTCTCCTAAAATAAATGTAGATAAAACAGTCCAACATATTACAGAGACAGATAGCTATGAAAATATTATCAGAACATCAGATGAATATCTGAAAGCTATCTCTGAGGGGAAGGGTATATATAGATACGAAAATCTGAATAATCCTGATGTCTATTATCGCAAAGATATTATCAGAATGATTCAAAATTTTCGGTCTCCATTTTTACAATCAGTACAGAAAATGATTTACAATGATAACCCAAATATAGATAGAGCAAATGATATTCTGCTTCAGATGGATAAATATTTACCAGTTGAAACAGTGCCAATTCTATACTCTGATTATCAGTTGACTATTGCAAGATTATTTTTGATGACTGGGAATATTGAAAAATATAATGATTACATGCTAGATGTAATGAAAAGAAATGATTTAAATATACAGGATCAATACAATATTAGTTATACCCTACTGAATCATCACAACAGTAAACAACAGGGAGAGATCTATGTAAAAGAACTGATATTAAACTATCCAAACCTATGGGAGTTTCGTGAAATATTGATAGTGTATTATAGCCAAGCTGGTGAGCATGATAGTGCAATAGAAATTTTAGAAAATTGGATTTCATTGAAAGAGAGTTATCATCAACCTGATTCCTATAAAAAAGCTAAAAACTGGTTAAATATTCTTAAAAGTGAATCTGAAGCAAGTTAAAGTCAGTATAATTATTCCTCACCATGGTGGATTTAACATTTTAAATGAATGTTTATCTTCACTTGAAAAATCTACGTTTAAAGATTTTGAGATTATTGTTGTTGATAATAATTCACAAGATAATAGCATGACCAAGATAAAGGATAAATTTCCAGATATAAATATTTTATCATTAAATAAGAATTTGGGTTATGCTGGGGGGTGCAATAGAGGTGCAAAGCAATCAAATGGAAAGTTTTTATTATTTCTCAATAATGATACAACTCACAGCCCCGGCTGGATTGAGCCACTAGTTAATTTAATGTCAAGTGATAGTAATATTGGATCAATTCAACCTAAGGTTTTAAATATTAATAAAAAAGAATTATTTGATTATGCTGGGGGATCTGGGGGTTTTATTGATGTATTTTGCTTTCCATTTGTAAGAGGAAGGATATTTGATTATATAGAATCAGATGTAGGACAATACAATGATCAGAGGGAAATTTTTTGGGCATCAGGATGTGCTTTTATAACTAGAAAAGATTTGTTTCTAAAAATTTCATTTGATACCCAGCTCTTTGCATATATGGAAGAAATAGATTATAGCTGGAAATCAATTCTGTTAGGTTACAAGAACTTAATTGAGCCAAAATCGATAGTCTATCATAGTGGAGGAACATTAAATACACGTTCATTTTTAAAATCTTATTTTAATCATAGAAACAGCATGATATTATTTTTAACAAATCATAATACCCTTATTATGCTTTTGTTATTAATTCCAAAATTATTTTTAGAGATAGTATCTCTATTAAGATATTTGCTATTATTAGATATAAAAGCATTTTTTGCTCAACTATGCTCATATATTTGGATTTTATTTCATCCTATCTACATGATAAAGCGAATACGCAATATCAATCAGATCAAAATACATCTATTGTATTCAATTTTGAATAAAATGTATAAATCAAGTATTGTATTTAATTATTTTATATTAAGAAAAAAGAAATACTCAGAATTAATTAACTAGTTTGCTACTCCGAGATAGCTCACAGAAGATAATAGCAAACACAACCAAAGCCCCACCTATGTAGGATATTAACCCCAAAGTTTCATATCCAAAATACACCGAAAATATTGCTGCAAAAACTGGCTCCATGGCAAATATGATTGCCGTTTCACTCGCTGATAATATCTTCTGAGCCCATATCATAACCAACAGCGCAAAAGTGGTTCCAAATATTCCGGTTATTAAGATTGCAATGATAGCTTCATTGGACAAGACCACTTGATACACATCCTCTACCATTAGACTAGCTATAAAAGATAATAAAGCTGTAACAGATGCTTGAATTACAAAAAAATTTATAATTTTTTCCTTATTAAATTTATCCTGCATTATAATGTGGATAGCAAATAATAATGCACAACCGAATGTTAATTTATCTCCTATATTAAATCCATTGGGTGAAATCATTTGAATACCAATAAATGCAAGGAATACAGATATCCAAATTCTTAATGATATTTTTTCAATTTTAAAAATATAAAGAATTATGGGTACCAATAATACGCTAATGCTTGTAATAAACGCGGAATTTATTGGGCTGGTTGCCTCTAGTCCATAGTTCTGGAACCCATAGCCTAAAAAGAGTACTATTCCACATAAAATTGGTCCAACGGCATTGTTCTTAATTGATTTAAAATCAACAAAAAATATAATGCAAATAGCAGCAAGCGCAAACCTAAGCGCAGCAAAGATGAAAGGGGGAAAGGTTTGCAGATCAATTGCATCTTTTACGATAAGGAACGTGGCTCCCCATATTAGAGCTGTTATGAGTAATCCAATTTGTGCTATTAATTTTTTATTTTGTAGCATTTACTATGCTTGTGATTCCAAATGACATATTCTTAGATGAAACATCATCAAAACCCACTTTATTTAATGCTGATTTTAATTCATCTGCAGATAGAAAGTTCTCAACTGATTCAGGTAAATATCTATAGGCCTTTGAGTTTGAGAATAATGATGCAACCCTAGGAAGAATCTTATTGAAATAAAACTTAAATATTCTTGCTATTATCGTAGATTTTGGATGTAGAAACTCTAGAATTCCAATTTTTCCATTTGGTTTTAATACTCGATAAAACTCTGAAAGTCCTTTTTCACAATTTCCTAAATTTCTTAATCCATAGGAAATAACAAGCTTATCAAATGTATTATCATCAAATGGTAGACTTTCTGCATCACCCTCAATAAAAGATATATCATCAATTTTATATTTTTTTGATTTCTGTTTAGCCTTTTCAAGCATATTGACCGATAAATCTAACCCAATAATTTCTGTTTTATATTTTTTTCTAATTGCAAAAGCAACATCCCCTGTCCCTGTGGCGACATCTAGAACTTTATCATGATTAGAGAAATTGAGTGATTTAATAAATTTATTCCTCCAAACAATATCAACTCCACAACTTAAAAAATGGTTTAAGAAATCATATGTTTCAGATATATCATTAAAGATATACTTAACGAATTCCTTTTTATCTTTTCCCTTGTGAGTGAATTCATTCATGTTTATTAATATTTGCTTTGTATAAGTATATTTGAATTTATAAGATTGATTTATAAATATATAGCGAAATAATGATCATAGATAAAGATAAATTTATAAAATCCTACAATAAAATTGTTAAAGGTCTAAATTCTGATTCGTCTAATATAATTTTTTTATATACATCTGAATTTGAGAATGATAACTTTGAAAATTTACTTGATTCAGATAATAATATATTTAAAAATTATATAATGTGGATTAGAAAATCTAAAAAATTTAAATTTTTATCATTGGGGT
>Ga0066376_10005802_pt1 | contig 10359 bp, 8 predicted proteins | sample Knorr_S15_td_Bot_FD_77009 | JGI IMG/M metagenome (GOLD analysis project Ga0066376, IMG submission 77009) | Marine microbial communities from Southern Atlantic Ocean transect - Knorr_S15_td_Bottom_ad_5009_LV_A | ecosystem: Environmental > Aquatic > Marine > Oceanic | place: Southern Atlantic... | reverse complement strand
TTCTTGCCTGGATGTTCTATAAAAAAGAAAATAATCTTGCAGAAAAATTTGCAAATGGCTTTGGCGTTTTTTACAAATGGACTTATAATAAATTTTATTTCGATGAAATTTATTTATTTGTCGCCAAGAAAATAATATTTAAACGTATCTCTGCTCCTATTGCCTGGTTCGATAAAAAAGTTGTGGATGGAATGATGGTTGGTATAGGAAACAAAACTGTTCAAACTTCTGAAAAAATAAAAGGAATGCAATCAGGAAAAGTACAAGATTATGGCTTTGCATTTATTGCAGGAGTTATTGTATTCGTATTTGTATTTATTTATTTATGGAAATAGATAGGAAAAATACCAAACATACAAATTCCAATGGGTTATTACTAATATCCTTTGGACTTGTTTTGGTGCTTGGAATTTAAAAAATTGAGGTTTATGTAATTATGGATATTATATCACTTTTTATCATTGTACCGCTTCTGACCATTTTAGTATTAGTATTTACTAAAGGACTAAAACAAGCGCGCATCATTTCAATGATTGGTAGTATTATCCAGTTTGGAATGGCAATCAATCTTGTTTTTGCTTATTTTAAAGAAAGAGCTGTTAATGATGCTATCATGGTTTTTACCAAAGATGTTGTTTGGTACAAACAATTCAATATTCACTATAATATTGGTGTTGATGGAATCTCGGTAGCTTTATTATTATTAACCACAATAGTGGTACTGGCAGGAGTTTTCATATCGTGGAAGATGAAAGATTTGCCTAAAGAATTCTTTATTTCACTCATCGTACTTTCTATTGGAGTTTATGGTTTCTTTATTTCTCTCGATCTGTTTATGATGTTTGTTTTCTTTGAAATAGCCGTGATTCCCATGTACTTATTAATTGGTATTTGGGGATCAGGCCCTAAAGAACATTCGGCAATGAAATTAACCTTAATGTTAATGGGAGCTTCTGCAGTGTTGTTGGTTGCAATTTTAGGAATTTACTTTAATTCAAATGCAGATGGAGGTCCTTTAACATTCAATATTTTAGAAATTGCTCAGGTAAATATTCCTATAGAAGCTCAAATGATATTTTTTCCGTTAACTTTTATTGGCTTCGCGGTTATTGGAGCATTATTCCCATTCCACACGTGGTCACCAGATGGTCATGCCTCTGCGCCAACAGCTGTTTCAATGCTACATGCTGGTGTATTAATGAAATTAGGCGGTTATGGTATATTTAGAGTAGCAATGTTTTTATTGCCTGAAGGTGCTCTGTATTGGTCTTGGTTCTTTATTATTTTAGCAACAATAGGAGTAATTTATGGTGCATTCGCTGCAATTAAACAAACCGATTTAAAATACATCAATGCATATTCATCAGTGAGTCATTTAAGCTTGGTTTTATTCGCATTATTAATGCTGAATAAAACAGCGTGGAATGGAGCTATAATACAATCACTATCTCATGGTTTTATGACAGCATTATTCTTTGCATTAATCGGGATGATTTACGAAAGAACTCACACAAGAGATGTTACTAAGTTAGGGGGTTTATTAAAAGTACTTCCTTTCATTTCTGTTATATATGTTATTGCTGGTTTAGCCTCATTAGGCTTGCCAGGATTTAGTGGTTTTATTGCAGAAATGAACATTTTTGTAGGTGCATTTCAACACGACAATATGTTCTATAGAGTTGCGACTATTATTTCTGTTTCTGCAATTTTGGTAACGGCTGTTTATATTTTACGTGTAGTTGGAATTATGCTAATGGGACCAGTAAAAAACGAAGCGTATCTGAATTTAGAAAAAGTAACCTGGTATGAAAAAACAGGGATACTATTACTATTAATTCCAATTGTAGGAATAGGTGTAGCGCCTCTTTGGTTAAGTAATATGATTTTGGAAAGTTTACAACCCTTTATTCAAGGGGTGTTGCAATAGAGTCTGAATACAAGAGTTATGAGGCTAAAGAGAAATGTGAAATATTGAAGTGAATTTCTTAGTTTACTTTGGGTAATAACTTAGTGGTCTTAGGGGTTAAATAATTGGTTTGCTAACCACAAAGTTCTCTAAGAAGGCACAAAGCATCACAAAGAAATATTAACAATTAGTAGTTATGGCTATTTCATTTAAATTAAAAAACAGAGAATAATGAATATTGGTAGTTTTCTATTAATGAGACAAGAAATTTTATTGTTAGCAATTATTTTATTACTAATTATCTGTGAAATTTTTATATCTCAAAACAAAAAAAGTAGCATAATACATTTAGCGATATTTCTATTTGGAATTCATACCATTGTAGGATTTTTTGCTATTGAAGAAAGTGAAATATTCGGTGGAATGTTCCGTACAAATGGGTTAATCCACTTCTTTAAAAATGTACTGAATATTGGCGTGTTAATCATACTATTACAATCGGCAGATTGGTTGCAGGAAAAAATTGTACATGAAAACAGAGGAACAGAATTTTTCGTGTTGTTATTCTCTTCTTTATTAGGAATGTATTTTATGATTTCGGCCGGTGATTTTTTAATGTTTTACTTAGGTCTTGAATTATCTATGCTTCCTGTAGCCGCATTAGCAGCTTATGAAACTACTCAGAGAAAATCGAGTGAAGCAGGAATAAAATTAATACTATCATCAGCTTTAGCTTCAGGAGTGTCTTTATTTGGTATTTCTATGTTGTATGCAACAACAGGTTCCATTTATTTTAATGATATAATCGAAGTTATCACAGCTACCAACTTATCAATTTTAGGCCTTATATTATTTTTTGCGGGTTTAGGGTTTAAAATATCGTTAGTTCCATTTCATTTTTGGACTGCAGATGTTTATGAGGGAGCTCCTATTAGTATAGCATCATATCTATCGGTAATTTCAAAAGGAGCAGCAATTTTTATTTTAATGATTTTATTGTTTACTGTTCTAAAACCCTTAATGCATATCTGGGAAAATATAATTTATGTAATTGCTGTTGCGACTATGTTTATTGGTAATTTATTTGCCTTACGTCAACAAAATATGAAACGTTTTTTGGCGTTCTCGTCAATTGCTCAAGCAGGATTTATTTTATTGGGATTAATCATCGGGAATCAATTAGGTGCTGCAACAGTAGTTTATTTTGTGTTGGTTTATGTGTTTTCAAATTTAGCGGCCTTTGGAGTAGTGCAAGCAATTTCACTGCGAACAGGTAAAGAAAAAATGAGCGATTATGAAGGTTTGTATAGAACGAATCCAAACTTAAGTTTAGTAATGATGTTAGCATTATTCTCTTTAGCCGGAATTCCTCCGGTTGCTGGTTTCTTCGGTAAGTTTTTCTTATTTACTGCAGCAGCAAGTGAAGGGTATTATATACTTGTTTTTATAGCAGTAGTTAATGTTACCATTTCCTTGTACTATTACTTATTGGTTGTAAGGGCAATGTTCTTGCGACAAAGCGATACCGCAATTCCCTTTTTTAAGAATAATCTCTATATGAGATTAGGGCTTATTATTGCTGTATTAGGCATTTTGATTCTTGGGATATATAGTCCAGTATACGATTATATTTATGAATTGAGCAAAAACATATTGTAAAATCACAAATCTCAAAACCCAAATCTCAAGAAATATAGAGGTAATTAAAAATTGGTATTTGATTTTTGTCCCCGATAACTATCGGGATTGAAATTTTAGAAGATTATGTCATTATCAGGAAAACATCTATTTGGAAGTATTGAAGAAACAAGAGTGACTTTTGTTGAAAAAGGTATTTCTGAAAACCGCAGAGACTTTTTAAAAAAACTATTGGAACATAACGGATTTGAAGTTCTTACTGCAGAAGATAAAATAAAAATAGAAGGCGACCCACAATTATATACAGTAGCAGTCACTGATATGGTTTTCAATCCAACAATTTGGGTGTTTCAACGTAAATTAAAAACCTTTGACGGTCATAAAGTAACTCAAGATTACTGGAATCAACAAGCCGAAGACACACCTCCTCAATACTGGAATAACGGAGAAAACCGCAGTTAATTCCTTCTCAAAATTTGAAAAGCCCAATATACTAAAGAAGCCAAAGCACCAATAGCAGCAACCAAATACGTTCTTGCTGCCCATTTTAAGGCATCTTCCGATCCTGCATATTCTTCTTGCGATAACATATGTTTATTTTTTAACCAAGCCAATGCTCTATGACTTGCGTCGTATTCAACAGGAAGTGTTATAAAGCTAAACAAGGTAGCAAATCCCATCATTATTAAACCGGCAATAGCAACAAAATAGCCAATGCCTCCAAGCATATTTGTAGCCATAAGTATTATTCCTCCTATAACAACCCATTGCGACATTCGGGAAGTAATACTTACCACAGGAACTAATGTAGAACGCATTTGCAACCAACTATAGGCTTGAGCATGTTGTACAGCATGACCACATTCGTGTGCTGCAACAGCTGCTGCAGCTGCATTGCGTTGCGAATAAACAGCTTCACTTAAATTAACCGTTTTATCTTTCGGATTGTAATGATCTGTCAGTCTTCCTTTAACAGAAACTACTTTTACGTCTCTAATACCATGATCTGCCAACATTTTTTCTGCAATTTCGGCACCACTCATACCATTTCGCAATTGTATTTTGGAATATTTTGCAAATTTCTTTTTTAATGTGCTGTTTACTAACCAACTTATTAGAGCAATCCCGCCAAGTAATATATAATATCCTAACATACTTTCTTTTTTATGAATTATAAATGTAATGTAATTACAACAAAAAATGCGCCAAATAAAAGTTAAGAAATTATGTCAGTCTTCTGCCTGCTATTGGCATATTTAACCTTGAAAAAAATGAGTAAAGCATAAGAGCCTATAGTTATTCCATTTGCAATAATTAGCGACAGGCTTTTAATATAAATCCCATAAATAAGCCAAAGTATTATACCAACAAAAAACAACAATAACATTGGCATTGACAAAGAAGATACATTTTTTGTTTTCCAGGTTTTATACACCTGCGGCAAAAATGCCGATGTTGTTAACCCAGCTGCAATTAGTCCTAATATTTCTATATTACCCAACAATATTTACAATTTTACCGAGAACCACAATTACTTTTTTAGGTGTACGCCCTTGTAATTGCTCTTTTGTTTTGTCATTTGCTAAAACAGCAGCTTCAATATCTTCCTTATTCATATCTAATGGCAACTCCATAGTAAAACGCATTTTGCCATTAAACGAAATTGGATAATTCTTGCTACTTTCTATCAAATGTTTTTTATTAAACTTTGGAAATTTAGCTGTCGATATGGATTCAGTATTCCCTAACTGATTCCATAATTCTTCTGCAATATGAGGTGCGTAAGGCGAAATCACAATTAACAAAGGTTCCAGAATTTCTTTGCTTGTACATTTTTGAGAAGTTAACTCGTTAACAGCAATCATAAAGGTTGAAACCGACGTGTTAAAAGAGAAATTAATAATATCTTCTTCTACTTTTTTAATGGTTTTATGCAAAGTCTTTAAATTGTCTTTTGTTGGCTCAGAATCTGTTACTTTAAGTCCCTTATCATCAAAATAAAGTTTCCATAATTTTTTAAGGAAGCTGTGCACTCCTGTTATTCCCGCAGTATTCCAGGGTTTTGCTTGTTCTAAAGGACCGAGAAACATTTCGTATAGACGAAGCGAATCCGCTCCATATTGCTCACAAATGGCATCCGGACTTACGACATTGTATTTGGATTTAGACATTTTTTCGACTTCACGAGAAACCTTAAAAACTCCATTTGTTCTAAATAATTCACTTGAATAAATTTCATCTTTATACCAATCAGCAAATTTTTCATCAATAATCTGATTTTTTAGATCAATACAATCAACTGGAACATGAATTTTTGAAACAGTAAAAGTTATCTTATCAACATCAAAAGGTGTTCCTTCAAAATATTCCTTTATCGATTCTTTATCAAAAATATCTATTAAATTAAATTTATCCCCTGCAATTACTTCTTCAATCAAATTCCCATCAAGTAAATCAAATGAAACTATTCTATATAAAAAATGGTCATCAAAAATATTGTCAAAATATACATCTAATTCTTCATCAAAACCAGATTCATACTTATAATATCCTCCATTAATCCTATAAACAAAAGCACTCATTCCTAAAATCATTCCTTGGTTAATCAATTTTTTAGCAAACTCATCATGAGGCACTAAACCTTTATCGAACATAAATTTTTGCCAAAATCGTGAGTACAATAAATGTCCTGTGGCATGCTCGCTTCCACCAATATATAAATCTACTTGCTGCCAATAATCAATAGCCTCTTTAGAGAATATTTCTGCGCTATTATGAGGATCCATATAACGATTAAAATATTGTGAACTTCCTGCCCAACCTGGCATGGTGTTTAATTCTAAAGGGAATACAGTTTTATTATCAATCAACTGATTACTGACCACTGAACACTGTTTTACGTCCCAAGCCCAAACGGTTGCATTTCCCAAAGGTGGTTCGCCAGTTTCGGTAGGTAAGTATTTTTCAACTTCAGGAAGACGAATTGGTAAATTCTCAACATCTATCATTTGTGGCATTCCATCTACATAATATACAGGAAATGGTTCGCCCCAATAACGTTGACGAGAAAAAACTGCATCACGCAATCTAAAATTGATTTTTCCTTTGCCTTGACCAAGTTTTTCTAATGCTAAAATTACTTTTTTGGTAGCATCCTTGTAATTTAATCCATTAATGAAATCGCTATTTGCAATAATTGTAGTATCCTTATCGGCAAAAGCCTCTTGACTAATATCCACACCTTCAAAAATGTTTGGAATGGCAATATTAAAGTGTTTTGCAAAGTCGTAATCGCGTTGGTCGCCACAAGGCACAGACATTACTGCTCCTGTTCCGTAACTTGCTAATACGTAATCGCCAATCCAGATTGGAATGGGTTGTTTGGTAAAAGGATGTTCGGCATAAGCGCCTGTAAATACACCTGAAATGGTTTTTACATCTGCCATTCTATCGCGTTCGCTTCGCTTTGCTGTGGCTTCTATATAAGCTTCAATTTCAGCTTTCTGTTCAGGAGTTGTGATTTTTTGTACAAGTTCATGCTCTGGTGACAATGTCATAAAACTTGCTCCGAAAATAGTATCTGGTCTGGTCGTAAACACAGAAACTCTGAACTCTGAACTCTGAACTCTGAACTCGACTTGTGCTCCAACCGATTTTCCAATCCAGTTACGCTGTGTTTCTTTAAGTGACTCTGGCCAATCAATAGTTTCCAAGCCTTGAAGTAAACGTTCGGCATAAGCCGAAATTCGCATAGACCATTGTGTCATTTTTTTACGAATTACAGGATGTCCTCCACGTTCGGAAACACCATTTACAATTTCATCGTTTGCCAATACAGTCCCGAGAGCAGGACACCAGTTTACTTCACTTTCAGCGAGATAGGTCAGTCTATATTGTAGTAATATTTCTTGTTGTTGTTTGTTAGAAAACACATCCCATTCTTTCGCAGTAAATGGTTCAATCTCTTTATCGCAATATGCATTTACTCCTGTGTTACCTTCTTCAACAAAAACTTTAATGAGTTCACTAATATCAAAAGCCTGTTGAGAACGTTTGCAATACCACGAATTATAAAGCTGAATAAAAATCCATTGTGTCCATTTGTAATACTTAGGATCGCTTGTACGTACTTCACGAGACCAATCGAAAGAAAACCCAATCTGATCGAGTTGTCTTCTGTAGGTTTTTATATTTTCTTCGGTTGTTATTGCCGGATGCTGCCCTGTTTGAATGGCATACTGTTCGGCTGGCAAACCAAAACTATCGTAACCTTGAGGATGCAAGACATTAAACCCTTTGTGACGCTTGTAACGTGCATAAATATCGGAAGCAATATAACCCAAAGGATGACCAACGTGTAAGCCCGCTCCAGATGGATAAGGAAACATATCGAGAACATAATATTTTGGCTTTGCCTCCTCCTGTCCTCCTCCAAAGGAAGAGGGATTGGTAGCTTTAAATATTTTATTATCTGCCCAAAATTTTTGCCATTTGGCTTCAATGTCATTGAAATGGTATTTCATTATAATTGTCTTCCGCTTTTAAAAGTGCAAATTTAAACTTATTATAACAATCTTGAAAGTTTAAACGTTGTAATGCAAAACCTAATCGAATTGTTTTTATTTTTACAGCATCAACAAAATATATGAGTTCTCCTTTTGACAAACACCAAAAACGAAGATTGATATCTTCGTATTTTTCAGTAGTGATAAGTATTGCTTTGGTATTGTTCTTATTAGGCTTGTTGGGAATGCTCGTTTTAAACGCTAAAACTATTTCTGATAATTTTAAAGAGCGTGTGGTCATGACCATTTATTTAAACAACTCTGCAAAGAAAGTTGAGATAAATCAGTTAGAAAAAAGTTTAGCATTATCAAATTATGTAAAATCCACCAAATATGTGTCTAAAGAAGACGCTGCCGATTTTATGAAAGGAGAATACGGAGAAGATTTTTTGGATGATGTTGGCTACAACCCATTACAAAACTCGATTGATGTTAATTTAAAAGCCGAATTTGTTACAGCGCATAATTTAGACAGTATATCTCAAGCTATTTTAAACAAGAAATTTGTTGAAGAAGTACGTTATGATAAAGACTTGGTTTCTATTATGAATAGCAATGTAAAACGTATCAGTTTTTGGATTCTGATTATTAGTGCATTGTTTTCGTTAATTGCAGTTTTACTGATTAACAGTTCAATACGATTAGCAGTATATTCCAAACGGTTTATTATTAAAACGATGCAAATGGTTGGTGCAACTAAACAATTTATAAGGCGCCCTTTTATCTGGAAAAGTGTCCGTCTTGGAATAATCGGTTCTATTTTAGCACTTATAGGAATGGCAATCGTGTTTTATTACCTTAACAAATCCTTTCCGGAATTAGAGCTTTTAAGCAATCGTGTTTTAATCTCGTCGTTGTTTGTTGGCATCTTTGCCCTCGGCATTATTATTACGTGGATTAGCACCTATTTTGCAACACAGCGTTTTTTGAATTTAAAAACAGATGATTTGTATTATTAATTTTAGTGAAAAGGCATTAGTAAAAAAGGATAAGACAAAAAATAAATTATATTTGAAGTACTATATTTAACTATGGGAGAACAAAAACGTAAACAGGAAGCAAAAACCAATTTTATCTTTGGGAAAAAGAACTATAAATGGATGTTTATAGGTTTAGGGTTTATAGTTCTCGGATTTATATTAATGTCTGGTGGTGGAAGCGACGATCCTAATGTTTTTAATCCAGAAATCTTCAATATTAGACGCATACGTTTAGCACCAACTTTAGTGCTTATTGGTTTTGGTATTCAGATATATGCTATTTTATTGAATCCAATGGATTCAAATTCCAAAAAATAAATTCCAAATTCCAATATTTTTTGGTTTTGGTATTTGTATTTTGATATTTTTGCTGCATGGATGTTATCGATTCTATTATTTTAGGAATTATTCAAGGTCTTACCGAATTTCTGCCAGTGTCCTCAAGTGGGCATTTAGAAATTGGTAAAGCCATTCTTGGTGACAATTCTGTGCCAAAAGAAAGTTTAATGTTTACCGTTATGCTCCATTTTGCAACTGCTTTAAGCACAATTGTTGTGTTTAGAAAAGATATATTCAGCATCTTAAAAGGGCTCTTGTTTTTTAAATGGAATGACGATACAAAATTCATTTCTAAAATTGTAGTGTCAATGATTCCGGCAGTTGTAGTTGGATTATTTTTTGAAGAACAGTTAGAACAGCTCTTTGGTGGAAATATTCTTTTGGTCGGTTGTATGCTAATTGTAACAGCTATTCTTTTATTTCTTGCAGATAAAGCCAAAAACACTAATAGAAAAGTATCGTTTAAAAATGCTTTTATTATTGGGGTTTCTCAAGCTGTTGCTATGATTCCTGGTATTTCGCGTTCAGGAGCAACTATTTCTACTTCAGTATTATTAGGAAATGACAAAACCAAAGCTGCACGATTTTCGTTTTTAATGGTTGTACCATTAATTTTTGGGAAAATTACTAAAGATGTTTTTAGTGGAGAGCTTTCTTTTGAAAACCATAATATTACCGCTTTATCACTTGGTTTTATAGCTGCTTTTATTTCTGGATTATTTGCCTGTACTTGGATGATGGCTTTGGTTAAGAAAAGCAAGTTGTCGTATTTTGCAATCTATTGTGTTGTAATTGGATTGATTGCAATTCTATTTAGTATTTTTAATTCTTAAACCACTCTGTCACTATGTGACATCTCTCCTTAAAAAGGAGAGAACATTACTATGAAATGACTAAAGAACAATTTTTAGAAGGACAAGTTTTACTTATC
>Ga0066376_10005800_pt1 | contig 10361 bp, 10 predicted proteins | sample Knorr_S15_td_Bot_FD_77009 | JGI IMG/M metagenome (GOLD analysis project Ga0066376, IMG submission 77009) | Marine microbial communities from Southern Atlantic Ocean transect - Knorr_S15_td_Bottom_ad_5009_LV_A | ecosystem: Environmental > Aquatic > Marine > Oceanic | place: Southern Atlantic... | reverse complement strand
CTCGTCGTCACTCTCGCCGTCACCCTTGTCTGGCCTCTCATCTGGCCTCTCATCTGGCTACTCATCTGGCCTCACCCGCCACGGCTGGATTATTTTCGCGGGATCTCTGCTGACCTTTACCGCTGCCTTGCTCAGCAAAGCCGTGTCGCTCACCCTACCCGCGATGCTGCTTCTCCACGATTTCTATCGATGTGACCGGAATGACGACCGGAATCCCGTTCTGGCTGGCCGCCGCCGCTTACATTTTGCTATACCGCACGATCTTAAGCCAGGCCGGCCAGGGTCTCTTTAGCCTGCGCGATCCCATCAGCCAGCTGGCGACCCAGGCCAAGGCCGTCGCCCACTATCTAAAGCTGGCCACACTGCCGGTATCGATGAGCGTTCATCCCCAGTTCGCCGAATCCCCAGAGATAGCGGCGGGGCCACCCCTGGCAGCCCTCCTCATGGCGGGAAGTCTCATCGCCTTGGCCATCGGGCTGCGGCGGCGCCAGCCTCTGGTATTCTTTGGTACCACCTGGTTCTTCGTCGCACTCATTCCCATCCTCTCCATCCCTCTCAACATCCTCGTCAACGACCACCGCATCTACCTGGCGCTGTTCGGGCCTGTCCTGGCGGTGGCGTCGCTGACCGACCAACTCCCTCGACGATGGCTGTTACTGGTCATGGTCATGGCAGGTCTGTTCGCGGCGATCGCGATACAGAGGGACGCGGTCTGGCGCAACGAACGGTCGCTCTGGGAAGACGCGGCGGCGAGAGGTCCGCAGATGCCGGAAGCCCACTACAATCTCGCCTACGCACAGCACCGGGAAGGGGATCTGGCAGGAGCGGAAATGTCCTATGAGCGCGCCATCGAGCTCAACCCGACCTACGCCCGCGCCCATATCAACCTCGGCGCGATATACCGGGAGAAGGGGGAGTGGCATCAGGCACTGGGGGCATTTCGCAGAGCGTTGGCGGTAACCCCCCGCTCAGTGGAGGCGCTCAACAACGTGGGACTGCTTTACGCCGATCACAACGACTTCGACAGAGCTGTCGAGGTCTACGAACAGGCGCTAACAATTGACGCCGAGGTGGCGGAACTGTGGTTAAATCTCGGACTCGCTTATCGCGGCAAAGGATTGTTGGAAAATGCTTTCCAATGTCTGAGCAAAGCCGTTCGGCTCGATCCTGAGATTGGGGCGAGGTACCCTCCCGGCGGGAACATGTGATGGATTGAGGGCGACGCCCCTGTGAACGGAGAGGCTGTTAGCAGCGACAGCAGATCAGCCATCGGGAAAGGGCTGGTAGTAGACGGCCCAGCCACCGAAAAACTGAGTCTCCTCTCCCTGGCCGTAGATGTAAACGCCGTACTCTCGATCCGGCCGCACGGGGATCAGATAGATCTCCCCGAAACGCCTGTGGGATTCGGCGCCTCCATCGAGCTCGATGGTCTGACTGAGAGGCTTCACCATCTGTAGCGCTTGCGGCGAGCCCTGGCCGTGAGTTTCAACCTCGTAAAGCGATGCGTAGCCCCCCGTTGAGGCCGATTTCGTGTAAATGAGTAGGAGCAGTCCGTGGCCAGGCGGTGCCACGCGTCGCTTCGAATGCAGTACAAACGTCGCCTTCGATGGGGATCGAATCTGGAGTAACGCGCTATCGCCCGGATGGTTGGAATCCCAGTCAGTGAGCTGGATCCCGCCGTGTACACTCTCGTAATACACCGACCAGTCGGCGCTCGAGCCCAGATCCTGATGGTTCAGAGCAATTTCGAGAGGAAGGACGGGCTGATGCAATCCCACCCTCCCGTACGACTCGAGAGGGTCAAAGGCCTCGGCGGGCAGCTGTATCTTCCGATACCGATCCCCGAGGTCTGCCGTGGTCGTGAAGCTGGTGGTGAGCTGGTAGCTTCCCAGCGCAAAACGCGGATCTCCCTCGCGGGCGACAAAAAGGAGCCGCCGCAGGTCGACTCCCCGATCAAATAGAGATCGGGCCAGTGCCGCGGGCCATCCCCCGGCATAGTAACCGACGGTCGAATCCATGATATAGGGAATAACAACGAGATCCCCCCCCGGAGGTTTCCCTCTGGATGAATTCGCCCGCCTCGCGGTGCCGGCTGTCTGTTGGCGCCCGCCACACAGGTGGTCCCAGAAATGTTCCAATAGTAATACAGGCGACCACCCCAACGCCGATGTGGCGGGACCGAGCGCCCCCGAACTTCATCAGCGCACCTAACCGGCCTCCCGCCCAGGCACACCCGTGCCCCAGGAGCAGGAGGGCGAACGGCAGCTCGAAGAGGTAGACTCGACTCGGTCCAGCCTGGCCCGCCAGCAGGTTGACGGTAAAGGGAACCACGAGAATCGCCGCGACGAGCAGGGCCGCGGCTCGAGTCGACCGATCCCATAGCAACGAACCGAGACCAGCAGACGCGACAGCCACGCTCCACACAGGCCACCAGAGTGGGCCAGCGTCGGCGAGCACACCCCCGATTATGTCCAGGAGGGCGCCCTCGCTACCCACCCCTCGCAGCTGGATCCCCCAGCGGCGACTGTGGACAGCCAGGTTGTCATAGAGAGGAAGATACACGGCTGCGGTGAGGCAGCAGATCACTCCCATCGCCGCGACAAACGGCCCAACACTCCTGAGCATGGAGTGGCGACGTCGTCTTCCCCGCCACCAGTCCAGGACGATGATGATCGCGTACCAGGTGCCGATCGGGGGATACCGTCGTCAGCAAGCTCGTCACCACGGCCGTGTGGCGGCAGCCGGCCAGGGAGATGGCCAGATGGTAGATGAGACCGATGGTCAGAACGCCCGCCAGAAGCGCTGGCAAACGCACCGTCCACTCCGCCTCGCCCAGCAGGAGCACGGCTAGCCTGACACACAGAGAGTGAAGGATGTGATTGTTCGGCGTCGAGTACGACGAGAGGATCTCCAGCCAGGGACGCGAGGCGTACTCCACCAGCGTGAAGACCTCGTCGTGACCGAGGGACCGCCCGATGCCCCGAACTCGAAGGCCCGCTGCCACCGCTGTAACGACAGCGAGAAACCCCCACGTAACACGTCCAGCTGATGAGGATCCCCTCACATCATTCTCTGATCGGTGATGTCCGGTCTTTGCCGAGGTGGATTTCGGCTGGGAGCACCGTTACTTCCGGGACGAAACTACTCGAACACACCCGTGCTCAGATAGCGCAACCCACTGTCGCACAATATGGTTACGACTATCTGTCCGGGTTCCAGCTCCGCCGCCACTTCCGCCGCCTTGCAGACATTGGCGCCGGCCGATATCCCCACCAGCAAGCCCTCCTCGCGCGCCATGCGTCGCGCCATGTCGTAGGCTTCATCATCGGTGACGGTCCTGACTTCGTCGATGATGTCGCGGTCGAGGACTTCGGGGACAAAGCCGGCGCCAATGCCCTCGATATAACTCAACCCTGCCTCTTCACCGGACAGCACGGCAGACCCGCTGGGCTCCACGGCTATGATACGCACCGCTGGCAGGGAGGCCTTGAGCAATCCCCCAATGCCCGTCACCGATCCCCCGGTACCCACGCCGGCCACCAGGGCATCGATGCACCCCTCCATCTGCTCGAGGATCTCCTTCCCGGTGGTGCGCCGGTGGATGTCCGGATTGGCGGGGTTGACGAACTGCTGGGGCAGGTAGTAACCGGGATTCTTCCGAACCAGCTCCCTCGCCTTGTCGATCGCTCCTCGCATGCCCTCCGACGCCGGCGTCAGGACGACTTTCGCGCCGTAGGCCTGCATCTGCAGACGGCGCTCGCGACTGGCGGTGTCGAACATGGTGACGATCAGCTTGTAGCCCTTTACCGCCGCCACCATCGCCAGGCCAATGCCCGTGTTGCCGCTGGTGGGCTCCACTATGGTCCCTCCGGGTAGCAGGTCGCCGCTCTCCTCCGCCGCTTCGACCATGGCCAGAGCGATGCGGTCCTTGACGCTCCCGGCGGGATTGGCGGCCTCCATCTTCCCCCATACCTCGGCCCCGCCGGGCGCAACGACGCGGTTGAGTCGCACAATGGGCGTAGCACCCACCAGTTCCAGGACGTTCTGAGCTCTCTTCATCTGGCTCCAGTCGTATTCGGTCTATCCCCTGATGTCTCCTGCTGGCTGGCTCGCCGGCGTGCCGACTCCCCCACCAGTAAGCATACAAATTGACGTCCACCGGCCCGAGGCGCAAGCCCGATGCCGACGCCCGAACTCGCCATCGGATCCGAAATAGCCTATGTGGTTCCCTCCTGACCAGCAGACGCAGCCAACGAGGTGAAGAGCCCCCGCACATGAAGAATGAGCGAAACCTGACCTCGCGCGGGCCCAACCGGCGCCTCTGGCGCGCTGCGAGCCTCCTTCTGCTCGCCGCCGCGGTGTATGCCAACAGCCTGGGCAACAGCTTCCACTACGACGACTTCCACTCCATCGTCGACAATCCCCACATCCGCTCACTGGCCAACATACCCGAGTTTTTCGCCGACCCGGCCACGTTTTCCAGCCAGGCCTCGCCTATGTACCGGCCCGTCCTCCTGGTTTCGTACGCCATCAACTACGCCCTGGACGGCTACGTGCCCTGGGGATATCACCTCGTCAACATCCTGCTCCACGGGATCGCCAGTCTGTTGGTATGGGCGATCGCCCGAAAACTCATGAGCCAGGAGAGCCTCGCTTGGTGGGTGGGCGCTGTTTTCGCCGTCCACCCGCTGCACAGCCAGGCGGTCAACTACAATCAGTGCGCGCTCGGAGCTCCTGGGCGCTGTCTTCCTGCTGTCGGCGCTGTACGCCACCGCCTTCGCTTCGCCGCGTCGGCCGCGACTGGCGCTGCTCTGTTTCGCCCTCGGCCTGCTCGCCAAGTCGGTCGCCCTGGTATTGGTGCCGCTGCTCGCCTTGCTGGAAATGCGCCGGAACAGGAAGCGAGAGTGGCGCTCTCACATCCCCTTCTGGATCCTGGCCGCGGTCTATCTCGCGGTCATATCGGCGAACGGATTCCTGACCGGGTCTCTGGCCAATCTGGTGCGTCCCCTCGACGTGCAGATGCTCACCCAGGTAAAGGCCGTCGTCTACTACCTGGTACTTCACATCATGCCCGCCGGTTTGAGCGTAGTCCACGACTTCAGTGCCAGCGAGTCCGTGGCGGACGGCGCGGTGGTTTGCTCTCTGCTTTTTCTCGGCACGCTCGCCGCCTCACTCGTTTGGGCAGCTGCGAAGTGGCGCTCAACGGCTATGGTCGGAGTGGGTGCGGCCTGGTTCCTGATCGGGCTGTCACTCACGTTTGTCATGCCGCTGTTCGTCCTGGTTAGCGAACACCGGTCCTACATCTCGTCGGCCGGCTTCCTGATCGCGTCACTGGGTGCGCTGGGCCACCATCAGTTAATTGCCCGGCAGGGGCTCGCACTGCGCGGCACGGGATCCGCCCTCCTCGTTTTCCTGGCGCTTTTGACGTGGCAGCGAAACAACATCTGGCTCGACGGGCTCAGCCTGTGGAAGGATGCGGTGGCGAAGGCGCCGCATATGTCGCGAGGGCACCAGAATCTGGGGGTAACACTCGAGGAACTCGGGCAGGTCGAGGCGGCGAAACGATCGTACGAGCGGGCTCTGGCTCTTCAGCCCGACATGGCCGACGCGCTCAAGAACCTGGGCAGGCTCTATCTCAGCCAGGGAAACTTGGAAATGGCTGAGGACTTCCTGAACAGGTCACTGGCGATCGACGACCACTACGTGCAGACACACGTCAATCTCGGGTCCGTCTATCTGAAGACGGGCCGCTGGCGGCAGGCGGCGAAAAGACTGGAATCAGCCCTTGAGCTCGAGCCGGAAAACAGCGTCGCGCTGACGAATCTGGCCAGCCTTTACCTCGAGCAGGGCCTTCGCGAGGACGACGAGGCCGCGGCACGCGCATACCTGACCAGGGCCGCGATTGGATTCAAGAGCCTACTGGCGAAAGATGCCCGCAACGTCGAGGCCCGCATCAACCTGGCCGGAGTGTACGCCGCGCAGGGCCAGCCCGACAGTGCAAGCGCGCTCTACCAGCAGGCAATCGAGATACAGCCGAAGAACCGGGACGCGTACGCCAACTTCGCGCGACATCTCGCCGCCTCCGGCGACCACGCCGCTGCGATCCCATTATACCTGGCCGCTCTCGCCAACGGCGGCGATGCGCAAGTCAGCTATGAGGTGGGCAACTCATATGCCGCGATGCGCAACTTCCCCAGCGCGGCTGCAGCATACCGCCAGGCGTGTCCGGGTCGAGCCGACCCGACCTGCTTCTACAATCTGGCCGAGGTGCTCCTGGAGCTCGGCCGGGAAAGCCGGTCAGAAGGTGACCCCGACAGAGCACGCCAGCGGTGGGAGGAGGCGCGTGCCAGCTATCTCCAGGTCGAACGGCTCGCTCCCGATTTCCGGATGATTGCCCAGCGCCTTCGCAGGCTCAACGCGATGCTCGAGTAACCCCACCCGCTATTGAGTGCCCCCGGCGATGGCCGGCACGATGGAAACGCTGTCCGCATCCTTCAACTCCGTGCCCTTGCCGTCGAGAAAACGAATGTCTTCATCGTTGATGAATATGTTGACGTAGCGACGAATTTCGCCTGACTCGTCCAGCAGTTTCTCCTTCATCCCGGGGTGGGCGCTCTCCAGGTTGTCGACGAGCTCGCCGACGGTACCCGCCTCTATCTGCAGTTCTGCCTGGTTGCCGGTCAGCTTTCTCAGAGGCGTGGGTACGTGTACTGTCACCGCCATCTCTATCCTCCCTTTCGTTGTTTGTCCTCAAGCATGTGCAATTGGTCCCGCGCTCTGGACGAGAGCTGCGCGTCCGAGTCGATATCGACGACGCGAGTGAAGGCCCAGCTCGCCTCCTCCAATCGGCCCGCATCTCTCGTAAAGATTCCCCAGGTTGTAAAGGGAATCCACGTGCCTTGAATCGAGGTCGATGGCGGCCAGGTAGGCTGCCTCAGCCTCTTTGTAGCGGCCCAGGCGTCGCAGTGCAACCCCGCGGCCCGTCTGCAGACCGGCCCTGCCTTCCTGCCCCGACAAGGCCAGCGCCTGGTCAAACAAGACGACCGCGCCGTCCGCATCTTCCTGAAAAGTCAGAGCGATTTGCGCCAGATGTCCATGCGCGACGCCGCCTGCGTCTCCGTACTGGAGCGCCCTGTTGTATTCCAGTCTCGCTTCACGCCAGTCCAACCGCCGCAACAGCAGGTTGGCCAGATTGAGACGCGTCGAGACCTTGTCCGGCGAGGCCGCCAGGACCGCCCGGAAGCGCTCCAGGGCAGCTTCGGGGCGCCCCATCTCAGCGTACAGCTGCCCCAGGTTGTTTCCGGCCGCCGGATGCAGCGGACGCAACACCAGGGCCCGGAGGTAGGCGGCCTCCGCTTCCCGCCAGCGCCCCGCCTGCTTCAGGGCATCCGCCAGCCGGAGGTGGGGCTTCAGCATCAGGGGTGCCTTTCGCGCCGCATCTTCCCAGAGACTGAGCTCGTCTTCCCAGGCGCTCCCTCGGTGGACCGAACCCGCAGCCAGGCAAATAGTATACAGAGCCACGAGAACGACGGCCACTTTTCCGCTTTTTCCCGGCTGCCACCCACAGGTCGCGACGGCTACACAGAAACCGACCCCAGCCAAATAAAGACGATGCTCATTGACCAGCACAATGAGTGGAACGATGGCCGAAGGCAGCAGTAGAAGCGCCCACCAGCCACAGGCGAAGCCCGGTATTGGAAGCCTTCTCAATTTCAGGACGACGGCTGCCAGCGACAGCAGTAGAAGGAATGACACCACTACGGCCAACTCGGGCGATCTCGAGATGCGGAACTGGTGCTCGGCACTGAGGTTTACGGGCAAGGCGACCAGGGCGATGTAATACACCGCGGCCTTCAGTTGCGTGAACAGCTGGATATCGAAGGAACGCACGGGCTGTAACAGCGCCCGATCGATGATACTACTCGTCCAGGTGACATAGGCGGACGTTAATGGCCACAAAGGCGGTGTAGTATTTCCACCTCTGCCTCACTACCGCCCATCCCCCCGTGAGCCAGTCCGCCAACGGGAGGACGACGGCCAGCGAAACGGCCACTGATTTGGTCAACAGCGCGAGGGCGCCACACAGCAGACTCATTGCCGCCCAGGGCAGGCGAACCCCTCCCTTCTCGTGGCATCTGAAGTAGGCGAGACAGGAGGAGAGGAAGAAGAATGCCATCAGCACCTCCGAACGGCCGCTGACGTAGTTGACCGCCTCCGAATTGATCGGCGTCACCGCGAAGAAGACGGCCCCGAGCAGCGCCCTGCCCGGATCGATACGCAGCGCGAGCAGAACCCAGTACAGCAGTATCGTGTTGGTCCCGTGGAGGAAGACGTTGACGGCGTGATAGCTGGCCGGTGCGCCACCCGCAAGAGCGTAGTTGAGCGCGAAGGACAGCATGAGCACCGGTCGGAACATGGCGCTCTCGGGATTGCTGGAGAAGGTCTGAAAATCCCGGAAGAGGCCGCCCGCGTCGCTCAGCGCGCGGATGTGGGGGTTTAGAACGATGGAGTGGAAGTCATCGTAGTGAAACCCATGGCCCAACGACGGCAGATAGAGAGCACAGGACAGCAGGAGAAGGAGCGTCTCCCGCCACCGCCTATGCCGCCAACCGGATCCAGCCATTCTTTGGGCTTCTGGGTCGATTACAACTAATCCAGAAGTTCCGGCTCTACTTCGCTGAACTCGCGGCTCTCCGACTGCCACCCAAAGGCCTTGTGGCCCCGCGCCTTAGCATCGTACACCGAAGCGACGAGGTAGACGACATCAGCATAGGCGGGCTCGTCCCAGGCCATGGCCCGTTCTCTGTCCTCGGCGGAGAAGTAGGCATCGCAGTCTATGTGGGAGTGATAGAACCCGGCCACGCGCCCGCCCGACCGCTGGGCGGCGGAGATGATGTCGAACTGCTCCTGCGGGTCTATGAAGTAGGCGATCCGAGGCTGGCGCGGATACTGGGCCGGATCCTCCTGGTGGAGCCGGCCCTGAATGTTCTCGCATGGATGGACACGGGACGGTCCGCCCCCCGCTCCCACGGTCAGTATTCCGCAGCACTCAGCGGGGTATTCGGCCTCCGCCTGATGGTAGATTCTGTCCAGGTCCGCGCGGTTCAACTGCAATCGAGTCGTCAACCCCTAGCCTTCCTCCGGAGTGTCCATCTGTTCGCTGCCACTGCCCTCGCGCCTCTCCCAGCCACATGGGGGTACTCATGTATTTATCGCCGCCATCGCAAACACGGTGACGACAACTCCCTCGTCGAGACTCCTGGAAAGCCTCGTCGTAATTTCCCGGCACGATGGAGCTATCCATGTGCCTGAGGCCCTCGATCCCGTGGAAAGGATGACCTGGACGCCGTAGGCCGCCGTATGGCCCTGCGCTCTGGTGAGACTATGGCGGGCATGGCGAAACGGACCTGGGAACCCAGAGCGGCCCCAATCATGGCGTCGGCGATGCCGGTGTTTTCCGACGTTGAATCGAGGATGATCTTGCCGGGTCTCAGATCGCGGGCGCGCTCGCCGTCCTCGATCATGCGCATGGCGGGTCTATCTTTGACGGAGCCACCGGGATTGAAAAACTCGAGCTTGGCGTAGACTTCGACACGGGGGGATAGTTCGGGATCTCGGATTCTCAGCAGCGGGGTGTTGCCGATGGCCTCGACGATCGATCTTCCGGTCCTCTCCCCCCGGGAAAGCGGTCTCGAAGGTCGGTCGCACACAACCGGAGTCTGACGCGCGTTTCCTGTATCGTCGGTCACTGCTCAGTATTGTCGGTCACTGCTCAGTATTGTCGGTCACTGCTCAGTATCGTCAGTCACTGCTCAGGGATTCGGCCTCCGCCTGCACCTCTTGCAGAGTGATCTCCAACTCCTCTAGCTCCCTCTCCGCCGCCGCGTACCGAGACCTGCTATCCTGGAGCCGCTGGTCGAGGATATGGATGACGTTCCGGTTAACATGTCGGTAGATCTCCGGTTGCTGACGGCAGAGCCGCTCGAAGGCGGCGCGCTTCAAGACCAGCAGGGTCGACGGTTGGGTGACGCGCACGGTTGCGGACCTCGGCTGTCCGGTAAACAGGCCCATCTCGCCAACCGGAGCAACGGGTTCGACCGAACCGACCTGCGTATTCTGGCGATCGTAAACTCCGAGGGAGCCACTCAACAGAATGGAAAAATCATCACTGGGATCGGCGATCTTGCATACGGTCTCTCCCGTCTCGGAGGTGCGAAATTCACAGCTCTTGAGGACGAGAGCGGCACTCTCCGGCGCCAGTTCGCTGAACATCTGGATTTTGGAGATGACTTTCAGGAGAGCCTGCGTCTTGTCGACACTCATAGTGCAATCGCGATAGGTCGGTTCCGACTGGTGCGTGT